>Ga0209777_10008383_pt1 | contig 11315 bp, 13 predicted proteins | sample FrelakmetHBP12HB_FD_187147 | JGI IMG/M metagenome (GOLD analysis project Ga0209777, IMG submission 187147) | Freshwater lake sediment microbial communities from the University of Notre Dame, USA, for methane emissions studies -HBP12 HB (SPAdes)... | ecosystem: Environmental > Aquatic >...
GACCAAACAGGGCGAAAATTACTGCCGCCCAAACAGCGTTTTTACGATCAATTCGACCAAACCGGCTGAAACACGCCTGGTTTCGACTTCTTTATCGTAGCCTTTTACCGGCTTTTACGCCCGGCGCCTTGTGGCTTAACTTAAAAGTCTAAACTCTAGTTACAAGCTAAAAAATCTGTTTTATTCCGGTCATATGGCCAAAAAGGTTTTTTGCCTGTTCCCCATAGCCTGTCGCCTCTTTCCATTTCGCCATTGCTTTGTGTCTTTGTTGCTTCTGCCTCTGTGCCTGCCTTTTTCTGTTGCCTATTGCCTGGTCCTGTTGCCTTTTATTTCTTGACTCTCATCCACCCCGGATATATGTCTATTCTAAAATAATCTTGAGGTATCCGCAGTTCATTTCTCAGCTGACTATTCATTCACCGCTGACACTTCTAAAACCGTCTCTTGAGAAGAAAAAATAAAACGGGCTCTCTTCTTTGCCCTAAATGTGGTAAACAAGAAATGAAATACACTCAGTATTTTTTATATACACGTAAGCGCCCGGATAGAGCCATAATCAAAGCTGAATGGATACAACGTGCCATTGATGAACCCGTAAAGACGGAAATACAGTCGGATAAAAGAATCCGCAAATGGGTTAAAATTGAAGAGAAGAATAAATACCTGAGAGTGATTTTACTGCCCGATGGAGAAACCGTGCACAATGCTTTCTTTGACCGGGATTATAAGGAGGAATAGAAAGATGAAAATTAAATACTTCAATGATACTGATACCGCCCTTGTCGAATTTACCGATAATCCGGTGAAGGAAACAAGAGAGATTTCAGAAAACATCTATATTGATCTTGATGCCAACGGCAACCCAGTGAGCATGACGATTGAGCATGCGAAGGTGACAGCACATCTGCCGGATATTACCTATCAGCAGATTGAAAAAGCCACCGTTTAATCAGATACAAATTAGCTATCAGCGCTCAGCTTTCAGCAATTTCATTCTGCAATTCACAATCAACCAGTCCCCGGCCACGAATTATCCACTCAGCACTATTTTTAAATAGCCCCTTCAAAAAAGCTTTTGTCGTAATGAAACTGCGCTTGTTATTTCCAGGGGCCGGGGGCCGTCCATGAAGACTTAAAAGATTTTGTGCTGGCGAGACTTTTCGCTACCGGCCCGAGAAACGCTGTAATATCGGCTACTATCTTCTGAAAGCCCTTGGGAATATCCGGCAACCGGGTTTTTTCGATAAATGCCTTCCACTGCGCATTTTTTATCGGGTCTTTTGAGAAATCAGGTGTAAACGCAGTAGGCACGGAAAGGACAGCGGTCGAGCGAGTTGCAAAGGTCGCCCGCATGGCCTTCTGTAAGGTACTACCCGCGAAGTTGAACTGGCGGGATAAAAACCATATATCAAAAAAATCCTTCATTCGGCTGTTCAGAATTCCCAGCTTGACCATGGCTTCAAACTTTTCGGCTATAACGCTTTCCCTGCTGTATCCGAGAAGATGGGGCTTGGGAAGGTCAAGAATCGTCGGATAAATGATGGATTTTGGCCGAGGGACAACCACGTCACCAAATCCGATATCAAGCTGTATGCTGATGCGTACGGTATCCAGCTTGCCTCGAAACTTGATACGCACCCCCTCATAATCGGCATCCTCGGTGATGCGTTGCCCCGCAGTACTATGCGCATCAAAGATAATCCCGTCAGGTTCAACACGTTGAGCACAGATTTTTTTAGTTATATCAACAAGACCTTCCATGCTGTTGTCAGTCTGTCCCAACACATCAATGTCCCTTGTTGGCCGGGCAAGCGGCGCTTTCCATACCGGAAGCATCAAAGCACCCTTGAGGACAAATTTGTCGGCAAAAGATGATTTTGACAGGCGATAGAGAAACCGTTCCATGGCAAAATACTGAACCAGTTCGCTGAAAGGGCGATGTGTTTCCCGCGCTTTATTGAGCAAGCGCTGGCGCACCGAAGCAGCGATGTCAATTGGGGTTTTCTTCATAGTATGGCCTCCAGATACGGGCGCATCACTTTTTCAACCCGGCAGGCGCGGGCAAAATACATTACCTCATCCACACTGAAGTGTTTCGTTCCCCGGTAAAGTTTGAGAGCCTCTATCGCTACATCAAGGCCGATTTTGTTCCGGTACTTGAAACAATCTGCCAGGGTCTTTGCGGGACTGTAAATGCGTATGGAAACATCATCGACCTTTTTTCCCTCAATGCCTTCGTTATATGAACTGTCGGAAAAGCGGAATATACGAACCGGAGGATAATCAATTCTGGGAACTTGAGCATTCCGCGAAACAGCAAGATGAACCTCATGAGGAATTTGAGTCGTGATTTCATGGAACGACAGGGCTGAGATAAGGCAAATTACCCCGCTGGGAACCCGCTTGCTCACTGCCACAAGGTCAGGGTTTCCAAGAGGTGGCAGGGCAGCAAGGCGAAAAAGGCCGCGGCTCAGTTTTTCAATCACACCTTCTCCCTGCATTGCATAGAGAGTTCGAGGATGTATTCCCGCACGCATAGCCTCTGAAGTTCTAACTATCCCTCCGCGCTTATGAAATACAGCTATAGATTTCTTATGCTGGTCTTTGTTCTGAAGCATACCCGTATCTTGGATAATATGGTTACCAGTTATATATATATGGAGCTATTATTATCCATCTTTTGTTTATTTGCAAGCTGAAAAATCTGGTTTATTCCGGTCATATGTCCAAAGTTTTTTGCCTGCTCCCCACAGTCTGTCGCCTCTTCCCTTTTCGCAATTGCTTTGTGCTTCTTTGCCTGCTGCCTTTTATTTATTGACTATCCCCTTTGCCAGTTATATATGAAGTTTACATAGACTGGCTTGCTATCGTTGTCTTTTCACAGGTCACGAGCCACCGGCCACGGTTTAGCAAACCACGATAAGAGGGGGGCTGCCTCTGACTGTTCTGCCGAATATCCACCCGTCGCTTTTTCTTTCGATAAGACAATCCTCCCCGTAAACCTTGATCTGGATGACACTATTAATGTATGGCAAAACAATACAATTGTATGGTATAAGCATACATTATGAATATATTACCTGAAATACTCTCATCGAAAATCAGGGCGGAAATATTTCGTTTGCTGTTTGGCATTGCGGGTGAAGCCATGCATATGCGGGAGATTGAGCGAAGGACCGGCTATGCTATCGGCTCCATTCAGTCTGAATTAAAGAAGCTCCTGCGCCTTGATCTGGTATCAAAGCGAAGGGATGGAAACCGCCTCTATTACCAGGCCAATAAGCGGCATCCCCTGTATGCTGACATACGGACACTGGTGATTAAAACAGTCGGTCTTGCGGATATTTTGAGAAACGTTCTGGGCCGGAGCCCGGATATTAGGTTGGCTTTTGTCTTCGGGTCTGTTGCGCGTAGTGAAGAAAAAGCAGACAGCGATATTGATCTCATGGTGATTGGCAAAACCGGGTTACGGGCCGTCACCGGGCTTCTGGCCGGCGTATCTGACCAGATCGGCAGAGAGATAAACCTCCATGTACTGCGCGAGGACGAGTTTAAAAAGCGCTTGCACAGCCACGATCATTTTACCGCACAGGTAGTCAAGGGGGCCAAGGTCTTCATAATCGGAAGCGATGATGAGCTTAAAGCAATGGGAAGCTAACGGGTGGCTGCGAAAGCATGAAACCAGCCCGGAAGAGATACGCAATCTGCTGATGATCGTTGACCGCGATGTAAAGGATGCCGCGGAAGGTATTTCGGCTGACTGACGCTTCGGGATTGCATATAACGCTGCGCTGAAATTGTGCATGGTGCTGTTATATGCCGAGGGGTATAAGGCAGAGCGAACCTTGCAGCACTACCGAACTATTCAGGCGCTGCCGCTTATCCTGGGACCTGACAAAAAAGAAGATGCCGCTTACCTTGAGGCCTGTCGCTCCAAGCGCAATATCGTAGAATATGACTATGTCGGCGGTGCCACGGATGATGATGCCGATGAGCTTCTTGCTTTTGTGCAGGAGTTGAAAAGTGAAGTTGCGGCCTGGCTAAAAGAATATCATACTGATCTGTTATAAACAGCTTGCTGGCACCTCGAGAAATCAAAAAAACGGGCGCTGTCCTTAGTTTCCCAAAGGGAGCAGATTAATTTTATTGCCTTTACGTTGTCATTATTGAAAATAGGATGTCCCCTTTTCCCCCTTGGCGATAATAACGCTTGACACTATTAACGCCTTGCGTTACTATTAGCTATGATAAAAAGCTTTCACGGCAAAGATACCGAAAAGCTGTTCAACAGGCAGTATTCATCGAAATTTCCGTCAGAAATCCGCCGCGTCTCCTCAAGAAAACTGATGTATCTGGATGCTGCGGATCGCCTTGAAGATTTAAAGGTACCGCCCGGCAATCGGCTGGAGAAGCTTTCCGGCAACCGCCACATGCAACATAGCATACGGATCAACGATCAATGGAGAATATGCTTTCGATGGCATCAAGGGGATGCCTACGATGTTGAGATAACAGACTACCATTAGGAGCGAATTATGGGAACGAAAAAGATACCACCCATTCATCCGGGAGAAATACTGCTTGAAGACTTCCTGGAACCTATGGGGATCAGCCAGTACAAGCTGTCCAAGGATATCAGCGTACCGCCTCGCCGTATCAATGAAATTGTTCAGGGCAAGCGTTCAATTTCCGCTGATACCGCGCTAAGACTCTCTCGTTATTTCGGCCTTTCAGAACGATTCTGGCTCAATCTTCAATCGCGCTATGATCTTGAAGTGGAAAAAGACAAACTGGATGTGCGTCTTGCGAAAGAAGTGCGGGTCTTGGCGCTGCAAACCGCATAGGGATTAAAGGAGACAGCTGTCCCCTTTACGTCCCTTTACCCCGTCCCTGCCGGATATCCGCTCACTGACTTATCACCCGTCCAGATAATTCCCTCTGAATTTTGAAGTTTAGTTTTTGTTAAATAAACAATATGGGAAGTGTCCCCGTATTTTTAAAAAACTGATAGTTTATTAACTATTCAGAAGTCGATCCGCATCATCCCTCCCACTAATCAAAACATTTGCGAAACCCGCCTCTAAAGCTACTCGCATTGCCCGTGTTTTCTCTGGACCGCTAGCAACCATGACGATTTTGTGTCTTGGGTAATTACCTGCCATACTTCTAATGTCAGATAGGCTCGAAACATTGACCATATACTTTGATAATGCAGGAACTTCCTTGGTACGATCAGTGCCAACATCGTCGAAAACTTGGTTGTTTATCTCTCCTACTATATTTAACTTCTTTACATAATGGGTAAAGTTGCCGCCAACCGCTGCTTGGGCCATAGCCCAGAAACTCGCAGAACTTCTATCTACGGAACCGACACCAATAAAGACATAGTCCGAACTGAGCACTTTTTTTCTCAGTTTTGATAGGAACGGGCTCCCCGCAAGTTCCTCTCGTATCTTGGCCGATAGGGAACTCATATCAAGAGGTGGGAGCTGCAAGCCGTAAACTCGAGATTGTGGTGAGCATTTCCCTCGCAAAAGTCCCACAAGGGTCGCAGGAGCCTGATGAATAGTGGCAGGATCGCCTTCCACAGACAGTTGGTGAATATTCAATCTCAGGTGGGATTGGTACGATAGCGATTCGATGAGGGAAAGAATGGTGTCACCACATGAGAGAGCCACAGAGCTTCCACTCTTGACATTGGTTACGAAAAACCGCGCTGCAGCGCGACCCACGGTTTGTTTGCGGTTTTCGAAAGAGTTGGTTTGAACAACAATAGCGTCAGCAAGTGCGAAACGCGAGATAAGCCGTGTCCGTCGCTCTTCGTCAATAGGTTCACAGAGGCTGAGGGGTGGCAGAATGGGTATGAGTTGCCCTTTTACTTTTTGGAATTCCCAGAGGCTGTTTCGAACCCATTTTTTTACCAAATGAGTCTTTGTCTTATCTTTGCTCACACCGATTATGACCCTTTCAATACCGGCATTCACTATTAATCGCCTGCAAATTCTACACGGCTCTGCGTCTAGCTGCCTTTCCTTTGTTATGGCATCAAGACCAACCAAGTAAAGTGTCGCGCCAAGCATATCGAGTCTGCGGGCCTGGATAATCGCGTTCTGTTCTGCATGGACAGCTCTACAGAACTCATAATGTTCACCCTTCCTTACCCCTAATCTGTCCCGGTAGCAAAACCCAATCTTATCGCAGTTGATCGTTTTTCTTGGGGGACCCCCATACCCAGTAGCAAGTACCTCATCTTCTTTTACGATTACGGCTCCGTAGTTCCGCCTGATGCACGTGCTTCGCAACGCAACTTGCTCAGCAAGATTCAGATACGATTCATCCTTCGATGGTCTCATGTGATCTTTCTTTGTTTTATTGAACCTGTGTCTTTAGCCTTTTGGGTGCGTTAAAAATGGGGCTGGAAAAAACGTACATTCGCAAGCACCTTTCTCGCAAACTGGGCAAATCAGTCCGTTTTTTAGCTGGCCGTACGTTTCGATTAAAGCTTTCTCTAAATTGGCGTCAAAGTACTTGTTTTTGTCGATTCTCACTCTGCCCAGTTTTATTAGGATCGAGCAGAAGAATGAAAACAAGTCCGCCAGTTCTACAATAAAATCCATTTTGGCGTCGACGATGCGGGCATATATATCAACCTTATCTTTTGAGTTGAGTTTAATATGGGGTTTGCCATTTAACTGACCTTTGCCGAGATTGATGTACTCCTCTGTTATGCTGGGGATAGTCACAAGCTTACGGAGGGCCGCTTCATTGATTCCATCCACCCCGTTGTGCAATACTCCTCTCAATTGCATAAGTTTCCTGACAGCCATAGTTTCCTCACCTGCTTCCTCTAAAAAATGGAATCCAAGTGTTTCCATTGTTTGTAGATGAATGCGACCACCATAGATACCATCAAACACCTTGAGCCAATCCTCAATTGTGTACTGAATGGACTTTGCTCTCTGGTCTCTTTTCCATTTCTCCAACAATTTCTTGTAGTTCCCTGCTTTGTCTTTCTTGGCGTCCATGTCGATTGGTTTACAGTCGCAAGGGTTTTCAGTACAGTGACCACATGTGTCGGGGAACTTCAGATAGACCATTTCACAAAAAGTATTCTCGCAGCGAAACAGAAGGTCATCTGTATTTGCGCATTTGAAAGAGTAGCTGAGCATCCAGCAGAAGGTTCGAGCAGCAGACTCCATCAATTCAACATACTCGGACTTACGGATTGCCTCGCCTATACTACTGCAATGTGCCATCGTTGCTATCCACATCTCCTCTGGGGTTCTATTGGCGTCCGGTTCTTTGTATAGTTTACCAAGCGCTTCCGCCCAATTATTGATTAAATCTGGCATACAGACCTCCTTTTACTTTCTTGTGCGTGTGCTGTGACGAGCAATAATGGCTTATAAATAATAAATTTGCCAATATTTTCAGCTGGCTTCATTCTATTTTTTCTATTTTTTTAGTTTGTGTTTAACCCCATGCACAGCTACTTTGTTTCCCGGTCGCCCACTTTCTTCTGGTGGACTATCAACGAGATAGTATCGACATGCATGATCAGCCGCACTCACATAATCGAAATAATTGATGTCCTCTCGAATAGTACCGAGCCGAACTTTCTGTCCAGGCGCGGCTCCCTGAGTGTAAAGCGCACCATCTGCTGTTAGCAGAAACACACTGTTGTGGCGCAGATCCATTTTGGGGACACACTCAATCCCTGCTGAACGAGCCCTATCAGCTATCTTAGTCACAAGCGGGTAGTAATTCTCTGATTTCAGAGTAAAACGTGTAGAGGGCTTTTTGAATCTATTGGAAGGAATGAGACGTTGAAGATACCATCGCTTGATTCCGTGTGCCGAGAGCCAGTCGATCATCTGATATAAGGATTCTTCATTCTTTCGCCAGACTACTGTCTGAACAGCTGTATTTATACCCGCTGAGTGGAAGCGTTCGATATTGGTCAGTTTTGTATAATAAGCAGCGATGGAATCAAGCCCCTTCCTCATAGGCATCCGTCTCCGTTCGATTTCCTCCTTTGGATTCATCGAATCCATCGACACGCGAAGCATGACTCTGTTTCTCTTTAGGAGTGAAAGCATTTCTCGGTCAGGCAGTATCGTCCCATTAGTATCTATAATAATTCCCCGATCATTGATGGAATCAACTAGTCGTTTCGTGACAAGATTGTAGGGCGGCATGAGTGGTTCACCTCCAGTCAGAACTAAGAGCATAAAAGACGAGTTCTTGATCCACTTAATCATCTCAGTGGAAAGGACTAGATCCTCCTTCTCGATACCCGTGAAGTCTTTTGCAACGCAGTAATCACAATCCATATTACAGCGTCTCGTTATCACTATATTCAGGACAACTGGCTCGCTTGCATACGGCTCACCCAACCTGGATTCTTTTTCACTGTATGAAAAGCTATGGCGAAGTTTGTCATAACGTAGAACGCCCCATGTTTCTACTCTTCTATCCTTTACCTGGTGGCGTGCCATATCGACTCCTGTTGTTTTGGATTTACCGATCTGTAATGCTTCGAAATATTTTGCAACCCTTGATGGTGCCTATCCCAAGAGCAACCGCGCTGAGGACGAACTTGGAACCCCTGTTTGGAAAGGGACTCCGCCAGTGCTTTGTTTATTTGGATGCGGAGTCCCCTGTGATTATTTTCCTGTACTGCGAAATAAATTCCCGCATTGTTTTTGCGTAAAACTTTAGCAGCCATATCAAACACTCGAAAAAGACCAGCAAAGTAGCGAGTGTAGTACTTAACATAGTAGTTCGATCGCCGCTCGCCATGGATCTGCCTTTCTTGTACGTCGTTAAGGAATCGACACAAGTAAACAGAACGCTCTTTCACGAACTTAATGTCCGAGTCAAATTCTGGATAGCGACGAACCATAGTTGTCCCAAGGAACTCTGTCCTTGTGTGCCATACACCGACGGCGTTCAGGAAGAAATGTTCGGGTGCATACATTCTATCCCAATCCACGCGGTTGCAAAACGGTGGCGAGGTTATGATGACATCGGCCTTGCACGCTGGAGCCGATTGAGAGGCGTCATAATCCGTAAGAATGATGCGTCCGCCCTTAATTTCTGAGTGCTTAGCATAGACACGTTGATAGAAAATATTCAATCGGTCAATCGTAGATCGGAATGCTTGTTCAACAGATATGTTTGGTCTTAGTCCACCAGGTTTAAGCCAAGTTGGATTCGTAGTCTTGATAAATGAGGATAAATTGCGGACGGATAAAAGAAGTATTGCCTTGATTAAAGTGGCGTTTGATTCAGTTTGGGCTTCGCTCTTTTTCCAAGCGTGCACCAACCCTTCCAGCACGGAACTCTCGATCCATTCCCTTGTGGCTGTCCTCGGACAGCGGTCGAGCTTCGATGTCATTCGACGAACAATTGAGAGCAACTTAGCTTGACCGATTTCCTTGAAAGTTCGGTAAGATGTGAGTGTCTTGGCGGCATTAATGTAGGTATGGAGGCAGTTGAGATCATTGAAGTAAGCTGTGTAGCCCTGGCGTTCAGCGAGAGAGATAAATGGCGCTGTGCCAGCCATTGGATCATATAGAACAAGGGGGCGAAGCTGCGAGTGCGAAACATTGGCCAATACCGAAGATAGTTTACCGATTACTTCATCACGGTAGCTCGCATATTCAGTTGCAAGCACCTGAGGGATGTGACCGTTTTTAAGTGTAGGCATATATATAGCCGCAAGGGTTCAGACTTATAAGACAGTGTTATTATTTAAAGCGCTTCAATTGCTCTGAGAGAAATCTCAACTCTTTCCTGGATGTCTGCAGTATTAAGAGTGATATATCTTAATTCCCAGCATTTAAGATATAGTTTAATTTGAGCATCAATTCTATTATGCAAGTCATTGTCATCAGAGCGATATCCATCAGATTCAAATTTGAAGAGTCCAAATGGTAAATAAATGTGGAGATTATATTTTGAAGCCTCTTCTCTGCATGGAGCTATAAGTCGGTCTTGTTCAATAGTTGGCTGATCTAAAGTGTCTCTTTGTTTCCAGTAAGCTGCAACATCCACGAAGGATCGGTCTGTTATGTAATCATCGTTCCCCAATTCAACTTCTCTCTTGTTTTTAAAATATTCAAGTTGAAATATTTTTAGCTGTTCTCTGTTCATGAGGTCCATACTTTGAAACCCCATTTTCCCTAAAAGACTCCGTGCATCAACATTTAGGAAACTTTTGATTTTTAAGTTAAACTGGTCATGTTTTAATAATGCTTTGACGAGTGTGGTTTTCCCAGTTGAGCTACTGCCTGTGATTGCTATCCTCAATTCTATCTCTTTTTTCTATAGATTTTTTTTAGGCTAGCTACATGTTTTTAGGGGGAATCGGTGACAACCACGAATTAACTATCCCCTTTCGCGTTGATTCATAAAAAGCAATGGGCAATCAGCCGCCGCTATCCTCCTACGCATAAAGCTTCGGAGGGATAGAAAGCTATGGCTGACTAGGAGGTAAGGCTGGGAATCGGGGATGGTTCTAATTAATGTAAAAAAACAACCTCCGTTATACTTAAGCTTGTCTATCAAAACTCAACCGGTTTAGCCAGAATCTCCCGCACCTTGATATTAAAGAAGCGGTTTGAGGAATCCGCCGCAATAACAGCAGCGGTATCAGCGCCCTGCTGCGAGCCGCCGACAGCTATGACATCGCCGGCCGGGATGAGCCCGGCATCAGCTGCCATAGCAGCTATCTCCACACAGACCTTTATGCCCTGGCCGAACATTCGCAGGGTGTCCGCCACCACCTGTTCATGGGAAAAATTATAGCGCGTGCGAAGCGCCGCACCCAGCCCCCGCAGCACATGCGTCCCCGTATAAACAATGCCGCCCAGGCGCGTGATTTCTTCGCGCGCCTTCTCGTTAAACTCCTGCTTTCCGGGCTCATTAAACCCGCTGTTATGGGTAACGATAATTACCTGGATACCGCTCTCGTGAAACAGCCGTGCTGCCGCAAGCCCCGTCTCCCCGAAGGTTGAGGCAACAAGAACAAAGCGGATGCCGCGCTTTAGTGCCTCATCTTTTGCGATCCGCAGGGTTTCCGGCGTGTTTTCTTTTCCTGCCTTTTGAAAATACACTGCGCCCTCTGCTCGCGCGAAGCCGCTACCGGACCGTGTCCAGCAGGTCGCTTGCTGCAGCACTCTTTACCTGGCTTTCCTCCCATACCATCTGGCAGTTGCCTTCAAAGAGCACGCCCTCGGCAATAATAAGGCTGCCGGTTTTTATGTTGCCCCTGAGCTTGCCGTGAGAAGTAATCTCGAGCTTGGTCTTGG
>Ga0209777_10008384_pt1 | contig 11315 bp, 7 predicted proteins | sample FrelakmetHBP12HB_FD_187147 | JGI IMG/M metagenome (GOLD analysis project Ga0209777, IMG submission 187147) | Freshwater lake sediment microbial communities from the University of Notre Dame, USA, for methane emissions studies -HBP12 HB (SPAdes)... | ecosystem: Environmental > Aquatic >...
TTCATTTATCAAAGAACCCTCTTTTTGTGTCTCCATAAGAAAAGAGGTTACATCATAGGCACTGGATGCTTCCTTTACGCTCAGGACCCCGGGAACTTTGCTGAGGGCCTCCATAATATCGCGGGCCCGACCCTCTGCTTTTATTAACACCGTTGGAACTTCCTGCAGATGCTTGATCAGGTTTGCCGGGGTATCCACGGCAACCAGCCTGCCCTCATGGATGATGATGACCCGGTCACAGGTCATGCTCACCTCGGGAAGTATGTGGGTGCTCAAAATAACGGTCTGCTTCCCGCCGAGGCTCTTGATTAAATTTCTGATATCGATAATCTGCTTCGGGTCAAGACCGATAGTGGGCTCATCCAGAATAAGCACGTCCGGATCGTGGAGCAGTGACTGGGCAATACCAACCCGCTGCCGGTAGCCCTTGGACAGTTTTCCAATGAGACGGCAGGCAACGCTATCAATGCCGCAGCGCTGAATCACTTCGTCAACCTTAGCCCTTCTTTTAGCCCGGGGGATGCCCTTCACTTCTGCAAAAAATCTGAGATAGGAAAAAACCGGCATCTCAAGATAGAGCGGCACGCTTTCCGGCAGGTAGCCGATCCTCCGGCGCACCTCAAGCGGGTCCTGTACCGTATCAAATCCGCAGATGCGTGCCGTGCCGCTGGTCTGGGGGAAAAAACAGGTGAGGATTCTCATGGTGGTGGTCTTGCCGGAGCCGTTCGGCCCGAGAAACCCCATGATTTCCCCCCGTGCTACTGAAAAGGAGACATCAATAACTCCCCGTGCTGAGCCGTAGAATTTGGTGAGATGTTCTACTTCTATGGTGTTTGTTGTCGAACTCATAACTATCTATATATATATTAATAGGTACCGCTTGAAACAAAAACAGAGAATCTTTGTAACATCTTCCGCAGCGGGTGTCAATTTATGCTTGGAACAGGACATTCCCCAAAATTTATATTGTTGTCGTTACGAGAACGCCGGGGGGTTTTTAACGTCACAACAATTTTCTTAGCGGCTTGCGTCACGACCCCGGCAGCGTGCGTATCATGCACGGGGCAGGCAGCTTCCAGAGCCTTCGACAAAGGGAAATGCAATGGGGTCTGGCAGGAGAGAATTCGCAAGGCACCTGCCGTTCCACGAAGATTGAGCTGATGTGTTGTGACTAAAAACCCCCCCTGCGCTCGTGCTCCACTTCCCTATCCTATCCTTTCACTGCGGTCATGCCGTTTGTTGGTTTTCTATGTCGTAATTTTGGGGGAAGTCCTGTTAAATCAGGCTTGACGGGTGCAGTAAAAATGATTACATTTGGAAATCAGGGAATTGTTCTCATCATGAGTTCCTGAGTTCCAAATAAGATCTTGTTTTGACAATAAAGAAAAACTGCCTGGGAGGAGATAAAAGTGAAATTAGGCCGGTTTGTAAAAGACCATAAAATATTCTACGGCGCAGTTTCAGGAGACGCGGTGCAGGAAATTGCCGGGGACATCTTTGCCGGGTATCAGGTTCTTGATGTCAGATTCCCTTTGAACACGCTTACGGTTCTCGCCCCCTGCGCTCCTTCAAAAATAGTTGCCGTGGGGCTCAATTACCGCACCCATGCGGCAGAAGTTAACATGGAACTGCCGGAAGAGCCGATACTCTTTCTGAAGCCGCCCACGGCAGTGATCGGCCCGGAAGAAAAGATTATCTACCCCGCCATGTCAAAACGGGTTGATTATGAAGGGGAACTTGGGGTTGTGATCGGCAGGCTTTGTCAGGCTGTTTCCGTTGAGCAGGCTTCAGACTATATCCTTGGCTATACCTGCGTTAATGATGTCACTGCCCGCGACCTGCAGAAAAAAGACCGGCAGTGGACCCGCGCCAAGGGTTTTGACACCTTTGCGCCGCTGGGGCCTTTTATTGAAACAGCGTTTGACCCGTCGGATGTGCTCATTGAAACATTCTTAAACAGAGAAAAAAAACAGGCAGCATCAACCAGCGATCTCATCTTTCCGGTACAGGCTCTGGTCTCGTTTATTTCGCAGGTTATGACCCTGCTGCCCGGAGATGTGATTGCCACCGGTACGCCTGAAGGAATCGGGCCGATGCAGGTCGGGGATGTGGTCGAGGTGAGGATTGAGGGGATTGGAACGCTGCGCAATACAGTGGAAAATAGATATAGTTAATGCAGCAGGTGTTTATCCGGCGGATATAAAAACTCTTCCTCTTTTTTCCACTCCGCAAGCTTCAAGCGATTCATTCTTTTTTTTCTCAAATAGCCAAGAAGAAAAATCAGTGTTGCCAGAAACCACAGAGTTGTAGAGCTGGTTATGAGCGGAATCCAGCTGAAGCGTACCCGCAGGTAGGAAAGCCAGAGATCCTCCATCTCCTCCCAGCGCACCAGGTACGCATCCTCTATCGCCTGTTTAAAATTTTTACGGGCGATGTATGCACCCATAAAGCTTCTGAATGCATCACTGCCGAACCGGCCCTTTAGAAATGAGATGAAGTAGAAGCTTTCACAATAGGCAAGCTCTGCCTGCCCGGGGTCCCAGGGAAATGATTCTGTTATCGTCTCCATGGGAAGAAGTTTTCTTCCCAGCACGGCAAAGGTGATGGTTGAGAGGCGCGCCATGCTCCACTCCTGCCCTGCAATCATGGCCAGCCCCTCGTCAAGCCAGCGAGGCACGTGCTCCCTGCCCTTGAAGGCCTGGCCGAGGGCGATATGAATAAGCTCGTGCTGAAAAGTTTTTATCAGGTCGATGCGCCCTCGCTGGCGGACCCGGGGGGAGAGAAGTATGATGAGATTATCAGCCGGATAGGCAACCCCGATTGCCCACGCGGGAACGTGCGCCCCTTCCGGCTGCATGTGCTGGAATGCTTCCGCTGTCGGGGCAATGATGACATCAACATACTTCTGCAGGGGAAGGCCGAATTCGCCGGTAATATCGCGCGCGATGGTGTCCGCCTCTGTAAGCAGGGGGGATACCGCGCGGGCATCTTCTTCCTGATACGTGAAATTAAAATACGCAGTTTGCTGTTTGATGTCGGCAAACAGGGGTGCAGAAAAAATCAGTATAACAATGATGCAGACAGCCGCTTTATTCAGCACGCCATGCCCTCAGGTTGCAGGGTATAATACCTAACAGGTTGTTGAAAAAGTAATCTTTTCCAGGCTGGTCAAAAACATCCAGATGCAAGGCGCGCGAAATCCTGAGGAATGAGTCGTACTTTCCAGTACGTCGCAATGACGAAGGATGAGCGTAACGCAGCAGATGGGTGTTTTTCAACAGCCTGCTATATTGTACCTGTTCAGTCCGGATAATTCAAAAGAATAAGCAATGTGCAGATCTGTCACCGGTCATCCTTACCGTCTTGAAAGCAGCGGCTGCCCGCGGCAGAGCTTTTTCTGTTCATTTGACCTCGCAACCGTACTTGTGATACTACTGTCATCAATCGGTAATCATAAAAACTTTTCCAAACCATGACTAAAAATAACAAGCTCATTCTCGTTGACGGCAGCTCCTACATCTACCGGGCGTTTTTCGCCCTGCCCCAGCTTTCAACCTCTGACGGCATACCAACCAACGCGGTCTATGGGTTCACCACAATGCTGCAGCGGCTTATACATGATTATAAGCCTTCTCTCCTGGCTATGGTGCTGGATGCGCCGGGCCCCACCTTCAGGCACGAGGTTTATCAAAGCTACAAGGCCAACCGGCCGAAAATGCCCGACAGCCTGGCAGCGCAAATTCCTCTTATCAAGGAAGTTATCGCGGCTTTTAATATTCCAGTGATTGAGAAGGCGGGCTATGAGGCTGATGATATTATCGGCACCCTGGCACGGCAGGCTGAAGCGGACGGGGCAGCCGTGACCATTATTACCGGGGACAAGGACCTGTATCAGCTGGTCACGCAGCATATCACCCTGTTTGATACCATGAAGGACGTGCTCGTTGATGAGGAGGCGGTTAAAAAAAAGATCGGCGTCACGCCTGATAAAGCAATAGAAGTGTTCGGCCTGATGGGAGACAGCGTGGATAATGTGCCGGGAGTTCCCGGCGTCGGGGACAAGACCGCCATTGAACTGATACAGCAGTTCGGCAGCATTGAAAATCTTTACCGGAATCTGGATAACGTCACGAAAAAGAAAGTGCGCGAAACCCTGCTCACCCATAAAGAGCAGGCGTTCTTGAGCCGCCAGCTGGTGACGATTGACACCTGCGTTCCTCTTGAGCGCCGCTGGCCTGAGCTGCATAGCGGCGCACCTGACACTGAAGCGCTGCGCGGGCTTTATAAGCGTCTTGAGTTCACCCGGCTTCTTAAAAACCTCCCCCGGGAGCAGGCTGCGGGAAAAACCTATCATCTCCTAACCACCATGGAGGAAGTGCGGCAGCTCTTTTTGCGCCTGCGGGAGCAGGGCAGCTTTGCCCTTGATCTTGAGACAACATCAGAAGATCCCATGCGCGCTGAAATGGTAGGCATCTCATTCGCCTTTCAGGAGCATGAGGCCTTTTATATCCCGGTTGCCCACAAAAATGTGGAGCGCCAGGTTGAACGGGAGGAATTATTACAAGAGCTCAAGCCCCTGCTCGAAGACGCGAGCCTGAAGAAGATAGGGCAGAACATAAAATATGAATATATTATATTCAAGCGCTGCGGCATAACCCTGCGCGGCATCTACTGCGACACCATGATCGCTTCCTATCTGCTTAACCCCTCCAAGCACAACCACAACCTTGATGATATTGCCATGGATTACCTTGACTACCGCACGACCACGTTTAAAGAGGTAACCGGCAGCGGGAAAAATGCCGTAACCTTTGATCTGGTTCCCCTGGAGGCTGCTAAGGACTATGCCTGTGAAGACTCAGACATCACCTTTATTGTATCAAAGATGCTGCTGCCAAAGCTGCAGGAAGACGGCTTTGATGAGCTCTATACCGGAGTGGAGCTGCCGCTCCTGGAGGTGCTGGCAGACATGGAGATGGCCGGCGTAAGAATTGACGTGGCGTTGCTCAAACAGCTGTCCGAAGAGTATGCAGTAACCCTTGCGTCAACAACCGATAAAATCTATCAGCTTGCGGAAGAGGAGTTTAATATCAATTCCCCGCAACAGATGGGAAAGATTCTCTTTGAAAAGTTGAAGCTCCCCGGCGCTAAAAAGACCAAGACCGGCTATTCAACCGACATCTCGGTCCTCACCAGCCTGGCTAAAGTGCACCCGCTGCCTGCTGAAATCGTGTCATTTCGCACGCTCTCCAAACTTAAATCAACCTACATTGACAGCATGCCGGAGATCATCAACCCGGCAACCGGCCGCATCCACACCTCCTACAACCAGACCGTGACCGCCACCGGCAGATTGAGCAGCAGCGCGCCGAACCTGCAGAACATACCCATCCGCACTGATGAGGGAAAAAGAATACGGGCAGCGTTCATCACCGAGCCCGGCTGGAAAATGCTTTCTGCAGACTACTCGCAGATTGAGCTGCGCATCCTTGCCCACCTGTCCCGCGACACAACCCTGATTGATGCGTTTGTGCATGACCAGGATATCCATACCCGCACTGCTGCTGAAATCTGGGGCGTTAAGCCTGAAGACGTTACCGCGCAGATGCGGCGCGAGGCCAAGGTAATTAATTTCGGCATTGTCTACGGCATGAGCGCCTTCGGGCTTTCCCAGCAGCTTGATATCGAGCCGCGGCTTGCCCAGGCCTATATCGATGACTATTTCCGCAAATACAAGGGGGTGCAGGATTACATTGACCAGGTGATCACGTCTGCGCAGGAGAGAGGGTACGTGACAACGCTTCTCTCCCGGCGCCGTTATGTGCCGGAAATCAAGTCAGGCAATGTGACCGCACGGAAATTTGCCGAGCGCACCGCAATTAATGCGCCCATACAGGGCACTGCTGCGGACCTCATCAAAGTTGCCATGATTCGCATAGTTGACCGGATGCGGAGGGAGCAGTTCACCGGCAGAATGATCCTGCAGGTGCATGATGAGCTCATCTTCGAAGCGCCGGAGCAGGAAATAGAAACGCTGCGGGCCCTGGTGAAAACCGATATGGAGGGCGTTCTTGAAATGTCAGTGCCGCTGAAGGTTGATATAAGCTGGGGAAACAACTGGAGCGAGGTGCATTAGCAGGCTGTTGAAAAACACCCATCTGCTTCGTTGCGCTCATCCTTCGTCATTGCGACGTACTGGAAAGTACGACTCATTCCTCTTGATTTCGCGTGCCTTGCATCTGGATGTTTTTGACCAGCCTGGTAAAAAACTACTTTTTTAACAACCTGTTAGAAGCCGTCGGCTGTCAGCTATCAGCGGTCAGCCTGAAAAATCGTCCGCTCACGGAAGGCTTCCGGCGTGATGTTTTACAGGACAGGATTATGCCAGACATAATAATCGGCGCGGCACGCTGTTTTTATCGCGTCAGTAAAAACAAGCCGGCTGCCGGCACACACACCCTGGTGCTGCTCCACGGCTCCGGCGGTGACAGCTCGGTCTGGGAGAAGCAGCTCAGCGAAAACATCCCGGTGATTGCCCCGGACCTTCCCGGACACGGGCGGTCAGCCGGGCCGCTGCGCTCATCTGCAAAAGATTATGCTCTATGGCTTGATGCATTTACCCGGGGGCTGGAGATGGGGATTTTTTTTCTCGCCGGCCACTCTCTCGGCGGCGCCGTGGCACAGGAGTTTAGCCGCGCGTTTCCGCACAGAGTGGCGGGGCTTATTCTGGCGGGAACCGGTACGCATGCGACCATCGCTTCCGAGTATCTGAAAACGCTCAGGCATAATTTTTCGGCAGCAGTCACAGCATCCTGTCTGGCAGCATATGCTCCCGGCGCAGCAGACGCGGTATCTGCGCAGGGCGGTAAGATGCTCACCCGTAATGGTCCCGCAGCGCTGTACAGCGATTTGTGTGCGTATAAAGCCTTTGACAGCAGGCCGTGGGCTGCAACGCTTTCAGTCCCGGCGCTGGTACTCTGCGGAGAAGATGACCGGATAACCCCTGTCGCAGACGCAGAAGAGCTTTCCGGGCTCATGCCGCAGGCGCTTCTAAAAATAATCCCCGGCGCCGGCCATATGGCCATGCTGGAGGAGCCCCGGGAGTTTAACGAGGCAGTGAGAGAATTTATAAAAAAGCTAAAAGCTGACAGCTGACAGCCCCTCGACCGTGAGCTCTGGGCCGAACGGCTATCAGTTAAAAAGGAATGCAGCCTATGAAAGTCGGTATTATCGGCCTCCCCCAGGCAGGCAAAAAAACCTTGTTCAAAATATTAACCGCCGGCCATGGTACGGAGCGCACGGCTGATGCGCGCAAGACACTGGTCGGCAGCGCTGAAATAAAAGACCCTCGGTTTGAAGTCCTGGTTAAGATGTACGCGCCGAGAAAACAGGCTCGGCCGAAGGTTGACCTGTCGCTTCTCCCCACCATAGAAAAAGAATCAATTGTGGAGGGAAATGTTTTTAAAGACATTGCTGATGTGGATGCAGTGTGTCACGTGGTAAGGGCGTTTCAGGATGACTCGATCTATCACGTGAGCGGCTCGGTTGACCCGCGCCGGGATATTGAGAGCGTTAACGCGGAGCTGATTTTAAACGACATGATTTTTGTCGAAAAGCGCCTGGAGAGAATTGAAAAAGACATTAAGAAGATTCAGGACAAGCGCCTGCATCAGGAGAAGGCGCTCCTGGAAAAGCTGAAACCCCAGCTGGAACAGGAGCTGCCCCTGCGGCTGCTGGAGCTGGCGGAAGAAGAGAAAAAAATTATCGCCAGCTACCCGTTTATTACCTTAAAAGAAATGATAGTCGTACTGAATAGTTCTGAAGCTGATGTGCAGAACGAGCAGCTCCTGCACGAGCTGCAGGAAACCTATGCGCCGCTTAACACAGATTTTATCCAGGTGGCGGTGAAGGTTGAAGCGGAAATAGCGGGCCTTGAGACAGAAGAGGAGAAAAGCGAATTTCTGCTGGCCCTGGGCATAAAGGAGCCGGCGCTTGATATGCTCACCCGGCGCTGCATAACAGCCCTTGGCCTCATGTCATTTTTTACCGTGGGAGAAGATGAGGTGCGTCAGTGGCTGATACGGGCCGGTTCCTCAGCCCCCGAAGCTGCAGGTGCAATACATTCCGATTTGCAGCGGGGATTTATCCGGGCGGAAGTCATGAAGTTTGATGAATTGATGGAGCATAAAACAGAAGCCCAGCTCAAGCATGCCGGGAAATATTACACCAAGGGAAAAGATTACATTGTGGAGGACGGGGACATACTGAATATCCGTTTTAACGTATAACAAAGCCTGCTGAAAAATGCACTCTCCGACACGACGGCGGTTATTCTGCAACCACTAATGTCCGGAACAGGAGGTCTACCAATTAGATATTGTTTTCTTTTATGGTTGAGATTGCCGCGTCGCTGTCGCGACTCGCAATGACCATATACCTGGATCTGGAAAACGTTCCCGTCATTACGATCCCGATTCATCGGGAGAAGTAATCTCTGATTTTGGACAAGCATGGCAGCCGGCACTTATTACATGCGCAGCAAATTTAGATACATAAAGCATGATACAGCAGTACTGTGTGCGGCATTATTGTCGAGGATGAAGCGCTTCCAGAAAAAAATAAGTCACGCCCTTGACATGATAAAATTATTAGGTGATAATGTATTTACTTAAAATTCTACAGCTAGCCGCTGACAAACAGCGAAAACCCCAAAAAAATAAAGTATATAAAATATTTTTTACAACAACTTGACAAAGCTTTTTTTTTATGGTCAATTGACTTTTATAAATCAGAGGTTTATTGAGACTTGGATAAATTAAACTAAGAGTATGGAGGTCACAATGAAAAAATTTATTCCCGTCATTTTTCTAATCCCTGTGGTGTTTCTTCTTTTTTCTCCCCAGGCTGGATTTGCTTATCCTACCTGGACCAATGGTACTCAGGGTGGATGCAACAACTGTCATCCTACTACAGCAGGTACAGGAGTACATACCTTAGATGGTACTGCTCATCAAACCTGCATAAATTGTCATACTGATGGTAATACCTCCAACCCCCCATTGCCATCTGCATGTATAAAATGTCATCCAGCCAGTAATTCCACAGTCTGCCAACTCATCAGTGCACAGCCATCCCATGGCAGTACGTGTTTGGTTTGCCACGCAAGTGGACCACCAACCCCCTGTGCACCTGCTACCACCACAGTCCCGGCCACTACAACAACCGCTGCAGCTACGACAACAACAGTGCCCGCGACAACTACAGCACCAGCAACCACAACGACTGTTATTGTTACTACAACAACTTCAGCCCCGGGAGAACTCACGTCAACCACTACCACCGTGCCGGCTAACACCACTACGACAACGCCAGTAGCGACTAACTGCATAACCTTAGAGCCTAATGAAGTGACAGTTGACGGCACCCTGAATCAGAACGTTGATGTCACTGCAACATTCACCAGAACCGACCTTATTGGTCAGGACCTGACCCAGGCAGACCTGGAGAAATTGGTCTGGAGCGCCAATGGTGCATGCCTCAACTATATAACGGTTAACTCCAACACCATAAATTATGAAATTGGCAACACCGCAATCACGGCGACCATCCCCATAACTGTTAAGGGCAATGCGCCCTCAACAGGATGCCAGATCACAGTATCTGATCCTCAGGGTATTGCTACGCCGCCGATTAACTGCGAGGCCACCTTCACCATTACATCAACTGCTGTGCCAGAGTGTCAAATCAAGAGCATTACTCCGAGCACGGTAAGAGTTGGTTTTGGCATATTGCCGCGGATCCAAAGATTTGTCTTTACGTTTAATATTGATGTAGAAGCCCTTGGCATTACGCCTGATGACATAAAAATTGATACACCTAATGCTACTATCTTCTATACCAAGATATCGGGCAATACCATAACGGCGTGGGCAGTTTTAAGTGGGCTAAAGCCGAATTCTACATATTATTTTACTGTCGGTGAGTGTGGTACATATTCCATTGACACAAAGGGCTTCTTCTAGACAAGAGATTACGATAGCATAGAGGCTGTTTCTAAGGGCAGGGACATAAGTGATGACCCTGCCCTTTTTTATAACTATACTGTACCTTTGCCGTGCTGCAGTGTTATACGGAAATGGAATGCATAAATAAATAACCTTAAGCCATAACAGCTCAAACGGAAGGACGTATGACATATCAGATCTGTTGGATTCCGGGCGGAAAACAGCTTCTCGCTGGCATTCATAGTCTTTCCGCCCTGACTGCTTCATAACCTGCCGGACTATTCACAAGCAGTATTTTTGCAGCGAACTTAAAAAATCATGTTACTTTAATGAAAGGGTGATTGGCAAAAACACAGCCAGTCACCCCCTGTTTTTTTAGCGCTTTTATCAATGGACATCTGAGCAGCTTAAATATATATAGCAACCAGGTTTTAATTATGCTTTATCAGGGGTTATTAACATTAACACAGTAACATTAATTTTTAAGGAGGGCTTACCATGAACAGAATGAAACAAAGGATATGGTGTATCAGTCTGGCGTTATCAGCAATCTTTCTCGCTGCCGTGCTTCTTGCGACGCCACTGCCGGCGCGAGCCGCAGATCGTGTAGAGGCGCAGGGGCTGGTGGACAAGGCGCGGGTCACCTTTGCCGGCTTCAGGGTCGATAAAAACTACACATGGCTGCACCAGAATTTAAAGAATGCGCGGGGCATATTAATTTTTCCCCAGGTGCTGAAAGCCGGTTTTTTCCTTGGCGGTTCCGGCGGCACCGGCGTGCTCCTGGTGAAAGACAAGAAGAGCGGTAACTGGAGCCAGCCCGCCTTCTACACGATCGGCTCGGTGAGCTTCGGCCTGCAGATCGGCGGTGAAGCAGCGGAAGTCGTTATGATGGTCATGAGCGATAAGGCCGTAGACTCCCTGTTCGCGTCATCAGTCAAGCTGGGCGGAGACACCTCCATTGCCCTCGGTCCGGTCGGCGCCGGGGCCAAGGGGAATGTGACGGCTGATTTCATATCATTTGCCAAATCAAAAGGCATCTATGCCGGGCTCAACCTTGAAGGCTCTGTCATAGCAGTGCGTGACAAGCTTAACCAGGCCTACTACGGAAAGAAAGTGCGGCCGGTGGAAATAATCGTGCAGCAGAAAGTTGCCAACAAGGGTTCGGCAGCCTTGCGGTCATCGGTACGGAAGGCGGCTAAATAGATACTTATTCCATTAAGTTTTCAAAATGGCACTAATCCAGGGCCAGTTGGTTAACTGCCGTAGGGCTTCTTTATTAGCAGCCATTTCAGCCAAGCCCTGTTGAGCTTG
>Ga0209777_10008385_pt1 | contig 11314 bp, 13 predicted proteins | sample FrelakmetHBP12HB_FD_187147 | JGI IMG/M metagenome (GOLD analysis project Ga0209777, IMG submission 187147) | Freshwater lake sediment microbial communities from the University of Notre Dame, USA, for methane emissions studies -HBP12 HB (SPAdes)... | ecosystem: Environmental > Aquatic >...
CGCGCGGCTCATAGACATTAACCCTGCCCCGGCAGGCAACCGCCATGCCGTCTTCGAGCGTAAAATGCAGCGAGCGCTGCTGAGAGCGGAACATGACGGCGCGCATCTGGCACTGGGAGTCTTTCAGTGTGAAGTAGTAGTGGCCGGAGGAGGGGATGCGCAGGTTTGACACCTCGCCTTCAACCCAGATGTTGGGGAAAAGAGTTTCAAGAGAGTCTTTTATCTGGGCGGTTAATTCAGTGACTGTGTATATGAGCCTGTTTTCCATAGCAATATGTTGTGAACCAGTTGGCAGCAGGGCCTGATACAGTCCAGGTTCCTCTGCAATAGATTATAGCAACAGTATTGTTCTTAATTTATATTTATTTTGCAGGTAAATCAACAGCCAAGTAAATAATATCAGGCATATAATGCAAATAATAATTGTTATCTAATTATATAGTGTGCTATGTTTTGTAAAAACGTAGCACCAGAAAGGACACTGTCAATGCTCGTACGGTTTGGAATATCTCTTGATAAAGAACTCCTGAAGAAGTTTGATCATCTTATCAGGGGAAAGCAATACGCTAATCGTTCTGAAGCAATTAGAGATTTAATCCGCGATAGTCTGGTAAAAAAAGAATGGGAGGGGAATAAGGAAGTTACGGGGGCAATTACGCTGGTGTTTAACCACCATAAACGGGAATTGGTCGGCAAACTAATGGATATCCAGCATCACTACCATGACAGCATAATCTCTACCCAGCATATTCATCTGGATGGGAACAATTGTCTGGAAATCGTCGCCGTAAAGGGCACCTCGAAAGAAGTGGAAGAACTGTTCTGGAAGCTTAAATCCGCACAAGGAGTAAAGCATGGAGGGTTTACCTTAACGACAACAGGTAAAGATCTCATGTAGCGTTATTATTTTTTTAATAAAAGTAGCACGAAAATAAAAAAAGTAATACTGTCGGGGGCAGGCGGTACGGTATACAGAGATTTTCCCTTATCAGCTAACAATTGCGGAAAGACCGGTGACTGCCTATTCAGTTGTCGCCGGTTTATCATGCAGATTATTAAGGAGGAGAAATTATGCACATGGCAGACTCATTATTATCCCCTGCTGTCGGTGCAGCATTCTGGGCAGGGACATCAAGCGCTCTTGCCTATTCTGCAAAGAAGTGTAAAGCATCCATGGACGAAAAGATGATCCCGCTCATGGGTGTGCTTGGTGCCTTCATATTTGCCGCACAGATGATCAACTTTACCATCCCCGGCACCGGTTCAAGCGGCCACATCGGAGGGGGTATGATCCTTGCGGTCATACTTGGCCCCTATGCCGGGTTTATCGTGATGGCCTCGGTGCTGACCATTCAGGCCTTTTTCTTTGCTGATGGCGGTCTCCTTGCGCTTGGCTGTAATATCTGGAACCTGGGGATATATCCCTGCTTTATCGTCTATCCCCTTATTTACCGGCCGCTGGTTAAGGGCCGGAATACCTCTAGGCGGATTGCGATAGCCTCGGTAATAAGCGCTGTGGTCGGACTGCAGTTAGGCGCTTTTTCCGTGGTTCTTGAGACGATATTTTCAGGCCGAAGCGAACTTCCCTTCACCACCTTCGTTCTTTTGATGCAGCCGGTTCATCTTGCTATTGGTCTGGTCGAAGGATTGGTGACTGCCGGGGTAATAAATTTTGTCTATGCTGCTCGGCCCGAGATTATTGAAAGCATAGCGTCAGCGCGACCCCTTGTTACTGATCTCTCAATGAAAAAGGTCTTTGGCGGCTTATTGGTAGTCGCTGTATTCACCGGAGGTGTGCTGTCATGGTTTGCGTCTGCGAATCCCGATGGCCTTGAATGGTCAATAGCGAAGACCTTCGGTAAGCCGGAGCTCCCTGAACGGAATAGCAGGATAGAGGCGCTGATAAAGTCGTTACAAAACAAAACTGCCTTTCTGCCGGATTACAGCTTCAAGAAGGCTGAAGGATCACCGGACAGTGCTGAAGCCGGGAAGAGTGAAACATCCTGGCCTGCAATAGAAGCCGGGACATCTGCGTCAGGAATTATCGGCTCTACACTGGTATTGGTTTCTGTTTTATTGATAGGAGTTGTTATCAAGCTACTGCGCAGGAAAGGTGGCAGGAATAGGATCATATGAGCTTTGATGAACAATATTTCAAGCTTGGCTATATTGATACCCTCTCGTATAAGAACACTTTTATTCACCGGCTGGACCCGCGGACAAAAGTAATCGCGACACTCGCATTCGTTGTAACCGTTGTTTCTTTTTCCAAATACGCAATCACAGGGCTGGTACCCTTTTTCCTCTTCCCGGTACTGATGTTTGCTTTGGGTGATATCCCGGTATGGTTTATTCTCAGGAAGGTCCTCGTTGTGTCTGTCTTTGCGGTTTTTGTCGGCATGTTCAACCCGCTCTTTGATAGTCGGGTTATGTTCAGCTTCCACGGCCTTCAGGTTACCGGAGGGTGGATTTCATTCTTGTCGATAATCCTGAAGTTCCTGTTGACCATCAGTGCCGCGCTGCTTCTTATCGCGACCACCTCCTTCCCGGGCATATGTCACGCCCTGCGGAAACTGGGAGTGCCAGAGCTTTTTATTTGCCAGCTGCTCTTTCTCTACCGTTATATCTTTGTCCTCATGGAGGAGGCTATGAGAATGGTGAGGGCGCGGGAAATGAGATCTTTTGGAGCACGGGGCCAGGGGCTGCGGACATTCGTGAGCCTTATCGGGACGCTTTTTCTCAGAACTATTGAGCGGGCCGAAAGGATTTACCAGTCGATGCTTTCTCGCGGATTTACCGGCACCATGCATATCGCCAAGGCATATCGCTTTGGGGGCAGCGATTTAGTGTGTCTCGCTGTCACCGGCATAGCGCTCTTTATCCTCAGGACGTATGACATTGTCGGAATAATCGGCAAACAGGCGGAAAGAATGTTCTGACCCGAGATGAGCCATCATATTATGGAATTCAAAGACGTATTTTTTCGCTACCCGGACGGGACAGAGGCACTTAACGGTGTTTCATTCCGCATTACCCATGGCGAGTGTGTCGGCATCGTAGGAGCAAATGGCGCAGGTAAATCCACGCTCCTCATGCAGATGAACGGCTACATGCTTCCCTCGGACGGCGCGGTCACCATTGGAGATCTGCAACTGACGAAGAAGACCAGGCTGGAAATACGAAAAAAGGTAGGAGTTGTTTTTCAGAATCCTGACGATCAGCTCTTTATGCCGACAGTCTATGATGATGTGGCCTTCGGCCCGCTCAACCTTGAGATGAGTGCCGAAAGAGTTAAAGAACGGGTGACAGAAGCACTGCAGACAGTCGGCTGCCTTCATCTGCGGGAAAAACCGCCACACCATCTGTCGGGCGGTCAGAAGCGGGCCGTTGCCATAGCAACCGTTATAGCGATGGCACCGGACATCCTGGTAATGGATGAGCCCTCATCAAACCTCGATCCGAAGTCACGGCGCTATCTTATACGCCTGCTGAACGGGTTTAACCATACGAAAATAATCGCCACTCATGACCTCGATTTTATTCTTGAAGTATGCAAACGATGCATAGTCATAAAAGACGGCCGCATTGTTGCTGACGGCTCGGTTTCAGATATTCTGACCGACAAGGTACTTCTTGAAGAGAATAACCTGGAGTTGCCTTTATCAGTACAGAATACCGGTAGAAGCTCTTAAGAAAATGTTATGCAGGAGGTGCTTGGGAATAATGATCCCGGAGCTATTAGATCAATAAAAAAACGGGCGATGATTGATCCGGAGGTAGATTTGTGCGATCTTAAGCTTCTGCGTGTATGCCTTTGCAGATGGTTTCACGTGACAAACAAAGAGATTCATTACGACAGACATAAGGCGTGATTAATCAGCAGCGACAGGAAGTTTGCTGCTCGTGAATTGTATTAATGAAAGGCGGCCATTATGAACCTTCTAACAGCAATAATAAATATAATGATGGTTCTTTTATTGTTTGTTTTTATGGAATTCTTTGCCTGGTTCATGCATAAGTATGTCATGCACGGATTTCTGTGGATTCTGCACGAGGATCATCACCGGTATCATGACGGCTTGCTGGAAAAAAATGATATATTCACCCTGTTTTTCAGCTCGATCGCAATTGTATTAATATATTATGGCACAACCTCTGCGATGCCGTTTGTGCTTGCCGCCGGCATAGGCGTCACGCTGTACGGTGTTTGCTATTTTTTGTTTCATGATGTCATGTTTCATAGAAGAATAAAATTTCTGAAATTGAAACCCGGGACACGATATCTGCGGCGTATCATTAATGCCCACGCTACGCATCACCAGAAATTCTATCAGCAGCAGGCAGTGGCATTCGGCTTTTTATTTGCCAGCAGCAGATATGATGCTGATTAGCTTAATGACACGCTTTACAAATCTCTCGCTTGAATAGTGTGTGGCAAAAGAACCGTCAAGGCAGCTGAAACGTATTCTGTTTGTTGTAGAGAACACCACCCTCTCGCAGGTGGTGCGCCTCCTGGTCTTGGCACGGGGCCTGGATCGACAGAAGTACGAGGTGCATTTTGCCTGCTCTGAATTTGACCCTATAATCTTCGGCCGGACATCTTTTCAGCAGTGGCAGCTTTTCACGATGGATAAGAAAACATTCTTATCATCTGCTCAAAAGGGAAAATCATTCTATACTGAAAAGCTGCTCAGGCGTTATGTTGCAGCAGACAGTCAATTAATAAACGCAGTGAAGCCGGATATTATCATCGGTGATGCGCGCTTTTCCCTTGCGGTGAGTGCGCCGGTCTGCCAGGTGCCCTATGCCGCGCTGATTAATGCCTACTGGAGCCCGTTTGCCGTGCGTGATGCCTTCCCCCTGCCGGATCACTTCATGGTGCGGCTGCTGGGTGAAAAGATTGCAGCACGCTATTTCCCGAAGGCGCTTCCCGCCATATTTGCCCGGTTTGCGCAGCCGCTTAACCGGGTGCGCCGGGAATTCGGGCTGCCGGCGATTGGCAGTCTGCCTGAAATGCTCACCTGGGGAAATTTTACCCTGCACCCTGATGCAGCGGAGCTTATACCGCTAAAGAATCATCCTGACACGCACATTTTTCTCGGCCCGGTTCTGTGGTCACCGGACATGGCGACGCCTTCATGGTGGCATGAAATTGATGGATCGCGCCCGCTCATGTATGTAAATATGGGATCATCGGGGAAAGTAACGCTGCTCCCGGCAATTTTAAAAGGCCTCAGCGACCTCCCGGTAACGACCCTGGCTGCCACAGCCGGGAGATATGATACAACAGGAAGGGATGAGCATGTCCATGCCGGTGAATTTGTTCCGGGGGACATCGCAGCCCGGCGCTCCGCGCTGGTCATTTGCAATGGCGGAGCCGGCACGGCATACCAGGCTCTGAGCGAAGGGGCGCCGGTACTTGGCATCCCGACAAATTTTGACCAGTATCTGGCGATGACCGCCATTGAAAAAGCGGGCTGCGGTATTCTGCTGCGCAGCGGTAGCCTCACCGCAGAAAAAGTACGGCAAGCGGTGAGCAGGATACTTGGAACGTCAGCCTATCGTGAAGCAGCGCAGAGAATGAAAAATACATTCAGCCGGTATAATGCTGTTGAGCGGTTCATCAGCTTTTTAGAAAAAGCCCTGAGGTCATAAACGCACTTCCGGATTAACACAACACAGGAAAAAGCCATGAGGCATGCCATCATACTGTTCTGTTTAGTAATTCTTTCTCCCCTTGAAACTTCTCATGCAGAGGATGCTCGTACATCACATAATCAAACGGGAAACGTTACGGTGCAGTTGACCGGTTTTGAAAATGATCAGGGCACGGTAAAACTCTGTGTGTGCCGTTCTGAGGATGAATATACAGGCAAATTGAAAGAGTTCTGCACTGCCTCGAAAGAAATCAAAAGCAAAAAGGCTGAATGGGTATTTAAAAACATGCCATACGGCAAATACAGTATCAAGGCTTTCCATGATGAAAATGAAAACTCGAAACTGGATACCAATTTTGCCGGCATGCCGGTTGAGCTGTACGGGTTCTCAAATAATGCGCGGGGACGGTTCGGGCCGCCGTCTTTTGAGCGAGCCGCTTTCACGCTCAATGCCCCGCAGATGACCATAGCAATAAAGTTACAATAGACCCGTTCAGCCCGGCAGCGGGTTTACGGGTATTGACAGCACCGGGGCACTCGTTTATAAAATAAAAATAACTGCTTTAAACCGTACAGAGGAAACACGGCTATGAAAAAAAAGACGGCAATTGTGGGCGCGGGAGTGGGCGGGCTGGCAACAGCAGCGCGGCTGGCATATCTCGGCAATGATGTGGAAGTATTCGAAAAGCTTTCGCGCTGCGGCGGGCGCAACAATATCATAGAAGACCGGGGCTTTCTCTTTGATACCGGGCCCTCGTTCGTGCTCATGCCCGATTTCTTTGAAGAGCTGTTTACTTTCTGCGGAGAGAAGCTTGCCGACTACCTCGACTTCATGCCGCTTGCAGAGCACTACAAGATATTTTATCCGGACGGCACCGCCTTTACCGTGTACCGGGACAGCGAAAAAACCAAGGCGGAACTGGAGAAGATAGAGCGGGGAAGCAGCCGCGCCTTTGACGCCTTTATCGCTGAGACCGCCCGCATTTATGACACGGTACGGCCGCTCATGAACAACTGCTATACCAAAAAAGCGCTCATCAATCCGCAGTACTGGCTGCTGATTAAAAAATTAAGAGCCTTGGAGTCATACTGGAAATTCGCCAAACGATTTTTCAGCAGCGAAAAGCTCTGCTATGCCTTTACGTTTGAATCAATGTTTATAGGCGTGTCCCCGTTTGACGCGCCGGCGTTTTATAGCGTCATAACGTACGCCGACCATGTGCAGAAGATATTTCACCCCCGCGGCGGCATGTATCAGATACCGCTCGCGATGGAGAAGCTCTGCCGGAAATTCGGGGCGACCTTTCATTACGACCGCGAGGTGCAAAAAATCGGGCGCAACAGCAATGGATTGCAGCTCAGCGCGGCCGGAAAAGAGCTGCACTATGATACCATCGTGGTCAATGCGGATTACCCGTACGCGCAGAAAACGCTCTTATCGCGAAGCATTCCCCAATATGACTATTCCTGTTCTACCTACCTCATGTATCTCGGCCTTAAAACAAAAGTTACGGGTTTGAGCCACCACAACCTGCTGTTCGCGCAGGATTTGAAAAAAAACGTCCGGCAGATTTTCGCTGATAAAATACTACCCGAAGACCCCTCGCTCTACATCCATGTGCCGACCGTCACCGATTCGTCGCTTGCTCCAGCGGGCAGGGACCTGGTGTATCTGCTGGTGCCGGTCCCGAATCTTGAGAATCCGAAAGAGGATTTTTATCAGCACGAGCAGCGTTTCAGAAAAATAGTTTTTGAAAAGATATACCGGATGACGGGAATCAATCTGGAAGAATTAATAGAGGTGGAGCACACCTTTTACCCGCAGGACTTCACCGCCCGCTATAACCTGCTCCATGGCGCCACCTTCGGCCTGTCCCACACCCTCATGCAGAGCGCGTTTTTCCGGCCTTCCAACATAGACCCGGACCTGCCGGGACTCTATTATGCCGGGGGCAGCACGCAGCCGGGAGGCGGGCTGCCGGTTGTTATCGCAAGCTCCCGGATTGTGGCGGACCTTATCAGTAAAAAGAATAAGCCTATTTATTGAACGCCCGCAGATAGTTGACAACGTCCTGTATGGTCGCATTAGGCGTTGATGCGCCGGATGCCACTCCCACGCTGCGTACTCCCTTGAACCATGCGCGTTTCAGATCGCGCTTTGATTCAACGCAGTGCGTCCTGCTGTTCAAGGAATGGGATATTTCACACAGGCGCTGCGTGTTGGCGCTGGTACGGGAGCCGATTATCACCATCACATCATTTTCCAGGGGCATGGTCCTTATTTCCGCCTGGCGGATTCTGGTCGGCCGGCAGATGGTATTAAAGAACTGCAGCTCGCCGACATCCTCTTTTATCACATCGATTATTTTCAGGACATTCTCGGCGTTCTGGGTGGACTGCACCACCACTGCGGCCTTTTTTATTTTTTGCAGCCTGCGATGCGGCACTGCGTCGGGCCGGTCAATAACGACCGGCCTGGTGCTGAGCTGGCCGATAATGCCATGCACTTCGTCGTGGTCCCGGTCGCCGATTATAATAATGGCATACCCCTGCTGCTCCATCTTCCGGGCAACATTATGGATGCTCTTCACCATGGGGCAGGTGGCGTCAACAATCCGGTAGCCCCGCTGCCGGGCCTGTCCGGTGACCGACGTGGGGGTGCCGTGGGCGCTCAGCAGCAGTATTTTTTCGGTTCCCTTTCCCAGACGTTTTATGCGCCTGATGCCCGCCTGCTCAACCTGTTTAATGACATCCTCATTGTGCACAATATCCCCGAGCATGCAGACTTTCGTATCCGCACCGGCAGTTTTCATGGCAAGCGTTATGGCACGCCGCACCCCGAAACAGAAGCCCCCGTAGCGGGCAACATTTATTTTCATAGACTTTCTCCCAGACGAGCGGACAATATCGTCAAAACGTAACCACAGAGAAAAAAATAAATCAAGGGTCAGGGGTCAAGGGACAAGAAGACCATTCCAAATTTACTCTGTGCCTTTGTCCACCCTTCGCAGTAAACTGCTACGGAGGACAAGTGCCTGTTGCCTTCTCAGTCCTCATTTCCCCATTCACCCATCACCGCTGAGAGCGCACAGTTCGCTGAGATTTCGATGTTCTATCTCTGTGTTCCCGGCGTGCTCTGCGGTTAATTAACTATTCCGCATTCCGCAATCTGCAGTCCCCATTCACCTGCCCCGAGCATAGTCGAGGGGCCGACTCACCCATTCACCCTTCACCAGGATGCCAAGCAGCAGCATCAGTTTTTCACGGGTCGTAACATGCGCGCGGACGGAAAAGACATCGCATTTGTTCTTTTCAATCGCCCGCAGAATTGCCCCGTATATATCTTTCATGGCGCATACGACCAGACGCGACCTCCGGTCTGCTATCATGCTGATGCCTGCGGATGACTGTTGGTAGTAGTCACGCGCGCGGCTGATCTGAAAGGCCATGAGCGACTTAAATTTGTCATCAACAATGCCGTTCCGCAAACCATCATCGCTGACCCCGAACCGCCGCAGCTCCTCTCGGGGGAGATAGACGCGGCCCCGATCGTAATCCTCTCTGATATCACGCAGAATATTAGTGAGCTGCATGGCGATGCCCAACTCCACGGCGCGGTCTTCAGCCGCGGGATCATTGGAGCCGAAGATTTTAAGCATGATGAGCCCCACCACGCCGGCAACCCGGTAGCAGTATTGGTACAGCTCATCAAAGGTCTCATAGGAGTTTATGGATAAATCCATGTACATGCCTTCGATCAGCTCGTCAAAACAGCGCTGGGGAATAGCATAGCGGTGAATGGTATCCTGAAATGCCAGCAGCAGGTCATCTGCCGTTGCCGCGCCTTCGTAGGCAGCGTGTATGGTAGCTCGCACCTTCGCAAGCTCTTCCCGCACTGCCATGGAGTTGTTCCGGTCAACCGTATCATCGCTGATGCGGCACAGGGCATATACTGCATAGGCAGCAGCCCGCTTATCAGGCGGGAGCAGGTGCGAGGCAAAATAAAATGTTCTGCCGTGCTCCCGGGTGACGGCTCGTGCCAGGGCAAAGCCGCTTGCCAGCTGGCTGTCGGGGGTGCCTTCGGATACGGTCATGTTTTTATCAGGTTTTTGTTGAACATGTGCTGCTAAGATTATACAATAATAGCAGGCTGTTGAAAAACACCCATCTGCTGCGTTACGCTCATCCTTCGTCTTTGCGGCGTACCACACAGTACGCCTCATTCCTCGTGATTTCGCGTGCCTTGCATCTGGATGTTTTTGACCAGCCTGGGAAAAACATTTTTCAACGAGCGGCTAATACTATGTCAGCCTACATGTATGTCCTTGTCATTTCCGCCATAATACCCGTGCTGGCCAGTTTCTGGCCCCCGCTCCATTTTTATCGCAATATAAAAGCGCTTCTGTACAGCATTACCCTGATAGTTATACTCTTCTGGCTGTGGGATGTATTTGCCATCTACCGGGGGCACTGGTGGTTTAATCCCGCAGGGGTCTGGCAAGCCCGCATTTTCAACATGCCGGTCGAAGAAAGCCTTTTTTTTGTGGTCATTCCCTTCTGCTGCATATTCACCTGGGAGGTTGTCAAGTATTTTGGCAAAAAATGGTCATGAAAGAGTACACCCTGCTTGCCTGTTTTTCAGTAATCATAACAATCCTGCTTGACCGGATAAGTGGCATGAATGTGCTGCGCAGGAAAATATATTATATCTTTTTTGCCGTCATTATCTGCTTCAAGCTCCTTGTCAACGGCTATCTGACAAAATATATCGTCATGTATAACCCGTCTCAGTTCCTCGGCTTTCGCATCGGCACGATCCCGGTTGAAGATTTTTTGTTCGGCTTCAGCATGGTCACCATGAGCATTATCTTCTGGGAATATTTCAAGGAGAAGAAACGCGCTACCCCTGGAGCAGTGCGGAGGAATACGCGTTGAGCACTGTCTTGTAACGCTGCTTCATGGACAGCTCTTCAGTTATACGCCGGGCTTTATGCAACAGCGAAGAAATTTCCTTCTCCGCAAACGCCAGCGCCCGTGAAGCGGTGATAATCCTTCGCATGGTCAAAAGTTCAGCGGTGCGGATGCGCTGCCGCGTGAGAATCATTTTGATGATGCGCCGGTCACGCTCTGTTGCGTGACGATAGGCATACCACACCAGAATCGTCTTTTTTGCTTCCTGCAGGTCCGTCAGTATTGACTTGCCGATTGCCGCTTCATCCCCGAACATCCCGGCAATATCGTCTTTTATCTGAAAAGCCCTGCCCAGGTACACGCCGTATTGCGAAAGCTGTTCCACCTGCTCATGTGGAGCGCCTGCCAGCGTGGCGCCGGTAATGAGCGGCGCGGCAAAAGAATAGTAGGCTGTTTTGAAATCATAGATCCGGTAGATGTCCTGCTTGGTGATTTTTTCAATATCCTCGATGCCGTAGATCAGCTCGCCGAATTCACCGGCCCCGGTATAGATGGCGGTCTCAATGAATTTTTTCAGCGCCTGCTCTTTTCTTTTGGCGTTTTCCCTGATAGAGAGGAAGGCCTGTATGGCGATGGCGTAGAGGATATCGCCGATAACCAGGGCCAGGTCCTGCCCGCTGAATTTTACCTTCTTGTACGGGTGCAGGTAGGTGTTAAGAATGGCGTGCACCGCAGGCTTGCCCCTG
>Ga0209777_10008386_pt1 | contig 11313 bp, 14 predicted proteins | sample FrelakmetHBP12HB_FD_187147 | JGI IMG/M metagenome (GOLD analysis project Ga0209777, IMG submission 187147) | Freshwater lake sediment microbial communities from the University of Notre Dame, USA, for methane emissions studies -HBP12 HB (SPAdes)... | ecosystem: Environmental > Aquatic >...
ATGCAAGTATAAATCAAACTACACAAAATTTTAGTAATCTACAATTAAAAACACTTTCAGAAAATCCTGAACAACAAGCTGCTTTATCATCACAAATTGCTCAAACAGCAATTAATAATGTTACAAAAAGTATTGTAGATAAAAATACAAAAGTAGCTTCAGCTACCAATCAAGTAGCTGCTATTAATCAACTTAACACATTAACTCCTAACCCTCAACCAGTAGTAGTAAACAATGTTTTAAACTTACCTAGCTTTACACCTTCACCGGTATTAACAATAATATGAAAAAATTTTACGGAAATTATGTAGGAATAGTCATACAAAATGATGACCCAGACAGAGGCGGTAAAGTGAAAGTATTTGTACCTCATGTCAGTGCAACTGCATACAAGAAATGGGTAGGTAATAGAACCAATAAAAGTTTTAGATTTTTAGGTGCTAATATTGATAATGTAATTAAACAAGCGTTGGGTAGTCAAAACGTTACAGAGAATTTAACTCCTATTATACAAGAATTAAAAGCAGTTTTACCTTGGGCTTATTGTGCAGCTCCTTTAACAAGTGAAGCTGGTAGTGGTAGGTTTAATAATTTTAATAGTTTTGGAAACATTTCTGATTCTAATAACTTTAGTACTTTTTCACAATCAACTGATAGTGCAGCTGATACACCTGGTAAACCAGGATCATTTTTTGAACAACCAAATAACAGATTAAATGATGCATTTGTAAATGCAGCAGATAATATTAATAGACCTAATCCTTTAGCTTATGAATATGTACCAAATACATATTCTAATAGAGCAAGAGGTTCTTTTGGTATTCCAGCAGTGGGTAGTCACGTTTGGGTATTTTTTAGAGATGGTAACCCTACATTACCAGTTTATTTTGCAGTATCATACGGTATTGCAGATTGGCAAGGTATATACGATGCGTATAACAACCCGGGTATAGATTACCCTGAAACTTTTGAAAACAAAGGTGTAGGAGATACAGTAAACGATGTTAATGTTGAAACGTATAGAAACAAATACGTTATTAATCAAAAAGGTGGTACTATTGAAATTACCAGTACTGATTTAAAAGAGAAAGTAAAGTTTACCCATTATTCAGGATCGTTTAAAGAGTTTAATAATTCCGCTAATATAGAATTTGCAGCTAATAATGATCAAAAATTAGTCTTAAATGACAGTTACGAAACAATAAGAGGGTTTAAAAATGAATGGACAGGTAAAAATCTAGATGAGAATATTATAAGAGATAAGTACTTAAAAGTTGGTAGTCTAAGCGCTGTACAAGCGTTTCAAGATTGGAAAAACACTTATGCTCCAATACAAGACAATAAACAATTATTTGAGATACAGAGAGCGGTACCAAGTAACGTAACTGATCCACTTGGTAATGTAGTTATAAGAAGAAATAGCCCTAATCAAACTCGTGTGGGAACATTTGCTCCACATCCAGCAATAAACCAAACCTATTATTCGTTAAATGAGGACTCATCAACATTACCGGCGTTAATTGCTGCTACAGCTGGTGATATTGCTAATAGTTTTGCTAATGGTCCTTTAAGATTAAGTGTTGTATCATTACCACCTCAACCTACAGTCTTTCCTTCTTTAATAAATTACACTGAAGAAAGTGGAATTGATTGGAATGGAGTACCTGGATTTAGTCCTTCATCACAAGGTGGTAATTGGTTACCAGACCCTAGAAAAGATTTAATTAAACAACTAACAGAAGACCTTCTACCTACACTTATTCAAATAGAAAAGAATTTAGGAATAGGTGGTAGTGAAATTATACAAATTGCAAAACATAAAGTTGAAACCATAGGTATGGTTATTAACGATTATGGAAGTATAAGATATGATTCAGTTGGTAAAATGTTACCAAACGAATTACTTATAGATAATTTAGGTACGTATGTAAATTACGTTCCAAGTCCAATGATTGAATTAGTGCACGTGCAAGATTTACCTGGTGGGGATTTCACTTTAAATGTTTGTAATAGATATAATGTATTGGTAGGAGCTGGTGGTTTAAATTTAAAATCTATAGGTCCTACAAATATAACAGGTACAGTAACTAATATAGCTGGTGAACAAGTAAACGTATCTAGTCAAAATGAAGTCAATATAGATGCAAAGACTGTAAACATATCTGCTGAAATTTTAAGACTTAGAAATAAAAACCAACAACAAGTGTTTGTAGAAAATAGTTTAGGTGTTAACAACAATGTAGTTGTAGGAGGTTCTATTTCGGTGGAGGGTGAGTTATTTGTACAACATGTTACAGCTCCTGCAGAATATCAAGTAACTCAAGCAACTACTGCATATGGTAACATTGCAGGTGGTACTTTATTAAATGGATTTATTTCAATAGGACCTGTTCAAGATCTTTTACCGGTTGAAGGTTTACTTCGTTTAGGTGGACCTTTAGTTGCTCCAGGTGGTGGTGTAATAACAGGTAGTATTCTCGCTCCAATGCAAATACTTCTTGATTTACCATCACCTCCAAATTCAGTTGTGGTAAATGATCACTCACACGTCTTTAGAAACTTACCATTAACCTTACACGATACAAACGCTGGTGTTAGAGAAGATGCACAAGAAATAAATCAAAATACAGATAGAGTAACAGCATCAAGAAGAGTTCACGGTGTAAAGTAAATTACTTTTTCCGGTAATGGTCTATAATTTTACTTATATCACCTTTACATCTATTACATCTATCTGCACATTTTATATACTTTTGTAATTGTGGTATGTTTGTGATATCTTTGTTTTTTGCTACAATACGTTCTATATCTTTGTATTGTAGCTTATTACAACTGCAACGTGTACCAATAAGACTATTAGGATTCACAGCTATAACAGGTTAAAATAGAACGCGCTAATTCTTGCGCTGGGTTGGCAGAACGCTGATAGTATAAACTCTTTATACCGTTCTCCCAAGCAAATATAAGCAAATCATTAACATCTTTCGGTTTAGTGTTTGGTGGAATCATTAAGTTTAATGATTGACCTTGATCAATATACTTTTGACGTGCTGCAGCTTGTATAACTATTTCTTTTTGACTAATTTCACCGAATGTTTTGAACACGTCTTTTTCTGCAGGTGTTAAAAATTCTAAATGTTGTACTGATCCACCTTTAACAAGAATAGACTTCCAAACAGCTTCAGTATTTTTATTTTTACTTTCCAGTAAGTTTTCTAAAAACGGATTTCTATAAGTAAATTTACCCTTTGCTAAATCTTTTGTAAAATAATTAGAGTTAAGAGGTTCAATGGATGGTGATGCTTGACCTAAAATAAATGAACTAGATGTTGTAGGTGCTACCGCTAGTGTTGTTACGTTACGGCGGTTGTATCCTTTCAATAAAGGTGGTTCACCATATTCTTTAGCTAATTGTTCAGATGCTTGATCTGCTTTAGTACGAACAAATTTCCAAATTTGAGTATTTAAAAGTTTTGCTTCCATAGACTCAAACGCAATCATTTTTGATTGTAGGTAAGTATGCCAACCAAGACAACCAATACCAAGAGCTCTTTGATTAACTGCAAAGTTTCTAGGATGCTCCATGAATTTCATACCTTCTGTTTTGTTAATAAACTCTGTCATTACAGAGTCTAAAAAGTAAACTAAAGTTTCAACTGCGTCAGTTTCTTTCCATTCATCCCACTTTTCAAAATTTAATGATGATAAGTCACATACAAACGACTCATCAACACCATTTGATAGCATAATTTCGGTACAAAGATTACTATGATTAATTTTTACATTTTTATCTTTATAAACTTTTGGAGCTTGTTTATTAGCATTGTCAGTGAAAAAGATATATGGGTAACCAGATTCAAAACGCTTTTTAATTACTAGCCCCCAAATGCGTCTTTTTTCTTTATCACCGTCAATCATTTGTTTAAACCACTTATCTGTTACACATACACCAATAGATAAATTCTGAATTGCATCACCATCTTTTCTGATGTTCAGAAACTCTTCAATATCTTTATGATCAATAGGTAAGTAAGCAGCAAATGAACCTCTACGCACATTACCTTGTGAAATATAGTCTGTTAAAGATTCAAATACTGTTAATTGATGGTGTACACCTGTAGACTCACCGCCTGAACCAATTGGAGTACCACGTGGTCTAATAGCTCCAAAATAACCGGACGTACCACCACCTGATTTAGACATTGCTCCTACTTCAGCAATTTTGTATAAAATGGCATCCATATCATCATCTACATAAGATCCGAAACATGAAATAGGTAAACCACGTTTACGACCAAAGTTAGCCCAAATTGGAGATGCTAAGGAATAGAAACCTTTATGCATATAGCCTTCAAATTTATCTGCAAATCCAGGTAAGTTGAGATAATATTCTGCTTTTTCAGCAATATCTCTTATACGCTGTTCAGCAGTTTCATTTTCCAATAGGTAACCCCTTGCAAGAAATTTACGTGAATCGTTATTTAGCCAATAGATATCTTTGTTTGACATAGTTGTATTATAGTATAAAGTTTAAATTAAAACAGATCTTCTTCCGAGAAACTTTGAGATTTCTTTGAATATTCTACTGGTCGGGAATGAAAGAAGTCAGTCATGTTATTACCTAACAGCTCTTCATTAAACCATGCAGTGTCCTTAAGTAACTTTTGATCTGTTTCATATACAGTTGGGAAACCGATACCTTTGAGAGATTCATTTATTCTATCTTTAATGAGCTCTTTAAGATGGGTAGCAGTTAATCCGTCCGCATTAATACCATTTACCATCCAGTCAACAATCTTGGCTTCGCATTCGTAAGCCTCTTTTGCTTCTGATAAAATCTTTTCTGTAAGTTCATCATCAAAGAGTTCAGGATATTCTTCTCTGATGGTGTTAATAATTTTCATACCAACCAATGCATGAATATGTTCTTCGTTACGGGTATATTTTACTTGCTGATCTGTATCTTTCATTAAGTTTTTATTGCGAGCAAACCAGTTAATGATATAAAACTGACTCATTAAAGAAACATTTTCTACAAATAAGGTAAAAAGGATAATAGCATACAGGTATTGCTTTTTATGGTCTTTGTAAAAACGGTGAGTATATTTTTTAAGATACTTTACGCGCCCTTCTATCCATTCCAACTTTAAATTTTGTTCAAACACCTCTTCAAGTCCTAAAACTGTAAGCAATCTTTCATACGCATTGTTGTGAATAACTTCCGTGTTTGCCATAACGTAGCCTAAATCTTGCAACGATGGGTGAGGTAAGTTTTCTCCCAATTTAGCCCAAAAAGTTTTTACTGCAACTTCAATTTGACCAATAGCAGATAAAGTGCGAATAATAATTTCTCTTTCTTGATCTGTTAAATTGACTTTAAATTGCTGAACATCAGATTTAAAACTGAACTCTTTATGAGTCCAGAACCCATTATGCATGGATTCTATAAAATCTTCTGTCCATGGATAGTGATTAGGTTTACGAGAAATCTGTTCGTTAAAAATCATAGGAAAATTATTTAATGTATGTTTACGGATTATACTGTTAATATGAACAGTTTTAAAGAAGAAAATTTTTGAAAATCAAAATTTTTCTCATCTAATCCTAGTAAATGTTGGAATATTTTTTTATCTGTATTGAAACTATCTTCGCATATAGATTTCAAGTTATTAAAGTCTATAGGATATGTTCCAGGAGTAAAATACCCGTAGGTTTCTTTACACGCAAAACCATATTGATTTAATAAATTTTCATACGTACCTAAATTCATAGATAAATTTTCTTGAATTTTTATTGCGTTAAAAAGTTTTTTAACGTTAGAATTAGGTGTTAACTTAACACCTTTAAAAGCAGTTACTGTTTTTCTATCTTTACTAAAGTGTAATAAATTAACAGGATTGTATTTGCTATCAATATTAACTCTCAAGTTATCATATTGGTTTTTTATAACAAACCCTAAAAATAAAATTGGATACTCTTTTACACTACCGACAAAATCAAAAGTAGTATAATCTATTGGTTTACTAATTGTTTCTATATCTATCATAACGTATTACCAATTATATATGTAGTTATGAAGTTTTCAACGTCTTCATCCGATTTATCGTACGTTAAATCAGATACTGTACTTAAAGTTTGACTATTTGTATCATTTACCGTGTAAGACGTTTTTTGATAATCTTTTTCAATAATTTGAACAATATCTTTAGGTATAGGGTCTAAATCTGCAGGAACGTCTAAAATTTTACGAATATCGTTAAGTTTATAACCTTTTTTTAGTAACGCTCTTACCTCTTTGCAGACATATAGTTTGTCTAATGTAGCCTCATTACCATACTCTTCTAATTTCTTTTGTAGGTATTCACCGGCGTAAGCAGTTGTTTTGCCTGTAACTACACATGTAACTTTTTTACTTTTAACCATACCTGATTATATAAATAATAATATGAAGTTCAATCTACTAGTTGAAGAAATCTTAAACGAATCAAAGAAGAATTGGGTGCAAAAAGCATTTAAAAAAGGTATTAAAAAAGGTGCACTTAGAAAACAAGAACACAAAAAGAAAGGTCAGAAGATGTCTACAACTGAGTTAAAAGGATTGAAAGCACATGGAACAGCTAAAGAAAAGAAACGTGCAAATTTTGCTTTAAACATAAGAGGAAAAAAATAATATGAAATTTGATACAATTGTAAATGAAATTTTAAAAGAAGCTCACAAACCAAAATGGTTAGAAAAAGCTGAAGTAAAAGCTGAAATGAAAAAAGGAGCTAAAGTTTCTGAAAAAGAAAAAAAGAAATTAGGTCTTTCTAAAAACCCATACATTAAAAAAATAGGTGATAGATATAAAGGTTTAGGAGCTAGCTCAAAAAAAAAGTAAATGAAGACTTTCGTGCTCCTTTTGACACTAAACGTCGTATAACAGCTCGTAGAAGTAAATCACACGGGCATTTAAATAATTACTTTAACGGTGATAATCAAGATAGTGGAACTACAAACGCTGCTAGCGGATTTTGGGGTGATACAAATACAAAAATGAATACCTATGTAGGTATGTTACCTAAAATAAAAAAACCAAAATTAATTAATAAGAAGCGCTTTTCATCTGGTTAACAAGGTCAACACCTCTATTACCTACTTGATGATACCAATTACTGTCTTTAAGTGCTGCAGCTGCAGCTTTAAAATCTTTTTTAGCTAATGCTTGCCGTAAATCTTTAAATTGAACTAACTTTGTAAGTCCTAAATTAAAAGATAAATCAATAATAGCAAGTTGAGCATTGGCTGGTAAAGAATCTAAATTAGGGCAAAACCGTTTTGCGTTAGCTGTTGCAATTTTTAAAGTTTCATCAAATAATTCTTTTATTTCTGTATCAGTTAACCCTTCATGTAAATGATGTTGAGTGATATTATACTTAGCAAGTATTTTTTGATTACCTTTATCGTTTAAATTGAATCCTATACCAATTGTTGGAATGTTTTTCTTATCTAGATAGATATGTTTTTTATATCCTTCATGTTTAACTAATTGTTTAAAAATAGTGTTATAATTTACTTTACTTGCAGCGGTTGTATTTGCTGCTTGTTGAACTGTTGAATCTGTCTTATAATCATGTGTAGGCATTCCAGGTGCTGAAGATCCTACCATTGTTGCAAGTGTAGCTGCTTTTAATAAGTTACCAAACTTTCCTTCTTCTAACATTTGTTCGTGATGTTGTTTAAATGAATACACATTTATATTTATACGAACCTATCAACGAAGTACTTTGGTAATTTAGCTTTGTTAGCAACAACTGCATCCTCTATAGCTTGATCAATAATATAAGTTGTACAATAATCTTCTTTACTTCTAACCCCTCTACCACAAGCTTGTACTAAATTTACTAACATTTTGTCAGTATACCATTCCTTATCCTCATCAAATAAACGTTTAATTCTATTATCACCTAATGGTAAGTAAGCAGCTTTTACAATTATTTGAAATCTAGCTAAATCGTCTTTTAAATCAATACCAAACGTCATTGCAGGGCTTACAATAACTGTAGGGTCTTTTGACTTACAATGTTTAGATAATATCTTATCATTTTTAGATTCGTTATCTCTAAATAGAAATCTATCCCCTTTTATATATTTTTGTAACTGTTTAGCAATATCTAAAGTATGGGTATGAATGATACCTTTTTCCGTTGCATGAGAATCGCAAATCTCTTTAATAAGCTTTGCTATTTTAGGCATACTTTTTTCTATATTTTGTTTATTAAGTCTACCTACATTTGAAACATATATGGGAGCTTTTTTACTATCAAAAGTACTATCAACTTCAATATACTGATATTCTGTTATACCTAAACTTTTAGCAAAGTTTTTATGGTCAACAATAGTAGCTGACATTAACAATATATTATCAGCATAGTTAAAGATATACTTTGATAATGCATCAACACGTAAGGGTGTAATTCTTACCGTACTTTTTTCACGCTGGCAAACATACTCACATTCATCCCACGTATCATCAATAAGGTTTAAAGTACGATGAAAGTTTTTAAAATAATTTAACTTTATTTTATCGTTAATATTTAACGTTGTGTTTTTATTGTTATGTCTTTGAGTCAACGTATCTATATGTTCACTCAACGTAATCATTAACGCTGTAAGCCATGTGCGTACATGTTGCATATCTTCAGAGTATAGTAACGGTATTTTAACACCTAACAATTTAAACCTTTCTGGGTCTACAAATACTGAAAAATGTTTTACTAATTCATCTTCTAACTCTGATGCTTCATCGCATACAATAAAATTTTTACGTTTAACATGTCCAGGCAATGTTAAAAACATTTTATAGTTTAAAATACTAAATTGATCAATTAGTGCTCTGTTACGTGCATTATAATATGGGCATTTATTGGTTGACCAACACTCTTCCTTTAATTTAGGTAAAAGTAAACAAGGAGCATTCTCTACATCTACATCAGTATTAACTTCACATTGATAGTTACTTTTACCCTTAAGAGTAGAAGAGTCATCAAATAATTTTAGATACTGGTCTTGTAATGGTTTAGTAATAGTAAGTGCAAAAGTACCATGACTAGGTTCTTTTAAGCAATCTATTTCATGTACGTGATTACCTATATAATCTTGCTTAAAAGCATCATACGAAGTAATAAGTCTTTTAAATTCCTCACTACATTTGTTTGAGACATTACCCAACGTCTTTGATAAAAAACTTTTACCTGAACCGGTAGGTGCACTACATATAACAAATTTATAACCTTTTGCGTAAGCATTTTCAACTCTCTTAATGAGATCAATTTGTTGACTGCTCGGGTTATAACCGTCAGGAAATTTTGAAAGGTATCGACTATACACTAGGTGATTATATCAGTTATTTGCAGATAAAACCACTACAGAGTTATATAATTTATTTCTTTTTTTAGGTTTAAGTAACTTTGCTTTGATAAGCAAATCAACATTTTTTTGAGAAAAATCGTCTATAGTATATGAAAACTTTAAACAATTTGGTCCTGTCTCAACTTTAAAAGGGTAGGGGATTTCAAATACTTTTGTAACGTTATCCGTCTTAATAGTGAAGTTAAAATAAAAATCTTTAAATTTAAAGATTAAAAGCTTCCCAGATTTAATTGGTTTTTCACTATTAATGAAAAAAACTATATTTCTTTGTAGAAAATTGCTTATAAGTTTTTCAGTTTTTTCAATCATGTGTCCATGTAGGATAATTTTTGTTGCGGAGACATTGGTAGTAAAGTTTCGTTAAAATATTGCCAAAAGTTAGCTTCTGGAATAGTTTGTACTACATCGCAGTCATCCATATTTACGTTACGCCAATCCTGCATAAAAATATCCCAAACCAAAAGTAAGTTTTTAGATTCAGGATTGTAAGGTGCTGGACCGGCAGGTGGTCTATAATTTAAAGATAGTCTACCATTAACGCTATTTAAAATATTAGCGTCTAAGGTGCATAACATACGTCTTGTAAGTGGTCTATTTGGTCTCGGTCTTCTACGAGAAAAAACCACCTCACAAACGTTTTCTGCTAGAAGTGTCTTTAGACCCGATAACGTTGTTTTCATTAATTAATTTAGTGTTGCTTGCAACTGAATCACTATTAACTTTTTTACATACTCCAAATATTCTCTGCTCATTTAAAAAAACACCCTTCTTTAATTTACCATGACCGTCAATTTCAATATTAGAAACAGAAGCCCCTTTATCATTTGGAAATATAACTATATCACCTTTTTTACATTGCTTTGCAGAAGGACCAGTCAATATAACTTGAGCCTTTCTCCAAGCTTTAATTAACGAGTTTGTTGGTACGTAAATACCGTTTCTCACGATTGCATCACCGGAATTATCGTTAACTTCATCAATAAACTCTACTAATATAATATCATCAAATAGTGTTGATAGTACAAAGTCGTCGCCAAGACCGAAATTGCCTTTACCGTAGCTATCTAAATCAATTAATGTCTTTTTTACTTCTAATGTGTCAATAGATACTGTTCCGCTCATATATTTTATTTAGATAAGGTTTTCAATAACTCAACGTTATGGATGTATTCTCTTTGACTCATAAACTCAGGTATTATATGTTTATCTTCTTTGGAGTCATCTTTCTTGGCTTTTTTTATATACTCCAATCTTTTATATTTGAGTTTAGGGTAAACATTAAAAATAAAATCACTTTGTTCTTGCTTACTAATAAAGACACCACAATATTGGTTACTTGTTTGGTTTACATAAACAGCTACATCTTTAGAATAAAACGATATCCATCTGTTAATCATAAAACTACTAAATTGCGATTCATCGTCGCAATTTAGTTCTATTTTTTTTCTACTAAAAAGTATAGAGTTTAAGTAATCAAATATTGTCATTAATATTTTTTTATTTTAGATAACTTCCAACTACCATCTGTTTGTTCTTCCCACAAAATACTATCGTCTTCTACCCACCCGATAGGGTTGGTTAAACCATCTGGTAATACAATAAACTTATCACCAGTTTTAGAATCTGTTTCGATTTGCAACAACCAGGAAATAGTAGTTTTAGACTTCTTATTTTTCATGTAATAACTTTTGTAGTTGCAATAAAGATATCATCATTTAGTGCGTAAAATAAATCTACAACGTCTTTCATGAACTGAGTAGCTTGTTCATCAGTAAGTTTTGTACTATATGCAAATGGAGGAGCTTTACGGCCTGCGTTGATATTAATACCTGTATGACCTAATGCTACATTATCTCTTGAGTATGTAATACTAACACTACATTTACCTACTTTTTGAAGAGCAC
>Ga0209777_10008387_pt1 | contig 11313 bp, 12 predicted proteins | sample FrelakmetHBP12HB_FD_187147 | JGI IMG/M metagenome (GOLD analysis project Ga0209777, IMG submission 187147) | Freshwater lake sediment microbial communities from the University of Notre Dame, USA, for methane emissions studies -HBP12 HB (SPAdes)... | ecosystem: Environmental > Aquatic >...
CTAAGAATGACGAAAAAAGAGAGAAATTAAAGGAGATTAGCAGGCATTAGAGCAACTGAAGTGTGGAACTTTGAAAACTCCAATCTGTAGACCGAGTAAATAGGAATCCTCACATGATGATATATATAAATTTTCAACAAATAAATTTGACCTAGGAACACCCAGCTTGATAAATCTTTCTTAATTTTGGGCAAAGATTCTTTACGTCGACGGTAATTCTATCTGAGGTACCTACGAAGAGTGCTTTGCTATTTCGCAGAAAAACAGTATTCTTGACCAGTTTGCGAGCTAGAACCTAAATAGACATCTTAAACTAGGGCCAGGTCGACCAGCTCGTACTTAAATCCTTCCGACTCCAAACGTTCCAGAAGGTTGGGAACTTGCTCATCCACGCTGACGATCACCGAACTTATCCCGTGGTGGGCAGCCTCCACAACAGATTCCTTGGCTCCGAACATCACATCTGGTTCCCTGTCCACCTTTCTCAGAGCCACTAGAGCTTCGATCCCAAGGGCGCCGACCATCTTGTCTCCTGAGATCTTGCTTTTCAGCAATCCGCTATTGATCTTTCGAGACCCGCCTGCCTGGACTCGCGGCACTTTACACACAACGATCTTTCCCGCCTCCAGGCTGACCAGGCCCTTAAGATCCGAAACTCCCACGTCTTCGCCCGCAGATGCATCGGAGATGGTTATGCCGCTGGCATCTATGCCTTCTTTCTTATTGGCATAGAGGAGCCCTCCACGCATCTCCAGAGAAACCCGCTCGCCTTCAGCCAGGTCAACTTCGGCCAAAGCCGTCCATACCGAGACGTGCTCGATTACCTCCTCCATGACAATCCTAGCATATCGTTTTAGCTCAGCAGCACCTTCCAGAAGCCACTCGACTCCTTCTTTGGTGACGCTGTAGCGTGTGCGGCCATCCGTTGTAACCAGACCATCTGCCACCAGTTCCCTGACGTAATCAGATATGGCTTGTGTGGTCACTCCCAAGTGCTCAGCCACCTCTTTCTGGCGCAGATTTGGCTGGTGGGCGGCTATCTCCACCAGGATCTGGAAGCGAGAGCTTTCTCGCTTGCTTTGGAGGACGTTAACCATCAGTGCTCCTCATCGATTTCCATATATGGCTACTAGATCTTAAATGTAAATGGTGCAGAAGAATGTATCGAACTCCTGGAGAATCATGAGAACGCCTCCAGGGTGGCCTGGCTCTTCTGCTTTCTAGGGAAACCCTTCGAAATAAGCTTTATTTTAGCTATAGGCTCCCCATCGAAATAGAATACTCGATCGGCATTTCTTGTCAGATCCTCTGGGAACGGATCCGTTCCAGGCGAGAAAAGCAGCAACACCGCATGCAGCATCGCGTAAACCTTGGGAGACGTAATCAACCATCCCTTGGCATCCTTATATAGCAGGTGGTCGTGCTCAATGATGATCAAGGAGTGGCGGGCCTCTTCCAGGATGGTCGTGAGCTGGAAGACGGTGAAGACTCGGCGGATCTTCGAGTCCTGGAACCTGCGGTCCAGTCGGCTGAGAATTGGTGCTAGACACTTTGGACTCAAAGGAAGGGCCATCTCGTAAGCCATCGTTTCTTGCTGTTTATCCGAACAGACTTTGCAGCTTCGGTGTTACAGTTCTATCGTTTCCTGCCGCAGCTACTACAAATGCCAAATATGTTAAGATTCTGCCCTCCAGCAACAAAACCTGCTTCATTGGAAACCCTCTCCACTATTTTTGAAATCGGGGGGTCCATAAAGTCACTGATGCTTTTGCATCGCAAACAAACCAAGTGCGCGTGAGGTCCATGTTGGGATCAAATCTAGTTTGATCTTTCGGCAAGTTCAATTCCTGGATTAAACCAACCTCTTTCAGGATTTGAACGGTCTTATAAATTGTTGCAAGACTGACTGTCGGATAGACCTTTTTGACTTCGCTGTAGATACTCTGTGCCGTTGGATGAGTATGGTTGTGGAGAGCGAATCGGCTGATCGCTATTCTCTGCGGTGTAGCCTTGTATCCTTTTCCGCGGAGAGCTTTGATTGTAGATGAGTCTGAATCTTGGAGGCTGTTCATGGTCTATTATTATGTAATAATCACTCTTAAATAGATATCCAGTGAATTAGGGAGTAAATGAAGGAAGACAAAAGTTCTTCTAGAATAGAAACTATTGATACTTTTTAAAGGAGTGAAAATATGACCAGAATCGGAGTCGTAAGACATAAAGTGGCGAACTTCCAAGATTGGAAAGGCAAATTCGACGAGAGGATGGCAGTTCGAAAGAATAACGGATGGGCTGGACACGAGCTATATTATGATGAGGCTAATAAAGAGGCCTATGTCGTTCATACCGTGAAAGACGACAAAATGGATATGGCAAAACAGCATATGGAGAACTTCAAAGCTCTTGGAAAGCGAACCGAAATGAAGCCATCTGGCAATCCGGATCACTCAATAATACCAAGAGGAAACAAGATTGAGGATATTGCATATTGATGATTCAATCTTGATTTTTAGTTCAATACAATAAGAGAACAAACGTTTAATGGATTTCAAGAGGTAGTTCGAATGGTAGAAGAAAAGATGACTACGGATCAGGGTTATCCGATAACAAACGACGATAACTCGCTCACAGTCGGCAACCGTGGCCCTACCCTTCTGCAAGACTTCCAGTAGAATCATCGGCATCCCCGATCATTGCTTTGAAACATTCATCGCATATCGGCAGGGAGCCGTCTCGCTCGTATGCAGGCTGTTCCCCACAGCAATTGCAGCGAGGCTCGCCGTGGATGATTGGTGGCAATGACACTGGGGATCGGCTTTCGACTCTCTCAAGGATCTCAGCCAGGGTCTCGGACTCGGCCTGGGTCAGGCCTCTGGTACGATGCGTGACAAGAAGATCGCCAACCTTGGCAAATTCCTCGCGGGTGAATTTCGCCGAAACTCTCTGTATTTGTCGTTTATGGGCTCCTTATGGCCCACGGCCAGGTTATCGAGCCGCTTCTCGAAGGACTTAATGCTTTCATTTCGGGGCCTCTTCTCTGACTTTTTCAAGCTCGCTGAGTCGCTTCTCCAAGTCAGACAATTTTTCCATTTCCCATGCCTTCATCCAGCAGCCCATGAGCTGGGCTATCCGGCCAGCATACTCGAGCTCTGAACCCTCCTGAAAGGCCTTTGAGGCGATTCGTTGAACGACTCTACGAATGTCTTTTGGCTCTCAAGGGTTACTCCACGTGTTTGTTTAGGGATATTATTCTCAGACATCTATGAACCTCTGATAATCGGAATTGAGCTTTTCCCCCCCACTGCACCCCTCACCTTCATGTATGCTCCTACATTCTTTGCAGTAACATGTCATCAATAAATCAGCCTTCTATTAGGCATACTTTATGTTATTATATTGTTCATAGCTTATTTGCATTTCTTATGTAACTATTGAGTTCTAATGACTTAGTATAAGTTGTATTTAACAGAATACCATCTGATATGAGGCTAAGATTGTTTTTTTGAGGAGGTCTGGGTCGCCAACCTGGGTCTGGCAAATACTGACATTAAGCTGAATGGAGAGAACTACTGAGGCCTTAAATGAATTACGACCTTGGGATCAGAAAGTGCTCCAGAAGCACCGATCTGGCGGATCGGTCAGACTACAGTAGTTCAAGACCAATTTATATTTAACGAGGCAGAGAAGATTATTGAGCCATGAAGATCCTCCTCTTCGATCCCTTTGCTGGCGCTTCGGGCGACATGACAATCGGCTGTCTTCTCGATCTGGGCGCAGACCTGACAGTCGTCAGAGAGGCCATTGAGTCTTTGGACTGCCATCTCGAGATCAACAAAGAGCAGAAGGGCCACATTGCGGCCACCATAGCCAAAGTGACATTCGATAAAAGATACCATAGCCTCGAGGAGGCGAGATCCCTCCTTCAAAACGCCAGCCTAGAGCCGCACGCCATTGATCGCGCCCTACGGATCATTGACATCCTGGCAACTGCTGAGAGCCAAGTACATGGAGTTCCAAAAGAGGAGGCAAGATTTCACGAGATAGGCGCGCTAGATGCTTTAGCGGACATCGCTGGGAGCTGCGCCGCGTTGCATTGCCTCAGAGTGAAGAAGGTCTTCTCCCTGCCGATATCAGTTGGTGGTGGCTTTGTTCGCTCAGCCCACGGCCTTTTGCCCGTCCCAGGGCCAGCGGCCCTGGAGATTCTTCGATCTCACAGGATTCCCTGGAAAGGAGGACCTGTGGATGAGGAGTTGCTAACACCTACTGGAGCAGCGATATTTGCTGGCATCGTAGATCAGTTCCTGGATTCTTATCCTGCAATCCAAGCCGAATCCGTAGGCTATGGAGCGGGGAGCAGAGACTTTCACATGCCTAACGCCCTGCGAGGCGTAATTGGACAACTTAAGCGCCATCATTCAACCTCCGACATGGTTGTCCAGCTGGAGACCAACATTGACGATGTGACAGGCGAGGTCCTCGGAAATCTGATAGACCTTTTGATGGAAGCCGGAGCCCTAGACGCATCTATCGTCCCGGCAATAATGAAGAAGGGCAGGCCGGGAAACGTTGTTACAGCAATTGCCAGGCAAGATGACACAGAAAAGCTCTCCCGCTTGATCATGAAGGAGACTGGTTCATTGGGCGTCAGGGTCTTTCCCAGCGTACACCGCTACATTGCGAATAGGGAACAAAGGACGGTGACCGCCGAGATCAACGGCTCCTTGTACCAGGCCTCTGTAAAGGTCAGTCAGCTGGGGGACGCCATACTCAACATCAAGCCGGAGTTCGACGATTGCAAGAATATCGCCGAAAAGACAGGCTTGCCTCTAAGAGCCGTGATAAAGAAGGTGGAAGAGGAGGGACGGAATAGTTGCTTAATCGACTGATTCATTGAAAGGAAGGCACAGATGATCACAACATTGATTAGTCTGAAACCGGTTGCTTAATTGGTGCTCCCCTAATGTGTCTTGATTCATCAACAAAGACCTTCGAGTCGGCCAAAAGGCTGATGCCAGGTGGGGTCAGTAGCCCTGTTCGGGCCATCTCCCCTGCTCCGTTTTATACCGCACGGGCAGAAGGGCCTTACCTCTGGGACATGGACGGAAACAGGCTGATTGATTACTGTCTGGCTTATGGGCCGATGATCCTGGGACATAAGAATCCTGTTGTCATGAAGGCAGTTATTGACCAGCTCCAGAGAGGCTGGCTTTACGGCACTCCCTCTGAGATGGAGGTTATCCTCGCAAAGAGAATAAGTCGTCTATATCCGAGCATTGAGATGCTCAGGTTTGTCTCCACCGGCACCGAGGCCACCATGGCTGCCATTAGAGTGGCTAGGGGCACGATTGGAAGTGACAAGATAATCAAGATCGAGGGTGGATTTCACGGAGCCCATGATAGTGTTCTCGTAAGAGCTGGCTCGGGAGCCACAACTCTGGGGGTACCTGATTCGAAGGGAGTGCCTGCAGACACAGCAAAAAATACCTTACAAGTTCCTTACAACGATCTCAACTCTCTTGAGCAGATTTTAAGGCGCTATCCCGGCGAAATTGCGGCTTTGATAATTGAGCCGGTGCTGGGAAACATTGGCCCTGTTCTGCCCAAGGAAGGCTACCTTCAGGGTGTGCGCACACTTACGGAGGAAAACGATGTTCTCCTCATCTTCGACGAGGTCATAACAGGCTTTCGGCTGGGCTTAGGTGGAGCCCAGGAGTGTTATAGAATTAAACCAGACCTTACCACCCTTGGAAAAATCATCGGTGGTGGATTCCCCGTGGGTGTTTTCGGCGGCAGAAGAGACCTAATGAAGGAAGTAGCACCCACTGGCGGAGTGTACCAGGCGGGAACTTTTAACGGAAGCCCGGTCTCCCTGGCAGCGGGCTATGCTACCCTGGACATCCTGGAAAATGAGAACATACTGAAGAGGTTGAACGCAACCGGGGACGAGATGCGTAAGGCGTTGTCTGATATCGTAAACGACCTGAACCTTGGGTATAGTGTCACAGGCATAGCGTCCATGTTCAAAGTCTTCTTTGGGGCAAAGCCCTGGGACTATGAGAGCGCCCTTAAGTGCGACAAGAAGGGTTACTTGAGCTTCTTCCGCCGGATGCTGGACTCGGGAATATTCCTAACACCCAGCCAGTTTGAGACAGACTTTATATCTGCCGCTCACTCCAAGGATGACATCGAAAAGACTTTGGAGGCATATAAGTCAAACCTAAAAGGCTAGTAGTGGGAACCCGGGGAAGCCCTCTGGCCCTCCGGCAGACGGAGATAGTCGTAGGCCGATTGAATGAGATGGGCGTAGAAGTCGAGCTGTCCAAAGTCAAGACTAGTGGAGACGTTTTCCTTGATAAGCCCCTCTATCAGCTCTCAGGCTGGGGGGTTTTTGTGGCCGAGATAGATGACCGAATGCTCTCAGGAGAGATCGACCTGGCGGTGCACAGCATGAAGGACATCCCTACCAAGAGGCCGGAAGAGCTGGATATCGCAGCGATTTTGAAGCGCGACTCGCCTTACGATATTCTTGTGACAAGGGATGGATCAAAGCTTGATGACCTCCAGAAGGGGGCAGTAGTCGGTACGTCCAGCATGCGCAGGTCTGCCCAGCTAAGGAGGGGCAGGCCTGATCTTCAGGTTAAGAGCCTACGGGGAAACTTGCATACAAGATTAAGAAAACTGAAAACAGATGATTACGACGCCATAATCCTTGCCGAGGCTGGTGTGCAGCGGATGGGCATAGATCTGGAGTACAGCGTCCTTGATCCGGAAAAGTTCGTGCCGTCCGCGAATCAGGGGACGATAGTGGTCGTGGCCAAGAAGGGAACAACTGCGGACCGGTTGGTGCGATCTATGGACGATTCGGCGACAAGGGCCGAGACAATGATCGAGCGAAGAATTCTGGAAACTGTGGGAGGCGGGTGCGTGGTTCCTGTGGCGATTCATGCCGATGCGAGTGGCAATGAGGCACGAGTGGTTGCTGAGGTCCTCTCTCTCGATGGGACCAGGTTTGTTCGCATCGATGAAGTGATATCGCTGGGCGACCTGGAGCGGTCGTCGGAGCTTGGCAGAAGGTTGTTGGAGATGGGCGGCAGTGCTTTAGTAGATGAGGCGGTGAAGGCAGTTGGCAAGAGGTAGAGTCTACCTTGTGGGTGCCGGTCCGGGCGACCCGGAGCTGATGACTCTGAAGGCTAAAAGGTTGCTCTCGGAAGCGGAAGTCGTATTGTTTGACCGATTGCTAAGCCCGGAGATGTTGAAGGGCTTGAATGATGCAGAGCTGATTGATGTGGGCAAGGCGGCAGGAAACCACAAGATGACCCAAGATGAGATCAACCAGCTTTTGATCGAGAAGGCGGAGGAAGGAAAAGTGGTGGTCCGGCTCAAGGGAGGAGATCCTTACCTCTTCGGTCGCGGTGGCGAGGAGGCGCTTGCCCTGCTGGGGCAAGGAATACCCTTCGAGGTTGTGCCCGGCGTCACCTCGGCCATCGCCGCCCCTGAGCTGGCCGGCATTCCCGTAACTCACCGGGGTGTCACCTCGGCTCTCACAATTGTGACCGGTCATGAAGAGCCGGGAAAGGACAGCCCCCTAGACTGGAACGCCTTAGCCAGGCTGAATGGAACACTAGTCGTTCTTATGGGCGTGTCTCGGCTGGAGAAGAATGTAGCAGCCCTGATCTGTGGCGGGCGGTCATCAGAAACCCCTGCAGCCATCGTTGAGAAAGGCGGGTGGATAGAGCAGAGGATGATCTCGGGCACCCTGGAGAACATCGCTGCTAAAGCCAAGGATGCCAGGATAAAGCCTCCGGCCATTCTCGTTGTTGGAGACGTAGTGAAGTTAGCGGACCAATTAGCGCAAAAAAAGATGGCCATATTCAGGCCCGATGCACAGATGCAGGATTCTGCCAGATTGGCCCGCGAGTACGGGTATCAGGTTATTTGCGCGCCTTCTATCTCCTTGGTAAAAAGGCTCCTTCCGACAGATCTGGCAGAGAGATTGAAGGCCGCAGAGTGTGTGGTCTTCACCAGCGCCAACGGAGTAGAGATGGCCATTGCCAATGCCATCATAAGGACTGGTCTAGAGGGCAAGATGATAGTCTCCATTGGTCCCAAGACCCGGCGAGCATTGGATAAGTTCGGCTTGAGAGCCGAAGTGCCGGAGGAGTATAGCTCAAGGGGTTTGGAGATTCTACTTAAAAATAAATGCAAAAAAATAATTTTCCTGAGAAGCGCCCAGGGAAGCAAGTATCTCTCTGACGACCTGCGAGCATCTGGTCTTGTGGTTGACGATATTCCCCTTTACGAAGTCACCGGTTCAACCGACCCCAGGCTGGATGATCTCATCAAGAATGCCTCTACCATAGATATCTTTGCCTTTACCAGCTCATCGACTGCCAGGTGCCTGATCGAACGGGCAGGCAAACTTGGCCTAGATGCGCCTCTGAGAGAAGCGCTATCCAAGGCTACAGTAGCAGTAATAGGTAAGCCTACCGCTGCAGAGCTGGAACGACTGGGAGTGAGGGTGGACGTTATGCCCGATGAGTTCACCTTCGAGGCGCTTTTGAAGGCCCTGCGGAGAAGATCTCGATGATAATATTTTCCAAGGCCCTTGCCGACCAGGCAACTGTCTGGAAGGTTCTGAGGGAATCGGAAACCTGCGAGAACCTGCCTCCTGACCTAGTCAGGTTCTCCGGAATTAGTCGGCCTGTGGTAATGTGGAACCTGACCAGACGGTGCAACCTGTCCTGCGATCATTGCTACCTTGACGCTCGAGGCGAGACCAGGGACGAGCTTGGCCTGGATGAGGGGATTCGGCTCATAGACGACCTGGCGGATATGAATGTGCCTGTCCTCATCTTCACTGGTGGGGAACCACTGCTATCCAAGAACTTTCATGCTTATAGTTTTCATGCCCGCGAAGTCGGCCTGCGCACGGCCCTATCGACCAATGGCACTTTGATAACTCCCGAAGTGGCAAGGCTTCTGGCTGAAGCTAAGATCAGGTACGTCGGGGTCAGCCTGGACTCGGCCAGGCCAGAGGCTCATGATAAGTTCCGGGGGGTCGAGGGATCCCACGCCTGCGCCTTGCAGGGCATCAGGAATGCCCGCGAGGCAGGCCTAAAGACTGGGCTTCGGTTGACATTGACTAGAGACAACTGGTTCGAGATACCTGCGCTTCTGGATCTGGCTCTGGAAGAAGGCATTCCTAGGTTCTGCCTGTACCATCTAGTGCCTACGGGGCGTGGAGCCGGAATAGCCGATAGGGATGTCACTCCTGAGCAGCGGCGAAGCGTGATCAAGCTGCTTGCTCAGGCTGCCGTAGAGCTGAAGGATCGTGAGATCGAGATACTGACCACCGATTCCCCCATGGACGGAGCTTATTTGCTGGAGCTGTTGAAGGATGACCCCAAGCGAGAGACAGTTCGCAGTCTTTTGACCAATGCAGGGGGCTGCTCCACAGGATCGAAGGTGGCCAACGTGAACCACCGGGGAGATGTCCATCCCTGTCATTTCATGCCCCAGATTGTGGTGGGTAATGTCCGGGAGCGTAGCTTTCGCGATATCTGGATAGACAACCCGGTGGCCGAGTTGAAAGCGCTGCGTGAAATTAAGGGCAACCTCAAGGGTTCCTGCGGGAAGTGCGAGTACCTTGAACTGTGTGGAGGGTGTCGCCAGAAGGCGTTTCACTATATGGGTGATGTGCTAGGGGAAGATCCCACTTGTATCCTAGATAAAGGCAAGATTTAGCTTTTCCGGAGTTCCTTGCGCACATAAGCAGGATCGTTCAATGCTATTGGGCAGATATCAATAGTCCAAGACTATTTCGTGATTAACCGAAAAACTTAATAAAACGACATGAAGATATAGTTAGGGTGAAATAATGGCGCAAGAAGAAGCGAAGAAAGAGAAGAAGGAAGAAAAAGTTGCGAAGGTGGAGCCCATTAAGCCTGGAGAGAAGAGGGGTGGAAAGAAGAAGTCGCTGCTGGATACCTGCCAATAAATTCTCACATACGTTATTTAATTTCCAGCATTTTGGGCCTATTTTTCTTCTTATTTGGCAATGATAATTTTCTTTTGACTCTCAGTAATCAATTCTAGTTTCTTGGCAAGAGTATTGCCATATCCCTCCCTTTATGCTGATGCAATCCTAATTGCTAACAACAACCTTTAGTACATCTCTCTCATCATGAATGCTTACTCAATAGTAATCTCCGGGAGATGGCCAGCAATGCCAAAGCCCTACAGAAGGTCACCTTAGGCTCGCAGAGAGGTGCAAAGGAGTCACAGCAATTGGGCACTTGAGCACCACCATCCCTGGAATGAGGTACGCACTTCTCCGGACAGCTCGCGCGCTTTTCGTGCGTTTTGGAGATCCCACCCCTTTGTACCTCTCACTTTCGAGCTAACCGCATAGTTCCCGCATAGCTTCTCATGTTCACAGGTCCCCTTTGGCTCCTGTCAGATGGCCCCTGCTGGCTGTGTTTCCCTGCTGGCTGTGTTTCAGCGGCTTGAGGTTTGGATAGTTCAATCTCTTCGTCTTCGCAGCAGAAAATCAGTGTGCCTTGCTGAGCAGCTCAATCAGCTCCTCCGTGGTAAACCTGCCAATAAGGCCTAAGACCTCATCGATCTGTTTATAAAAGTGTTTTAGGGAAACTATTTTAGCTTTAATGCGTTCTGCCTGCACTCCACAGGCGAGAAGATCTCTCTCCGCAAGATCGAGGGCATCTCTGATGAGCCGAACTTCTTTTTCTATATTCGATAATAACATTGCCTTCATCGAATTCGGATCTGATATGGTTGCGTACCTAGATCGCTTATCCCGTGGAATGACAACACGCTTGGCGAGCCCCAAGTTCTCCAAGAGGTTCATGTTCACGCAAACGGTGGACTTGCTGTAACCTGTCCGCTCGACTAAATCATCAAGGGATAAAGGCTGATCAGAAAGAAAGAGCGTCCCTCTGAGAATGCCACATGCATCGCTATACCCTTTGATCTTGGTGGACTGAACACACGCGTCTATTATATGCCTTTTTGCAGCCTCACAAATGGGATCTTGGTTCATCGGTTAATGATTCACCACAACCTTTAAGTATATTTCGATTATTCCGAACGCACAGAATTTCATATTGAATCTCAATCAGGCAGAAATCATGAAAAGTGTGGAACGTCTCGGCTACTGGATCGCGTGTAACCCGATAATAATAGTGGCGGCAGCTGTGCTCTTGACCATTGCATCATTCCACTATGCTCAACAGATAGAGTCACAGGGGATGTCTACGGAGAGCATGGTGGGGAAGGATTCTCCCCTCTACCAGC
>Ga0209777_10008388_pt1 | contig 11313 bp, 6 predicted proteins | sample FrelakmetHBP12HB_FD_187147 | JGI IMG/M metagenome (GOLD analysis project Ga0209777, IMG submission 187147) | Freshwater lake sediment microbial communities from the University of Notre Dame, USA, for methane emissions studies -HBP12 HB (SPAdes)... | ecosystem: Environmental > Aquatic >...
TACTCAGGCCTTGCTCCAGAAGCGCAATGGCCTTTTGCCGCCGTCGTTCCAACTGCTCGGGAGTTCCATGTGGTCTCATATTGCATATATCGGCATCCTAGTTACTTTACTTGTGCGAAACTCAATAGCGTCTTGCTCCTCAAGCGGAGGCACAGCGATCTCGAATTCGAATAGGTCGGACTTATAAAGCTCCAGGTAGGTGGAACCATTGGCGACCTGTTGCAGGTACCGTGTGTTCGCCCTCAACCAATAGGCAAGATAGAGCGGCCTTAGCAAATGCCCGCATTGGAAATTCAGGAAACCCTGGTTAGTGCTCATTGGGATTGCGTTTATGGCTACCGCCCCGACCGGCGCACGCTTGGTCAAGAGAACGCAGCTTGGCGGGAGCACTTTGGCGGCACTCTCCGCAAGCCCCAACTCTGAAATGCAGCGCTCCGTCCTTGAGACGAAGATCGTCGCGCCGTTCCCTGTTATCTCCTTGGGTGTCAGCCAGGGGATCGTACCATCCCAGTACTCATCACGATTCGTGCTCGGGGTTGCTCCGGAATCGACACGCAGAATAACCCCCTCAAATGGGTATGGTTCCAAAGTAGCGCGAAGCCAGTGTGAAGGTGCCTCAAGAAGCGGCGCGGCCATTCAAAAGTTCCTCTAGAATCTGGAGTGCTCTCTTTGAAGCGGCTTCTGACGCCGCAAATCTTTTCCTAATTGCCGCCAATTCAGAGCGGATGTCCTCGGCCGAAAAAGCAGGTATTGCAGCCTTGTCAAACCCAACATAGCGCCCGGGCACCAATGCCATTCGATGCTTTCTAATGTCGCTGATACCAACTGAGTTGCAGAAGCCAGGGACATCCCTGTATCTGGCCGTCGGGACATCATCCCTCCAACTATGGTAGACCTGTGAAATGCTCGAAATGTCGCTGATCGTCAACTCCCTGTGTGTTCTATCCTTCAACTCTCCAAGGTGGTATGCGTGGACAAATAGCACGCGACCCCTGCGATCACGTTGACCAGGCCGGTTCTTGCTTCTTGTGAGGACCCATACGCTTACAGGGATTTGAGTCGTGTAGAAAAGCTGTGGTGGCAGGCTGACAATGCAGTCAATCAAATCTCCTTCGATGATGGCGCTACGCACTTGCGCTTCGCCGTTCTGGTTCGAAGACAAAGCGCCATTAGACAATACTATAGCGGCTACGCCGCTGCTTGACAGGTGGTAAATCATGTGTTGCATCCAGGCGAAGTTTGCGTTCCCTGGCGGGGGCGAACCAAACTCCCAGCGTGCGTCCTGGCTCAGCCTTTCACCACCCCAGTCGCTCATGTTGAACGGTGGATTGGCCAGGATAAAATCAGCCTTGAGCTGCTTGTGTATATCCTTGTGAAAGGTGTCGGCCGGGACTGGCCCGATGTCCGCATCTATGCCCCGGATGGCAAGGTTCATCTTGCAAAGACGCCAGGTTGTCGGGTTGGACTCTTGCCCATACACAGTCAGATCGTTCACGCGCCCACCGTGAGCAAGAACGAATTTCTCTGATTGTACGAACATACCTCCGGAGCCACAACAAGGGTCGTAAATTATCCCCTTGGCGGGTTCAACCATCTCTACCAGAAGTTCGACGACGCTTTTAGGCGTGTAGAACTCGCCTCCCAGCTTGCCTTCCGCGCTCGCAAATTTGGAAAGGAAGTACTCATAGACACGGCCCAGAATGTCCTTGGAGGGATCGTTCGTCTTACCTGTGCCAATGGAAGCTACGACATCGAGAAGCTCCACTAGGCGGCGCCCGTCTAGGTTTTTCCGGCTATAATCTCTTGGCAGGACGTTGTCCAGTGACGGATTCGCCGTTTCCAGCACCTGCATGGCCCCGTCAATTAGCTGTCCGGCTGCGGAGGGGTTGGACCCTGCATTCGTGCGAAGATATTCCCACCGTGCTTCGGGAGGTACGGAGAAACCCGGCCTCTCGCGCTTAGTCTCTTGCCCGTTAACTCCTGCTCGAGCCGGTCTTCCGGGAGGGACCTCTGCTTCCTCGGTTGAATCCGTCAGGTATTTGAGAAAAACAATGCCAAGAACGACATGCTTGAATTCCGCAGCGTCCATTTGCCCCCGTAGCTTATCCGCGATTTGCCACAACTGATCCTCGAAGCCCAAGGAAGCGCTGGATTGCGCTTGAATGGAACGGATACATGATCCGCCTGCCATAGGCTATGCCCCCGAAGAAGACGGCCTGGAGTTTAATCGCGAGATCATGGTACTGCAAGAAGAATCTCCGGGGGGCGTGGGGATACCGCAGGGCTTTTCAACAATTCGGCAACAGCACACAGTACCTCGGCGGAAGGGTCGGCGCAGCTTACGTTCGATGCCCGCTCGCCCCTTGCCCTAGCCACGCGCGCCGCCCCTCTGGACCGCTTAACCTGAGCCATTCTCCACAGAGGGCACAGAGAACACAGAGCGAGAAGATGGTTCAGAGTCTCGCACACCGGGTGCCACTCTATTCTCTGTGCCCTCCGTGTTCTCGGCGGTGAACAATCTGGCTTGAGCCCGGTGCGGCCCGTTCGCTTTCCTTTGGTGTTGGCTCTTGCTCTCAACACTGGCGTGAGCTCACCGCCTGGGCCTGAATTGTCATCACCATTTGCCCCGCACCCCGCCGCCCGCTCGACATTTCACGCTTCACGTTTCACGCTTCACGCTCCACGTTCCACGCACCACGCTCCACGCTCCACCCACCACGCTTCTCATGTGGACACTGGGTCCTCCGTGATGAATACTTAAGGCCAGGGAAGGTTGAAGGAGTATGGGCAACAGGATCCTCATCACCGGCGGCAATGGTTGCATCGGCGCCGCCACCGTTTCGGCACTGGCCGGCCTGAACGTTGACGAGATCGTCGTGCTGTCGCGCTCGGGCAAGCCCGGCCTGCTCGACCTCTGGTTTCTCCGGCACGTTGACAAGCGCGTCAAACTGATGCAAGGCGACGTTACGGATGCCGGCATGCTGCGCGTGCTGCTGCGGGAGATTCGTCCGACCCATATCGTTCATCTGGCCGCCTTTCAGACCCCGGACTGCGATGCGTACCCCGCGCGCGGCATGGACATCAACGTGGGCGGGACGATGCATCTCCTCAGTGCGGCCGCGGAAGTTGCTTCGGCCTCCGGCCTCCAGCGCGTGGTGTTCGCCAGCTCCGCCGCGGTGTACGGCAGGCGCAGCCTTTATCCCGGCCCCACGGTGAAAGAGACGGACCCGCTGGCCCCGCCCAATCTCTACGGCGTCTGGAAAGTCGCCGGCGAACACCTGGCGCGGCAGTTCCACGAAAAGACCGGCGTGCCCGCCGTAGCCTTGCGGCTCAACACAACTTATGGCAAGGGCCGCGACCGGGGCAAAACCGCGGCGCCGACCACGGCCATGAAGGCCGTCGCCCTGGGCGCCTTTCAGGGCAAGCCGGCGCCCTACCGCATTCCTTACAGCGGCAGGGAGAACTACCACTACGTTGCGGATGTGGGCGCCCATTTCGCGCTGTGCGCACTTCATCCTTTCCAGGGATTCGGGGTTTTCAACATCCTCGGCCAGACGGTGGAAGTCAGCGAGTTCCTCGGACTGGTGCGGCGGGCGGCCGGCGCGCTGGGCATGGGCGACAGCGTGGACCTCGCCATAGCGGACAACGCGCAGCCCGCCCTCTTCGCCTGCGATCTGGATGAAGGGGCGATCAGGCGCGCCTTCCCCAGTGTGCCCTGTACGCCGCTGGAGAAAGGCATACGGGAATCACTTGAGGCCTTCGCGCGGATGGCGCAGGATGGGAAGTTGAAATCCATCGCGTAGGTTCAGGACTGGCGTGAGCAAGCATAGGGATAGTGAATCCACGATGACCGCGCGCCGCTCGCCTGGAAGACACACAGCCCGACCGGAGGAATATGACGCATGACACACAGCGCAAGCCTCAGGTGGCCGGTGGCGGCATTCCTCAGCGCGGTGCTGCCCGCCGTGTGCGCATTTGGCGCGGCTGCGCCCGGTGCTTCCAGCTACGATCCGCTTGCGCTTCCGGCAGGCTTCGAGGCCGGGTCCACGGACCTGAGCGTGCGGGATGAGGCCCGGCAACGCGACATTCCGCTGCGCGTCTACCTGCCCGCCTCCACTGCTCCCGCAGCGGTGGTGCTCTTCAGCCACGGCCTGGGCGGCACCTGCAAAGGCAGCGCGTATCTCGGCAAACACTGGGCCGCGCGCGGCTGCGTGGCCGTCTTCCTCCAGCATCCCGGCAGCGACGACTCCGTGTGGAAAGAGCAGCCCGCCGCGCAGCGCCTGGCCGCGATGAATCAAGCCGCCTCGGCACAGAACTTCCTGCTGCGCGTGAAGGACGTGCCCGCGGTGCTCGATCAACTCGCGGTCTGGAACAAAGCGGTGAACCATCCGCTGTCGGGGCGGCTCGATCTCCTGCGAGTCGGCATGTCCGGCCACTCGTTCGGCGCCGTGACCACCCAGGCGGTCAGCGGACAGGTGTTTGGCGGAGGCGCTGGGTTAACCGATTCGCGCATCCGCGCCGCGATCGCCTTCAGCCCCAGCAGCCCGCGTCGCGGCGAGCCCGCCGCTGCCTTCGGTTCCGTGAAGATGCCCTGGCTGTTGATGACCGGCACGAAGGATGTCTCGGTCATCGGCAACGCCGATCTCGCCTCGCGGCTGGCCGTCTTCCCCGCGCTGCCGCCAGGCGGGAAGTATGAACTGGTGCTCCATGAGGCCGAGCATTCCGCGTTCACCGAACGCGCGCTGCCGGGCGACACCGGCGCGCGCAACCCGAACCATCACCGGGCCATCCTCGCAGTTTCCACCGCGTTCTGGGATGCGTATCTGCGCCAGCTTGAACCCGCCCGCGTGTGGCTGAACGGCAACGGCCCGCGTTCGGTGCTGGAGGAGAATGATCGCTGGCAACTCAAGTGAGGAACCGGTGCCGCTGCCGGGGCAATGGGACGCACGGGCAACTGTCTGTGACTGGGGCAGGCAGGGAACTGTCTTGGCGGTGGTGCGGGGCAGGTGATGATGAGGGCAGAAGGGTTTCGAGCATGTCCCTGGTATTCGCCCTGGTTGCGGCGCTGGCGGGAAAGGGACCACGCGAAAGGCAAGTGGAGGCAAAAAGCCCGCATCGGTCTGAAGCGGCCCAGAGCGATAGCACCCACCGAACGCCCGCTGCGCGCGGTTATTCATTGTCGGTCTTATGGTTGACGCTGAGGCGGGCGATGATAGGGTAGGGAAGCAAGACTACATAAATCGAGCAAGTCGGGCTGCGAATAGAGCAGGATATCTGTATAGAGGAGGGGCCGCGATGAAGCACATCTTCACAAAGGGGAAGCGAGTAGCGGCAGTGTTGGCGTGCGTGGCGGTGTGCTGCGTGGTGTTGCCGCAACGAGTGGGCGCGGATGAGACGGCGGACTGCCTCGACCAGCTCCAGCAGCAACTGGACGCGGGGTTGAGCAGCGCGGCTTCCGCGGCGGCGTGCCTGATCTACGGCGACAAGGCGGCCGCATCGGAAAATCTCGCGTCGGCGATTGCGCTGGCGCAAGGACTCGCTGCCAGCACGAAGAGCGAGGCCACTGCGAAGCTGCTGGCCAAGAACGCGGGCGTGTTGCAGAAGGGCGCGAGCGGCTTTCTGGCCGCGCTTCAGAAGTCCAAGACCGCATGCGACGACACGAGGAAGAAAGGCAAGAGCGTTATCTCGGCGGTGCTGGGCGCGGTAAACTCTGGCCTGAAGATCAAGAAGAGCATGTTGAAGGTGCAGACGGCGGGGCCGTTGGTGATCGTGGAGGGTCCAAGAGCTTCGCTCCAAAAGTCAGGCAAGCCGCTTCTGTTCATTGTTCACGCGTTTGGCGTACCACAACCCACAGCCAGCGTCGCCAACCTTAGCGGTTCCAATGGTCGAATTGTCAAAAGCGCCCTGGTATGGAAGAATCAAGCGCAGTTCATCGTAACTACTGGGCTGGATGGTGGCAGCGCACTGGTGACCGTTGCCAGCGCGGGCAAGTTGAGCAGCGCGATTGTCATAACGTCAGGCCCCTTCGTTGCCGGCAGCAAAGCGTCTCCCCCGCCTTCTGAGAAAACGACAGTCTCGTTGCCGAAGGATGTGGCTGCTCCCCAGAACTGGAGAATCTTGTCTGGCGTCTACGATAGTCAGCCCGGCGGCGCAAGCCCTACCTCTTTGAAGGTCTCAAGCGAGGTGTCCCAGTTGCTCCTGGGCGTGGACGCCTCTGGCTCGGCAAAGCTTCTAGCCATCCATGAACCAGGCCAGCCAACTACGCAATTGACACCCGAGTCAACCGCCCTTGCCTTGGCTGTTCTGACGCCTGTTCTCATTCAGGCCTATCAGGACAGCCCTGCCGCGACTGTGGCTAAGATTACATCATTGCCTCAATACGCCACATTAGTGGATTGGATTGGTAATAACTACACACGTGATTACATGAACGACCCTGCCTTCGGTCAGCTTGTCGGAGACCTGGCTTCAGCGGCCATCGAAGCACTTAGTCAGGAAGCCGCAGCCAAGGTCTATCGGTACCGCGCCTCCGCAGAGCGCAGTGGCCTTTCCGTCGAAACCGTCTCCACAAACGCGGATGGCGTGCGGTTTCGGGTGACCAACACCAAGGCGCGGTGGGTCGGCGTGCATCTGGACGCTACGCTGCCAAACGAGTACCTCGACGTTGACGAGAAAATGCTCAACGCAGCCTTGATGCTCAGCCTTATTCCCCCGAAGTTCGACACCGCCACTACGGTCGACCTCTTCCTGCCGAAAACCCACACGGCGGCGAATGTTTGCTGCTATAGTTGGGGCAAAAACTGGTCCGGGATTTCCGCGAACCCGGCGGATGTCAGTTTTCAGCGCGTCGTATTCCCGACAACCCTTTCTGCGATAGACGGCCTTGTCATACCCGTTTTGAAGCTCATTACGGGTGTCAAGAGCGTGGATGAGCTCATGAACAACGATGGCTTTAAGGACAGCCTCAAGGAGATAGTCAACACCTCCTGCCGCAAGGCGTTTGTGGATCTCATCAAAGGCAACGATAATATGCTCCAGACAGCCACGAGGATAGGAGATGCGGTTCTCAAATCGCTCGCTAATGACAACTTCAAGGGGCTTTTTGATATCCTCGCCACATTGGGTGCGGAAGTCGCCGTCCAGGCTGGCGTAAACATCGCATCGAATTTTGTTCCTGTGGTGGGCTGGGTGTGGCTTGCCGCAAAAATCACTGTCGCGGCAGCGAACCTGGCCGTTGGCATTGAGGCCATTATAGACACCAATGCTCTTGAAGTATTCCCCGTACCAATCGGCTCATCTACTGCCAACCACCCCCCCACCATTTCCTCTGGCCCCACGGCCGACCCATCATCCGCACAAACCGGCCAGAGCATTTCCTTCAGCGTGTCGGCCAGCGACCCTGACAACGACCCGCTCACATACACATGGGATTTCCAAGACGGGACGAACGGCTCAGGCTCCTCGGTCAGTCACACCTACAACACCGCCGGTTCATACTCGGTGCAGGTGACGGTCTATGACGGCAAGGGCGGCACAGTCACGGGGCAAGTTTCCGTCACTGTCAACCCCCCATCTTCCGGGACGGCCCCAACGATTACAAGTTCGCTCACCGCCAGCGCCACGGTGGGCCAGGCGTTCAGTTACACGTTCACGGCCAATGGGACGATGCCCATCACGTTCGGTTCTCCGAATCTGCCTTCGTGGTTGTCAATCTCAAACCAGACGCTTAGCGGCACCCCGGCGTCAGCGGGCACGATCAACCTGACCATCACGGCGACAAACAGCGTAGGGACGGATACGAAGACGCTGGTCATTACCGTTACGACCAGCGGGACGGCCCCAACGATTACGAGTTCGCTCACCGCCAGCGCCACGGTCGGCCAGGCATTCAGTTACACGTTCACGGCCAATGGGACGATGCCCATCACGTTCGGTTCTCCGAATCTGCCTTCGTGGTTGTCAATCTCAAACCAGACACTTAGCGGCACCCCGGCGTCAGCGGGCACGATCAACCTGACCATCACGGCGACCAACAGTGCGGGGACGGATACAAAGACGTTGGTCATCACCGTTTCGGGTGCTGGCGGCAACACCCTTACACTCGACCTGGGCGGCGGCGTGACAATGGACTTTGTTCTCATCCCCGCTGGCACATTCACCATGGGCAGCCCGGACACGGAACCTGGCCGGAACAGCGACGAAGGCCCGCAGCACCAGGTGACGATCAGCCAGGCATTCTACATGTCGAAATATCAGGTGACGCAGTCACAATACCAGGCGATTATCGGCAGCAACCCGAGCTATTTCACGGGAGAGGGAGACCTGCAACGGCCTGTGGAGATGGCTTCATGGAACGATGCACAGACATTTTGCACGCAGATGGGCACGAAGACGGGAAAGACGATCCGGCTCCCGACGGAGGCCGAATGGGAGTACGCCTGCCGGGCGGGAACCACGACGGCATTCTATTCGGGAACTTACGGCGGTGGGACCACGGACACAAACCTTGATCCGATCGCGTGGTATTATGGCAACTCAGGCAACACAACGCACCCGGTCGGCCAGAAGACGGCAAACGCGTTCGGCCTTTACGATATGTCCGGCAACGTCTGGGAGTGGTGTTCGGACTGGTATTCCTCAAGTTACTACACGAGTAATGCCGTTACTGACCCACAAGGGCCGGCGACTGGTGCTGACCTTGTTTTGCGGGGCGGTAGCTGGGATGACCCCGCCTACCGCTGCCGGTCAGCGATCCGCATCGGCGCCGCGTCATACCGCGGCGGCAACGTCGGTTTCCGGGTGGTGGCGCCCAGTACTCCCTAACCCGGTTCGCTCTGTCCCTCTTGCCCTTCTGGGGGCTTGGAGAAAACGGGGTCGGCTGCCTATGTAGACTCGCGTTGGCCAGGCTTTGCCCTGTCATGTCCCTCTGGAATGGCGCGTTAGGCTGGAATTGTTGCGCCTGGGTTCCCGTACCACGTCACTCAACGTGGGAATCGGCGCGCCCACGTTCACTTTGCCTCAATGGCCCTGAGCCATTCGCGCGCCAAGGTGCGGCGGGGTTCATAGGGGTGGCTCTCCAAGACGCGCCGCAGCAGGCCAGCGACGAGCGGCGCTTCGTGCGTGTCGCCGGAATCTTTCATCTCCTGGAGCAGCATGCCGGCCAGCGCCAGGTTGGCTTCGGCGGCGAAAGGCTGTTCGTTCGGGTAGGCCGCGATGAGCCGCTCATAGGCCTCGCGCGCGGCGGTGCGTTCGTCGTTCTTGTCGAGGGCCAAGGCCACCTCGAGCTGCTCACGCACCGGCAGCACGTCCGTGTGGTTGTCGAAAGCAAAACGCCGCCAGGCGCGCCGGGCTTCATCCGTGCGGCCGGCATGAAGCAGCGCGGCAATCTCGTCTAGCGGGCCGGGGGGCGGGGGTGAAATCGGGGGACACGATCCCAATTCCTGGGAATTGGGAATCATGTCCCCCGATTTCCGGTCCGGCGCACGAGGGAGCGGCCTGGCGGTTCCCGTCAGGAAGGCCCACAGGTGGGCATGGTCGTTGCGCACCGCGTCAGTGGCCAGGTAGAGGGCCGCCAGAGCCACGCCGGCCAGGAAACCGCCTGAGTGCGCCAGGTGGCCAATGCCAGACTCAACTCCAGCCACCGTCTGCAAGCGGCTATAGAACAGTTCCATGGCGAACCACAGGCCGACGACCCAGAAGGCGCGCACGGTCATGGTTCCGACGAAGAGGATGATGAAGTAGAAGACGCGCACGCGGTTGGCCGGGAAGAAGAACAGGTACATGCCCAGCACGCCAAAAATCGCGCCCGAAGCGCCAATGCTTGGAATGGCCGAATTGGGGAAGAAACACAGATGGCTGAAGGACCCCGCCACGCCGCAGAGCAGATAAGCCAGCAGGTACTTGAAGGGCCCGCAACGGTTCTCAACGTTGTCCCCGAAGAGATAGAGGAACCACATGTTGCCGAGCAAATGCATGAGGCCGCCGTGAAGGAACATGGAAGTGAGAACCGTCACCGGCCTATAGCCGGCCGGCGTGAAGCCGTAGTGCTCGACCGTGGCCTGGTAGCCGGGACTCAGCCCAAGCTGTATGAATACGAAGACGTTTACAGCGATGAGGGTCCAGTTCATCCAGGCGACGCGGCCTTCGGCCGGCGCGTCATCAGCGTAGGGGAAGAACATCTACCGGGTCTCCATGAAGTTTGAGGGGGACGCCAGCAGTACGTCTACGGACATGCTCCCCTGTCAGTCCCCGCCGGCAAAAAAGCGCAGTTTCGCCTTTGTGGATTGGTGTTATACTGCGGAGTGTCATGGAGGTGTTCCTACCCTCATTTGGCAGCCAGGGCAAGCGATGTCCCGCACCACAGTCATTCTACCACAAGTCCCGCCGCACATAGTGCTCTACGAGCGGATGGTCTTGATCCGCGAGTTCGAGACCGTGATGGAGGAGGAGGCGCGCGCGGGGCGTTTGCCCGGCACGTTCCATAGTTCCCTGGGGCAGGAAGCGGTGGCGGTGGGTGCGTGCGCCAGCTTGACCCACGACGACCTGGTGGTCAGCAATCACCGGGGCCATGGGCATTTCATCGCCAAGGGCGGCGACGTCTACCGCATCATGGCGGAACTGTTCGGGCGCGAAGAGGGCTATAGCGGCGGCAAAGGCGGCACCCAGCACATGGCGGGTGTGGACGTAGGCTTCATGGGGTCCAATGGCATCACCGGGGGCGGGATTCCCGTGGCGACGGGCCTGGCGTTGGCCCTGAAGATGCAACAGCGGCCCAACGTGGTGCTCTGTTTCTTTGGCGACGGCGCCGCCAACCAGGGCACTTTCCACGAGAGTCTGAATATGGCGGCGATCTACAAGCTGCCCGTGATCTACCTCTGTGAGAACAACGGCTGGGCCATGTCCACGCCGGTGCAGGAAGTCACAGCCGGGAACAGCATCGCGCGCCGTGGCGAAGCCTACGGGATGCTCTATAAGTGCGTAGACGGCAACGACGTGGAGGCCGTCCTGGACACGGTCCGCGCCGCCGTGCTGATGGTTCAGCATAGTGACGCCCCGACGCTGATAGAATGCCGCACTTGGCGCGTGAAGGGCCATAGCCGCAGTGACAAGAACCTCTATCGCGACAAGAACACTGAGCGCCTGTGGCTGGAGCGCGACCCTATAGCGCACCTTAGAACCCAGATGCTCAAGCGTGGCGACGCCACCGCCGCCGCCATGCAGGCTGTGGAAGCCAAAGCGCGGGCGAAAATCGCGAGTGTGTTGGCCTGCTGCCAGGGCCTGCCACCGGCGCGCGCGGAAACGGCTTTCCAGAGA
>Ga0209777_10008389_pt1 | contig 11313 bp, 11 predicted proteins | sample FrelakmetHBP12HB_FD_187147 | JGI IMG/M metagenome (GOLD analysis project Ga0209777, IMG submission 187147) | Freshwater lake sediment microbial communities from the University of Notre Dame, USA, for methane emissions studies -HBP12 HB (SPAdes)... | ecosystem: Environmental > Aquatic >...
CATTGGCGAATATCCGGCAATAGGTGATGCCGGCAAGGCAGCCGCGTCCCCATGCCGGGTTTTGTATGCCCAGCTCATCAGCGATACGGCGGAACTGCGGGGCGCAGGTCGGACGGATGTTAAGGCCGCTGTCCCTGTACCGGATCAGGATCTGACGAATCAGATCTTCGTATTCCTCCGGGCTGCGGGGCTCGATCTGCCGTGCCCTCCCGGTGGGAATGGGGAAGAAGAACTGGTAGTCGCGGACCCCGAGAGAAGTCCCAAGACCGATGACATCTTCGACTTCGCTCATGGCAGATCTCATCACGGACATATTGATCTGGACGCCGATTCCCGCATCGCGGCAATGTCCGATGGCCGCAACAGCCCTCTCCCAAACCCCGTTAAGCCCCCGGAACGAATCGTGGATTGTCGCATCTCCCGAATCCAGGCTGATGGCCACAGCCCGGATTCCGGCGTCCGAGAGTTTTCCGGCAATGTCATGGTCGATCAGGTACCCGCTGGTTCCCATAACCATCCGGAGTCCCTGTTCCGTTCCGTACCGTGCGATATCGTATACATCATCCCGGAGGAGTGGTTCTCCTCCACTCAGCACAACTACCGGCGTGCCGTTGGCCCGGATCTGGTCGATGACCGAGAACGCATCTTCCGTAGAGAGCACTCCGGCTACTTCCTTATCGCCTGCATCCACGTAACAGTGGGAACACTTCAGGGGGCACCTGAGAGTGATGTTCCACGAGATGATACGCGGTGCGTTCACTGCACCGTTCAATGTTTCAGTCCCTTTGCAAAGTCGAAGCGATCAAGGTTCATCACTTTGGTCCAGGCTGCTACGAAGTCGTGCAGGAACTTCTCCTCTGAGTCCGCACTTCCGTAGACTTCTGCCAGGGCCCGAAGCTGGGAGTTCGAACCGAAGATAAGATCGACACGCGTGCCGGTCCACCTGACTTCGCCGGTCTTGCGATCGCGTCCTTCAAACACGTCAGTGTCTTTCGATACCGGCTTCCACTCCGTGCCCATGTCGAGCAGGTTTGTGAAGAAGTCGTTGGTCAGCGCCCCGGGCCGCTTCGTGAAGATGCCGTGCCGGGTCTGTCCAAAGTTGGTGTTCAGCACCCGCATGCCGCCAAGGAGCACCGTCATCTCGGGTGCGGTCAGGGTCAGCAGCTGCGCCTTGTCGACCAGCAGCTCTTCCGGCGATGCGGCAAATTTGCCCCCGAGGTAGTTGCGGAAGCCGTCCGCCTTCGGTTCAAGCACGGCAAAGGAGGCGACATCGGTCTGCTCCTGCGAAGCGTCCATGCGTCCCGGGGTGAAAGGTACCTTTACCGTATGGCCGGCATTCTCAGCTGCCTGCTCGACACCGGTGCAGCCGGCCAGGACGATCAGGTCAGCCAGCGATATCTTTTTGCCTCCTTTTTGCACCTTGTTGAACTCGCTCTGGATACCCTCCAGCGCCTTGAGCACCTTCGCCAGCCGGGCCGGCTGGTTGACTTCCCAGCCCTTCTGCGGCGCGAGGCGGATACGGGCACCGTTGGCACCACCGCGCTTGTCGGAACCGCGGAAGGTGGATGCAGAGGCCCAGGCGGTCGAGACCAGCTCGGAAACGGACATGCCGGAAGAGAGGATCTTCTTCTTGAGGGCGGCGATGTCCTTTGCATCGATCAGCTGGTGATTGACGGCGGGGATGGGGTCCTGCCAGATGAGTTCTTCTTCTGGTACCTCCGGGCCGAGATAACGTGCACGCGGGCCCATATCGCGGTGGGTCAGCTTGAACCATGCCCGGGCGAACGCATACGCGAGCTGGTCCGGGTGCTCGTAGAAGCGCCGCGAGATCTTCTCGTAGGCGGGGTCGAACCGCAGGGAAAGGTCCGTGGTCAGCATGCCGGGCGGGCGACGCTTCGATGTATCGTGGGCATCCGGCACCGTGCCGGTGACTGCCTCCCCCTTCGGCTTCCACTGATTCGCCCCGGCCGGGCTCTTTGTCAGTTCCCATTCGTTTTCGAACAGGACCCGGAAGAAGTTGTTGCTCCACTTCGTGGGCGTATTTGTCCAGGTGACCTCCAGGCCGCTGCCGATCGTGTCCCCACCTTTGCCGGTGCCGAAGCTGCTCTTCCAGCCGAGGCCCTGTTCCTCGATGCCCGCAGCTTCGGGCTCAGGACCCACAAGGGTCGCAGGGCCGGCGCCGTGCGTTTTGCCAAAGGAGTGACCGCCGGCAATGAGCGCCACCGTCTCCTCATCGTTCATGGCCATACGGGCGAACGTCTCGCGAATATCTCTGGCCGCTGCAACCGGATCCGGGACACCATTCGGGCCTTCCGGGTTGACGTAAATGAGCCCCATCTGCACAGCGGCGAGCGGGTTTTCGAGGTTACGGTTGCCGGAGTAGCGTTTGTCATCCAGCCACTTGTTCTCGGAGCCCCAGTACACGGCTTCTTCCGGCTCCCAGACATCAGCGCGGCCACCGGCGAAGCCGAAGGTTTTGAATCCCATCGACTCCAAGGCGACGTTGCCGGCAAGGATCATAAGATCGGCCCAGGAGATCTTCCTGCCGTACTTCTGCTTGATAGGCCAGAGCAGCCGGCGTGCCTTGTCGAGGTTCACGTTGTCGGGCCAGCTGTTGAGCGGCGGGAAGCGTTGCTGGCCGGCACCGGCGCCTCCGCGACCGTCCCCCAGGCGGTACGTACCAGCGCTGTGCCACGCCATGCGGATTAATAGGGGCCCATAGTGGCCGAAGTCCGCCGGCCACCAGTCCTGCGAGCCGGTCATTAACGCCCGCAGGTCCTTCTTCACGGCCGCCAGATCGAGTTTTTTGAATTCTTCAGGGTAGTTGAATTCCCCGCCCATCGGGTTGGACAGGGAAGAGTGCTGGTGAAGAACCTTCAGGTTCAGCTGGTTTGGCCACCAGTCCCGGTTGGACCTGCTTTGGCCGGTTGCCTGTTTGTTCGCCCCGCCCATTTCCGGGGGTTTGCTGTCGTCAGTCATAACGTCATCTCCTGTTTTTCGATCAGGTGAACATCCTGCAGGGAGACCGGACCATGCTGCCCGGCAGTCAGGGAATTCTGGTTATCAGAAACCGGAACACCCTGATCAGTAGTGAGGGTTTTCCTGGCCATGATGTTTCAAAGGTAGAATTGCCACGGTCACATTTAATAAGATAGGGTTTCGGGCAGAACTGAGATTTTTTTAAGGATTCTTCTGAACGGTGATCGTGGATGTGCGATAATGCTGATTAAAAAGAGGGGATATGAATTTATTCCCGTTTTCCCAGTTGATGGTCGAGACAGAACAGGTGGCCGGGAACATCCCCGACAATTTTTATCTGGTTGACGATCTCACTGGCATGTTCTTCTTCTTCCACCTGCTCCCTGACAAACCACTGGAGCATCTCGAAGGTTGCGTGATCTTTCTCCTTGATTGCAAGACCGACCAGACCGTGGATCATGGCCGTGACTTTCTGCTCGTGAATATAAACTTCGTCGAATACTTTGCCGGCTGAAGACCATTTTGCCTTCGGGGCTTCAATATCGAGAAGACTAACGGTTCCTCCGCGGGCAATGATATAATCATAAATCTTCAATGCATGTACCTGCTCTTCTTTTGCCTGTACTCTCATCCATTTGGCAAATCCTTTCATATTCACCGATTCGAAGTGCGAAGACATGGCAAGGTACAGGTATGCCGAGTATAATTCACGGTTGACCTGCTTGTTCAGGGCTTGTTCCATGGTTTTGGAAATCATGTTTCATCCTCTGTTTACCGATAATTGGTTTTGCTGTACATAATATTTTGGCATCGGAGAATATTCTGAAAATAATGTGCGAAAGAATTCATCCGCCACAAAAAACGATTACCATTTCACATTCCCTTTCCGGTCCAGTTTCCAGAACGGGTTATACGCAACTTCCCAGAGAAACCCGTCGGGATCGGCAAAATATCCCCCGTATCCCCCCCAGAATGTTTTCTGTCCGGGTTTCAGAATGCGGCCCCCAAGATCTTCAGCCAGCTTGAGCGTGGCATCAACTTCATCCTCATTTTTTGTAAGGAAGGCAAGGGTGAAACCCGGAAAGCCGGCTTCCTGTGCAGGTACCATAGCATCTTCTGCCAGCCTGTCGCGGGGATACAGGGCAAGGACGACACCGTTGAGCGGGAAAAAGGCTATGTCATCATCTACCTGTGCAGTCCAGCCCAACCCGTCGCGATAAAACGCAAGTGAACGGGCAAAATCCGCAACGCCGAGGGTTATGACATTTATCCGTGGGTCCATGATAACCGGGTTATCGCTGTGCATGATAATCCCTTCTTGTAACGAAGATCGATTCCCGGAGTTTGATCGGTCCCGCTCTCCCTGGTCTGGTTGAAAAAAATAATAAAACTCCTGCACGCGTTCATATATTAACCTCAGCCAGATTTAGGTCAACCTCAACCTTTATTATTTAGGTCACCCTAAATATCTGGTACAATGGCACAGGAACAAATCGAGGAATATATCGAAACAATCTTTGATCTCGAGTCACGGGACGGGACAGCGAAAACAACCGCGATCGCAAAGTGCCTGAACGTCGCCCCGGCAAGTGTGACGGAGGTGCTGAAAAGTCTCTCGGACAAAGGGTTCGTCGAGTACGAACCGTACCGGGGTGCGACCCTGACAGAAGAGGGAAAAAAGATCGCGGATACGATCAAACGGAAGCACCGGCTCCTTGAAGTGTTCTTAACCGATGTCCTCAAACTGAACCACGAAAAGGTCCACGACGAAGCGTGCCGGATGGAACACACGATCTCGGAAGAGACCGAGAACGCCCTCTGCCGGATGATGAAAGCCCCCGCCCGCTGCCCGCACGGCAGCCCTATCAGCCCCTGCAACCGTAGCGTGGGAAGCTGTGCAGAATGCGATGCGATTGTCAGGGAAGAGATACCAGTGATGGCATCTCTCCGTGACAAAAAGATCATTCCCATCACCGAGCTTGGCCCGGAACAGAACGGGAAGATCGCATTTATCCGGGGAGACTGTAAAATTGTGCAGCGTCTTTCCGACCTTGGGCTTACACTCGGGACAGTTGTATCCCTCCTGCGGAAGACCCCCATGGGCGGCCCCGTGGAGATCGCGGTGCGAAGGACGCACCTTGCGCTCGATCACGCAATTGCTGAAAATATCTTTGTCGAACCGCCAAAAGCAGGGAACTCATGAGCGGCTGCAAAGAATGCAAAGGCTGTTCAAAGGGTAACGAGTCCGGCATAAAGAATGCGGACTACACCATTGCCCTTGCCGGCAATGCCAATGTCGGTAAAAGCGCGATCTTCAATCAGCTGACCGGTGTTGACCAGATCATCGGCAACTGGCCGGGAAAGACCGTTGAGCGGGCAGAGGGACTCCTGCTGCACAGTGGGAAACGGATCCGGGTTATAGATCTTCCCGGCATCTACTCCTTTTCTACGTATTCAATGGAGGAACTGGTCTCCCGGGATTTTATCGCGCTCGAACACCCGGATGCTGTGATCAACGTCATCGATGCCTCGGCACTGGAACGCAACCTCTTCTTCACGATCCAGCTCCTGGAACTCGCACCACCGATGCTGATAGCCGTCAACCAGATCGATCTGGCCGAGAAGAAAGGAATTGCCATCGATACAAAGAAACTCTCCTCATTGTTGGGCATCCCGGTTGTCCCGACGGTTGCCATTCGGGGCAAGGGAATCCCGGCCCTCACTGATGCAATCACGAGCATCATGCAGGACCACCCGGTTCCTCCTGCCCTCCATTATGGAAAGGAGATAGAAGAGCGGATTGGAAAAATTGTCTCAGGACTTGGCACGGTAACAACCCCGTATCCCGTGCGCTGGACAGCCATCAAACTGCTTGAGCGGGATCCGGCGATCCAGCGGATCATCGGCGAGCAGGACACTTCGGTCGTGGAGACTGCGGATAACCTTGCCAAAGAGATCGAATCTCTCCATGGGGAACCCGTCTGTGTGGTCATGAGCGCGGAGCGCTACCAGGTTGCTGACCGTATTGCTGCCGAGGTTGTTACCGTGAGACCGGCAGAGAAAGGCCCGCAGAAAAAGAGCCTGACCGATAAACTCGACCAGATTGCCCTCCACCCGTTCCTCGGGTACCTCGCGGTCATCGCCGTGATCGGCGGGCTGCTGGTCTGGACATTTTTGATCGGCGCCCAGGTCTCAGCGTTCCTTGCCAGTTTCCTGTCACAATTCGAACAGTACGAGCCGGTGATCACGGGTCCGCTGATGGATATCCTCTGGAACGGGGCATTCACCGGTTTTGTTGCGGGAGTAACGCTGATCATCCCGTATGTGCTGCCGTTCTACATTTTGCTTGCCGTCATCGAGGACTCCGGCTACCTCACCCGCATATCTATGATGCTCGATCGTGGCATGCACAAACTGGGGCTGCACGGGAAGGCGATCATTCCCCTGATCCTCGGGTATGGGTGCAATGTTCCTGCCATCTATTCATGCCGGATCATGGAAACGCCGAAGCAGAAGACCCTTGCCGCATTCTTAGTGACTCTTGTTCCCTGCACAGCACGGACGGTGGTCATCCTGGGTCTGGTCGCCGCGTTCGTCAACATCTGGTGGGCGCTCGCACTCTACGCATTTGATATTCTCCTGATCCTCGTTGTCGGGAGAATTGCGTTCAAGGCAGTGCCGGGTGAGTCTGTTGGGCTGATCATGGAGATGCCGGATTACCATGTCCCCTCTATCTCGGTCGTCCTGAAGCAGACCTGGACCCGGACAAAATCGCTCATCTGGATCGTCTTCCCGGCGTATATCATCGGGAGTGCATTGATCCAGGCATTCTATGCAGCAGGACTCCTGGACCCGGTGAATGCCCTGCTTGCCCCAGTGACCGTTCTCTGGCTCGGGCTTCCTGCGGTCATCGGGATTACGCTGATCTTCGGGATTGTGAGAAAAGAACTGACAATTCTCACCCTCGCGGTGATTTTCCACACGACAAATTTTGGGACAATCATGTCTCCGGTACAGCTGATTGTCCTTGCACTGGTCTCGATGCTCTATATCCCCTGCATTTCGGTGATCCTTGTGCTCGCATCAGAGTTCGGCTGGAGGAAAGCGCTCGCGATCTCCGCAACCGAGATCATCATGGCGATCGCCATTGGCGGGATCGCGTTCAGGGTGCTGAGCCTGGTAATGTGATCATGGTCTGATTTTTTTAAAGAGCACCCCCACGTCGCATATTTCGCACAGCTTCGTTGTCGCGGTAGATCCGAAAGCAGATTCCCTACTATCAAACAATCAGTAGAATATCACATTGCACTACAACAATAAACTAAAAGACCGAGGTTGCGGTTCTGCAGATAAAGAACAAATGAAGTATTATCCTCGAAAGTCCCACGGACGCAACAGCACATTCTAATACGATGCTAAAAAATATGCGTCTGAGAGATCTCATGACTGACACAAATCCCTATGATGTATTTATATCCGAATGCCCGGATATCGCCCGGGCATTCGACGGACTGGTGGATGCCCAGCGGAATGCCCCGGGCATGGATAGTAAGACGAAACAACTGGTGAATATAGCTCTCCAGACCGCAACACGGAATCCACGCGGAGTCTATTTTCACGCCGCCATGGCAAGAAACGCAGGAGCCTCACGGGAAGAGGTTAAGGGTGCTGTTGTCATGGCCCTGCACCTCGTGGGTCTCGCTGCGGTTCTGGATTGCCTGCCATCATCACTCGAAGGATATGAGAAAGGGCCCGGTAGTTCTCTCTGAAAGCCCCCTCCATCAGTTCTCTTCCCGCCATGGTGTTGAACGTAAACCATTGAACGATCCATCACAGGGTAATGAATTAAAACCAAGATGAAGCGTCATCTCCGATCGCCAACAGAGCCTATGGGGGGACCCTGAACCCCTGCCCGGTACGGTTACCTCCCGAACCGTTTGTACCGCATATGCGCTTCCTCGATGGTCATCACTTCGAGAATGTTGACAATGCCCCCGGGCAGGACATCGAAGAACGCAGTATAGGAATGAGCGATATGCATCCGGCAGTGACCGTTCTGCAACAGCTCCCCATCCGGGGCAGTATACGGATCCTCAAGTTTCAGCAGATGCTGTTTGACGATCCTGCGATCCTTCTCCGGCAGGCCGTTAACGTACTGCAGCGCCCGCTTGTCGATGTTTACTCTCACGACGCATCTCTTTTTTCAGGCTTGCGTATTCGGGATCGCTGTCGAGCGGGACGAACTCTCCTTCCTCTGCGATCTTATCCAGGTGTGCAATGAAGTCATGACGCTTCCGGTCCTGCAACACCCGGCCGATCACATCCCCGTACCGTTCGCCCGGTTCCTTGATGGACATCAGGGCTTTTTTGGTATCCGTCGAAACGAGCACTTTCTCGGTAAGAGGATTGCAGTTCTTTGCCATGGCCATATTCTCCTTTTTAACCTAAATGTACCATTTGTCCTTTTACCCATTAAATCTGTGTGTCACGCCATTATGTGTTAACTCCAACCTCCCTCACAAACCTCAATGGCAACGGATGTGATACGTAGTAGACGGCGCCACATCTGATTGGAATGCGGATATTGAATCCGAAGACAGGTTATGACCAACTTACGGGGATCCTCAACTATTGCACACAGTCAATTTTAACCACAGATCCCCATAGAAATACACACCAGACATGGTGTATTATTAAAAAAAAATTTATCGCATTTTACGCCGCACACGCACCGATTCTGCATGGGCAGGGAGCCCTTCTGCATCTGCGATGGTTTCGACGATATCCCCGATTGCCTCCAGCCCGTCCCGGCTGATCATCTCAACCGATGCAGTCTTGCAGAAGTGCTGCACATCGAGCCCTGAATAGGTCTTGGCATATCCTGCTGTCGGGAGCACATGGTTGGTTCCCACCGCGTAGTCCCCGCAGGCAACCGCAGAGTACCGCCCGACAAATAGTGCACCGGCGTTCTGTACCCGCGTGACCACAAAAAGGGGATCGGCAACCTGGATGGAAAGGTGCTCGGGAGCAATCGCATCCGACGCAGCAATCGCTTCCTCCAGGGTGCTAACAAGGACATACCCGGAATTTTCGAGCGCCTTTTCAATGATCTCTTTCCTTGGCGCTTTCCGGGTCATGGCGGCGACCTCTTTCCCGACCCGTTCCGCAAGGGATTTATCCGTCGTGATCAGGATGCAGGCAGCGTGGGGGTCGTGCTCTGCCTGGGCAAGGATATCGGCGGCAACGATGCGGGGGTCGGCAGTCTCATCCGCGATGATCCCGATCTCGCTTGGTCCTGCCGGGAAATCGATCTCCACCTTTTCGCGGAGCATCATCTTTGCCATGGTCACGTAGACATTCCCGGGGCCGACGATCTTCTGCACCGGTCGGATCGTCTCTGTCCCCAGCGCCATCGCCGCGATTGCCTGGGCTCCTCCGGCGTTATAGATCTCGGTGACACCGGCGATATCCAGCGCAACGAGGGTGAGGGGTTTTATGGGAGGCGGAGAGCAGGCGCAGATCTCTTTAACCCCAGCAACGCGTGCGGGGACTGCGCACATCAGGGCTGAAGAGGGATAGGCAGCACGACCACCGGGCACGTAGATGCCGACCCGTTGGAGCGCGGTTGTTTTTACGCCCAGCACGATGCCGGGTTCAACCTCTTCCAGCCAGAGGTCCCGCGGGCGCTGGAGCTCGTGGAAGCGTTCAATCCTTGCCTCCGCTTCGACCAGGCTCTCGACAATTTTGGCATCCACCTGATCATATGCGGATTCGCGCTCTTCATCAGAGACTGCAATATCGGTAAGCTCACAGTGTTTTTTTGCAAGCGCCCGCAGTGCAGAGTCCCCCTCGTTCTGCACCCGGTCAATAATCCCGGTGACGGTACCGCGCACGTCCTCAAGGCTGGACTTCCTTCCCGCGATCCATGCATCGACCTCGACTGCCTTCCACATAGTGCGAAAGATTCGGTGGGAAGGCTCGTTAAGGTTTCGACAGGCAGTTGCGCTCGTCAAATCAATGACGGTTGCATTTCTGGCCGGGATTGCGGCCGCATACTTGATCCACAAATCGTGATTTGCGAAAATAACGGGGTCCGGGCAATAATGGCAGCAACGAAGTGAAAAAACAAAATGGAAAAAAAGGGATGGTCAGGCGGGTTTTGGAACTGCCTGTTTTTTTGCCGGGTCCTCTTTATCTTTTCTGACCGGCTTTTTATTCCAGATTAAAGACTCCCCTTCATAACCGAACGTGTTCATGTAATGGATCTTCCATGACGCCGGCACCGCGGAGATATCGGTATTTTTCGGGACGATTACTTCGAACCGGTTTTGTCGTTGGGAAAACGAAGATACAACCGGTGATCCCGTGGTCATAAATTCAATCAGGCTCTGCGGTACGACCCGGTCAAAGGTCACTCCCAGTTTAACCAACTCTTTCATGCCGTTTTTGAACCGTTCAATGAAAAACACCTGGTTGTATCCGGACAATGTTTGGGACTTTGCAACCGCCCATCCTTCGGTCTGGGAAAAATTCCCGGAGATTTCCCGTGTGATGTATAACCGCATAACATCCTGTGAGGAACCCATATCAGATCGAGTAATTTTACCTTTAAGGCAATAAAAAACCATAGGTTTTGTATTTTCTTTTAAAACCCGTGATGTTTGAATTGAATGCTTAAAAAAAACCGTGCATGCGGATGATACCCTTTCTTCACAACTCCTGAATACGCAGTATGATCGTCCCGAAATCCCCAAAGTATCGGAAAGCTCAAGAAAGGTAGAAACGCAGTGCCGGTTTATTCCCGTTGCTTATCCCATCACAATAAAGGGGAATCTGTAAACTATGGCCCGTAATACAGGGTTTTTGATTTCGTATAGTGCAGGAGTGCCTCTCTCCCGTTTTCCCGGCCGGTTCCGCTCTCCCCGATACCCCCAAAGGGGATTTCGGGGGGTACGCTGACATGGCGGTTCACCCAGACGACCCCGGCACGAACTTTTAAGAAAAACTCACGGATCACGCGGGCATCATGCGTCCATACCGATGCCCCAAGACCATAAATCGAGCTGTTGGCATATTTGATAGCCGTCTCAAGATCCGGAATCGTTGAAACCGGAAGCACCGGCCCGAATACCTCCTCAGTAAAGAGCCGGGATTCTTGAGAAACATCGTTAATAAGTGTCGGCGGGTAGAAATAACCGTTCCTGGAGAGTTCCTGCCCGGGCCTGCCATGGCTCAACACCTTCCCTTCAAAGTTTTCAAGAGCGTCATCGACCAGTTTCCCGATATACTCCTGCCCCGCACGGTTGTTCAGGGGTCCCATCTGCACCCCGTTTT
>Ga0209777_10008390_pt1 | contig 11313 bp, 13 predicted proteins | sample FrelakmetHBP12HB_FD_187147 | JGI IMG/M metagenome (GOLD analysis project Ga0209777, IMG submission 187147) | Freshwater lake sediment microbial communities from the University of Notre Dame, USA, for methane emissions studies -HBP12 HB (SPAdes)... | ecosystem: Environmental > Aquatic >...
CTCAAGAATGTAGAGTGCATCTGATAGACACAAACCCCGCCGTGTGATAGACTCTGCCGTGATGGGGGCTTTTCGTGAATACCAATGCGCGCGAGGCAATGCTGTATGAGAAGCTAGGCGACTCCGTAGTTCGCTGCCACGTTTGCCAGTGGCGCTGCGTCATCCGGCCACAGAAATTTGGACTGTGCCAGGTGCGCCAGAATAAGGACGGAGTCCTCCATGTCCTGAACTACGGCGAGGTATCCTCGGTGGCAGTCGACCCCATCGAAAAGAAACCCCTGTTCCACTTCTATCCTACAAGCCTGGCCTTCTCCCTCGGCGGCTGGGGCTGCAACTTCCACTGCGTGCACTGTCAGAACTGGCAGATCTCATGTCAGGCCCCCTGGGAAGCGAAACGGGACTCTCAACATATATCCCCTGAGAAATCAATTGAACTCGCCAAAAGCCATGACTGTCAGGGCATCGCCTGGACATATAATGAGCCTGCTATCTGGCTGGAGTACACTCTGGATTCAGCCAAGCTCGCTAAAGCGGCGGGGCTGTATACCGTATATGTGACCAACGGCTACTCTACGCCCGAGGCCCTGGATACCATGGGCCCTTATCTCGATGCCTGGAGAGTAGATGTCAAAGGCTTCTCCGACTCCTTTTACATGAAGCTGGCCAAGGTATCCAAGTGGCGCGGTATCCTTGAGGTCGCAGAGAGGGCACAGCAGAAGTGGAAGATGCATGTCGAGGTAGTCACCAACATCATTCCCACTATGAACGACGATGACGCCCAGCTAGAGGGCATCGCCACCTGGATAAAAGACCGCCTGGGTGAACTGACCCCCTGGCATGTGACACGGTTTTACCCGCAGCACCAACTTCAAAACCTACCGCCCACGCCGGTCGCAACACTCGAAAGGGCTTACAGCATCGGGCAAAAGGCCGGGCTTCGTTTCATCTACGTGGGCAACCTGCACGGACACAAAGGGGAAAACACCTCCTGTTACTCCTGCGGCAGGGTGGTAGTGCAGCGCGTAGGGTATCAGACCAAGATAGTGGGGCTTAATGGCTCTAAGTGCCGCTTCTGCGGGGCGGAGCTCAATTTTAGGGTGACATCCTGACGACGTTTAATAACGTAGTTGCCCAATTCATTGGGCAGCTCAGCCTGATCCGCCTCAGGCGGAGGCAACTACAAAAGGGGGGCTACGATGATTAGAGAGCCGATTGTAGCCGGACAATTCTATCCCAGCTCGCCTTCCTCACTGGAAGCTCAAATCAGCAAATTCATCGATAAAAAGGCACAAAAGGAAGATGTTATCGGCCTGGTCTCGCCGCACGCCGGATATATTTACTCAGGCGCGGTGGCCGGTGCTGCTATATCGCGAATCAAGTTCAAAGATACCTTCGTAATCATAGGGCCCAACCACACAGGCTACGGCAAACCTTTCAGCATCATGACGGAAGGCTCATGGGTGACACCTTTGGGCGAAGTAAAGATAGACTCTCAACTCGGCAAAAAAATTCTGGCAGAATCGAAAAACCTGGAAGAAGACCAGGTGGCGCATCTCTACGAACACTCAGTTGAGGTTCAAATACCATTTCTGCAATATCTCAAGAAGGACTTCAAAATAGTTCCCATTGTGCTGTCGCATGGCCCCAGAGCCGTTTATAAGGAGATCGGCAAAGCGATAGCGAAAGCGATCAAAGATTTGAAGTCCGAGGCCATAATCATTGCCAGCAGCGACATGACTCACTACGAGTCACAGGAATCCGCAAAAAGGAAGGATACCCAGGCGATAAACGCCATACTGGAGTTGAATGAAGATGAGCTGCTGAATCGAATTGACAAGCTGAACATCTCGATGTGCGGCTATGCGCCGGCAGTGAGTCTCATTTCGGCTGCCAAGGAACTTGGGGCAACGCGAGCGGAACTGGTCAAATATCAAACAAGCGGTGATGTAACCGGCGATTATTCAGGCGTGGTAGGCTATGCCGGGATAATCGTGAAGAGGTGATGGGAGTGAAGCTATGAAATCTGAGAAAATACACCCACTGACAAAACTGGCCAAGGAAACGGTAGATAGCTATGTCCGCAAGAAAGAGCTTCCCCAGCCCAAGCAACTGACTCCGGAGATGAAGGAGCAGGCAGGGGTTTTCGTATGCATCAAGAAGCACGGCAGACTGAGAGGCTGCATCGGCACATTCGAACCGACGAAATCCAATGTGGCTCAGGAGACAATGGCCAACGCCATATCATCGGCGACCAGAGACCCGCGTTTCTCCCCGGTGGCCGCTGCGGAGCTTTCTGACCTCACCTACAGCGTAGATGTACTCACCAAACCGGTGCCGGTGAAAAGCAAGGACGAGCTCGACCCCAGGAAGTACGGCGTCATTGTAGAGAGCGGAGGACGGCGGGGGCTCCTGCTTCCCGACCTCGAGGGGGTGGACACAGTGGAGCAGCAGATAGATATCTGCCGTCAGAAAGCCGGTATATATTCGGACGAGCCGGTGAAGCTCTACAGGTTCGAGGTTAAGAGGTATTAGTGAACGAAGCCATATATAAACAACCATTAATATTATTCCTAGGGGCCGGAGCATCTGCACCTTTAGGGAAAATGACAACACTGCAATTTCTTGAGTGGCTCAAATCTCAAGAATTGCGAATCCCTGCCTTCGTTAATGCTGCCGAACAACATTTAAGAGGGCAGGGCAAATACAATGACAAGCTTGATGTGGAAGCTATCTTGGATTTTATTGAGGATTTGGTAAATTCGGGGGAACTTTTCCACCACTATGGTGGAGAAGATCTACTAAGAGAAAGGGATAAACTAGCTAGACAAATCGACGAATTTCGTGGAGCACTGAACCAACCCAAGATTTCTTTTGCCAAACCCGTGCCCGCGATCTACAATAGGCAAGAAAATGAAGTACTACTTCAGCATATCAAAGACTTGGTAGTAAGCCACTACTCAGAGATAGATTCCCAGAAAGCCTTCGAGCTATATAGCCCACTATTTGAGTCAATACTACTTATTAGGCCCCTCTCGGTATTCACTACCAACTACGACCTATCATGGGAGAAAACTTACGAACTTACGAGTACTGAGTCTTATCAACTTCATCATGCTCCATTCACTTTAATAGATGGCTTTAGACGACACAGAGTCGCAACACCTCACTGGTTGAAGTCAGAGTACCACGATTATAGCCCTAGCGGTGCAGATATTATACTATTCAAGCTTCACGGCTCAGTTGACTGGGTACGCACTCCCACAGGTGCAATACAAAGAGTAGAAAGCCAACGAAGAGATCCAGGTGGGATGAAAACAATAATAATATACCCCTCCCAACGAAAGTGGGAAATACACGAGGAACCTTTTCGAACAAACTACAACTATCTACTGGCTTGTCTTCTACATGCCAAGCTATGCGCGGTGATTGGATTCTCCTTCCGTGACCAAGAGATTGTCGAGGAATTTCGTCAAGCCTTGCAGCTAAATAAAGCCCTAGAACTGATGATAATTGACCCCAATGCTGAGATAATTAAGGCTCGCTTGAAGAATAAGTTTGGCTTTGATCCCAGAGCCGAGCTTATAAGAGAGGAATTTTCACGAGAAGCCGCCTCACATCTTGCCGACAAAATGAAAGGCAAGATAAAATGATGAGCCTCTTCAATCATAAAAGGAAGAAACAATTGGAGTGTGAAGCACCTCTTGCTGCACGTGTGAGGCCCAAGAACTTCGACGAGTTCGTGAACTGGAATATGTTGACTTTCGTTCAAAAAAATGCATAACATTAACGTAGAATCGCGCAACAGAAATTGGTGTGGAAATGCACATAACCATGGATTTGTCTCAAAGTCTCGTGGATGACCTCATGAGGCTTCTGAAAGTCCGCAAAGTTGAAGATGCCGTGAGGGTCGCCCTAGAAGATTTCTGAGGCTCAAGAAGACAGAGAAACTCCTTGCCCTACCTGGGAAAATCGAGATTTCAGATCTAACCTCAGGATTAGAGAAAATGGAGATTGAGGAATCTAACGCCAGAGTTTAGACTCTCTTTGACCAACATCAATATCTATAGGTTCAGAAAACATGAAACAGACTAGAAAAGAAAAAGGCCCAGACCTGTTCCAATACTCTGGCGAAAGTCAATTGGGGCGTGAAGCTCCTCTTGCTGCACGCATGAGGCCCGGTAACTTTGACGAGTTCGTGGGGCAGGAGCACATTTTGGGTGAGGGCCATGTGCTGAGAAAGAGCATCGAGGCCGACCAGCTTCCCTCCATCATCTTCTGGGGCCCGCCCGGTAGCGGCAAGACTACCCTGGCTAATATCATCGCCCAGGTGACAAAGTCGCACTTCAGCCCGATATCTGCGGTAGCTTCCGGCGTCGCCGACCTGCGCCGCATCGTGGATGAGGCTAAGGAGCGCCGCGCATTGCAGCAGCAGAGAACCATCCTTTTCATTGACGAGATACACCGTTTCAACAAAGCCCAGCAGGACGCCGTTCTTCCCTATGTGGAGAACGGCACCATCACCCTCATCGGCGCTACCACCGAAAATCCTTCATTCGAGGTCATCTCTCCCCTGCTCTCCCGCTGCCGTGTGTTCACTCTCAATGCGCTGACTGAAGAACAGGTCAAACTCATCGTGCAGCGGGCTATCGGAGATGAGGAGCGGGGACTGGGCAAGATGAAGCTGGAACTCGACGATGAGGCTCTCAAGTTCTTATTAGTTATGTCAAATGGCGACGGAAGGGTTGCTCTCAATGCCCTGGAGCTTGCCGCCTCGACGACCGCACCCTCGGAAGACGGCAAGAGGCATATCAAACTCGAAGCCATCGAAGATGCCATCCAGCACCGCGCCCTGCTTTATGACAGGGCTGGCGAAGAACACTACAACATCATCTCCGCCCTGCATAAGTCGCTGCGTGGCTCGGACCCCGATGCTGCCCTCTACTGGCTGGGGAGAATGCTGGAAGCCGGGGAAGACCCGCTCTACATCGTACGGAGACTGATAAGGTTCGCCTCGGAAGACATAGGCATGGCCGATCCCCAGGCGCTGGTCGTCGCTACATCAGCGCAGCAGGCAGTCCACTTTGTAGGAATGCCCGAAGGAAACCTGGCATTGGCCCAAGCGGTGGTCTATCTGGCGACCGCACCCAAGAGCAACTCCCTGTACACAGCCTACTCGAAGGTACAACAGGATGTGGAAAGGACCAGGAACGACCCTGTCCCGCTCCATCTGCGCAATCCGGTCACCAGGCTGATGCGCGATGTGGGCTACGGCAAAGGCTATAGATACGCCCACAACTTCCCGGGACATTTCGTGGAGCAGCAGAACCTGCCCGATTCCCTCCAGGGTAAGAGGTATTACGAGCCCAGCGACCAGGGTTTTGAGAAGGAAATAGAGGGCAGGCTCAAGAAATGGCAGGGACGCGGGAAGGGCGAGAGTCAGATCAAGAAAGAGGACAAACCATGATAGAGAACAGAGTGAAGTTCCCCTGCGGCGACCTCATGCTTGAGGGCATGACCACCGTGCCTGAAAGCAAGGGCCCTTTCGCTGGCGTGGTAGTCTGTCATCCGCACCCGCTCTATGGTGGCCAGATGGACAATAATGTGCTCGTCCCCATCTGCCAGGCTCTGGCTCAAGCATCGATCGCTTCCCTGAGATTCAACTTTCGCGGTGTGGGCGCAAGCCAGGGCAAGTTCAGTGACGGCATCGGGGAAAAGGAAGACATCGTAGCAGCAATCTCCTACCTGTCGACGCTGGAGGCAGTTGATAAAGAGAGAATTGGGCTTTGCGGTTACTCCTTCGGAGGTGGAGTATCCTTAGAGGTCGCCCCAGCCGACGAGAGAGTGAAGGCCCTGGCGCTGATATCGCCGGCGATCTCCACATATGTCCCACTGAAGCAATACACCAAACCCAAACTCATCGTCTGCGGCGGTGCAGACCAGTTTGTAAGCATTATCTCCCTGCAGCGCCTTGCCGAGGAGCTGCCTCCACCCAATGATTTCGAGCTAATATCCGGGGCTGACCACTTCTGGGGGAGCTATGAAGACAAGGTGGCTGCCAGGATTGCTGCCTTCTTCGTTAGTACACTCAAGTTACCAATACAGAGCTAGCCGGCTCCTCTATAAACCTTCTTGCTGAGAAGCGTGGTGAAGTTGTGCGCCTTTCCCAGATATGCTAAACTCGAATTCTAGCATGAAAAATCGCTGCAACATATCACGATGACAAATTCAAACCACTCCACACGTAAAGCGACCAGAGGGCTGCTCCTGCTCATAATAGCGTTGGCTGTGGTAGGGCTAGACCAGCTCACTAAATACCTGGTCAGAGCAAATATGGAGCTGGGGCAGTCGATACCGAGAGAAGGTATATTCAGGTTAACTTACGTCACCAATACCGGTGGCGCCTTCGGGATCTTAGCCAACCAGGCATTTCTCCTGGCCGTTGCTGCTATTATCGGCGTCTCGGTGTTCCTCTTCTATCTTCGCTACATACCGTTAGAGAGCACACTGCTAAAAGTAGGATTGGGGCTCGACTTCGGAGGCGCTGTTGGCAATCTCGTCGACCGCCTCCGTTTCGGAGGAAAGGTCACCGATTTCATCGACATTGGTGCCTGGCCTGTGTTCAATGTGGCTGACATGTCCTTAGTCGTGGGCACTATCCTCATCGCTTGTTATCTGTTATTCGTTACACCGAAGAAAGCCTCCAAAAGCGCACAAAGATGAATAGAAGGCTTGAGTTTACCGCCTCCAGCCCTGGCGAACGCCTCGATAAGTACATAGCAGAGCAGTGCCAGATTTCACGCTCTTACGCTCAGAAGCTGATAGACGAAGGTCAAGTCGCAGTTAATGGCCATGCCGCCAAAGCGAGTCAGAAGCTCAACGCTGACGACAGGATAGTTGTAACTATACCCCCACCATTGCCCATTTCACTGGTGGCCGAGGATATACCGCTTAAGGTTGTCTACGAGGACAACGACCTCATTGTTGTAGATAAGCCGGCAGGATTACTGGTTCATCCCGCCGCCGGTCAACATACGGGCACGCTGGTGAACGCCATCCTGGCCCGCTGCCCTGACCTTGGAGAGATTAACGGCTCGGTCCGGCCCGGCATTGTGCACCGACTGGACAAAGACACATCCGGCCTGATGATGGTAGCTAAGAATGACACCGCCCAGAAAAGCCTTTCTCGCCAGATAAAACAGCGCTCGATTAAGAAGGGGTACCTTGCCCTGGTTTCAGGGCATCTAACACCGGAGCGCGGAGCTATCGACGCCCCCATAGGCCGACATCCCCAGGACAGGAAGAGAATGGCTGTAATCTCGGGAGGCAGGGAAGCCCGCACGGATTACAAAGTAATTAAATATTTCGATGATTACACGTTGGTGGAGGCAATGCCTGAGACCGGGCGCACCCATCAGATAAGAGTGCACTTCGCTGCGATAGGGCACCCCATCTTCGGCGACCATGTCTACGGCAAAAGGTCAGCGGTGCTGGGGCGGCAATTCCTCCACGCCCACAGACTGGGCTTCAGGCTGCCTTCAAGCGGAGATGTGGTCGAATTCAAGTCAGAGCTGCCCCCGGACCTGAAGGAAGTACTGGAGCAGATTACTGCTGATACTAGCCCAAAGGTAGCATTGCGAACCAGTGCCAACATGTTAGAATGACAGGCATGAAAGAGGCCAGATGAGCGATTCGGTGCGTGTACGCTATGCACCCAGCCCCACAGGCTTGCCCCACGTCGGCAACATAAGAACTGCCCTGTTCAACTGGCTTTTCGCCAGGCACAGCGGCGGCAGCTTCATTGTGCGCATCGAGGACACCGATGTCAACCGCAAGGTTGAGGGCGCTGTTGAAGCTATCCTGGACGGCCTGCGCTGGTTAGGAATAGATTGGGACGAAGGCCCGGAGGTAGGCGGTGAGTATGGCCCCTATTTCCAATCGCAGCGGCTAGACATCTACCAGAAGGCTGCGCAGCTCCTGGTAACAGAAGGACACGCCTACCCCTGCTACTGCTCCTCGCAAAGGCTTGAACAGATGAGAGCGGAGCAGGCACGCAGAAAACAGCCGCCCGGATATGACCGTCGCTGCCGCAGCCTGAGCCAGGATGAGCAAGCTAAATTCGAAGCACAGGGCATCGTCCCGGTGATCAGATTCAAGATACCTCTCGAAGGTCAGACCAGGTTCAACGACCTGATCAAGGGAGAGGTAGTTTTCGACAATAGCACTCTGGACGATTTTGTGCTCCTGAAGTCAGATGGCTATCCAACCTATCACCTCGCTAATGTGGCTGACGATCACTTGATGAAGATAACGCATGTTCTCAGAGCCGATGAGTGGCTGTCGAGCACACCGCGCCATATGCTGCTCTACAACGCCCTGGGCTACGAGCCACCCTTGTTCGCACACTTGCCCATGATACTGGGGACGGACCGCAGCAAGCTGAGCAAGAGGCACGGCGCTACTGCGATCACCGAATACCGCGACCTAGGATACCTGCCCCAGGCGATGATGAACTTCCTGGCCCTGCTGGGTTGGGCGCTCGACGACCACACCGAGCTCTTCACCAAAGAGGAACTGATACGCCATTTCTCCATCGAGCGCATCAGTAAGACCAGCGCCATCTTCAATCTCGACAAGCTCAACTGGATGAACGGGGTCTACATACGAAAATTGAGCACCGATGAACTGACAGACCTGTTAATGCCATTTCTGAATAGAGGCCTGCCTCAATCGGTGAAGCGTCCCCTTTCTCGAGAATATGTGAAGCAGATCGCACCTCTTATTCAGGAGCGCTTGACCGCCCTCGGGGAAGCAGTGGAGCTTTACGATTTCTTCTTCGTCGATAAGCTTGCTTATAACGTTGACCTGCTTTTGGGCAAGAAGCTGACCAGAGAAGATGCAGCGAGAGGGCTTGAAGCCGCTCTAGAGCGGCTTCAAGCCCAGACCTTCGACGCCCAATCGCTAGAGGGCATGCTGCGTCCACTAGCCACTGAGCTGGGATTCAAGACTGGCGATTTCTTTGGCCTGCTGCGGGTGGCAGTCACCGGACGCACTGCCGCTCCGCCACTATTCCAGACCATGGCATCATTGGGCAAAGAGAGGTGCCTTAAGCGCATCGAAGCCGCACTCAATGAATTGCAGAAGTAAGACCCGATGAGAGTACTGATATTATTAATAGTCGCAGCAATTCTGGTAGTAGCTGCGGCTGTGTTAGCCGCTGCCCCGCTCAAGAGTGTGACCTACCATGAGTCAGAGCCCTATATCACGACAGAAACCTACTATGTAACCGAAACCCAAACCGAAGAGATTCCGTTAGACTATAAGGTAATTGGCACCAAAATAACCAACTGGTACTGGAGAGTTTCCTCAGATTGCTCTGTCACCCTCAAAAATACCGATTCAGAGGGCGGGTACTTCCGCATTGCGTTCGATATGGCAACTCTAGCGACCGACGTAGCTCCCAGCAGAACGGTCACCAAAGCCGCCTGGCAATTCCTCGCCCCGGGAAAGCAAGAGGATGTCACGGTGCGGCACGAGGGAAACTACATAGGAAATCTCACCTACTCGATCACGCCGCCGACAAAGGAGGTCACAACATCCCAGCAAGTGCCGAAAACAAGAGAGGTCATAAACTACAGGGAAGTAGAGAAAACCAAGAAGGAAACTCTTCTGGAGTATTGGACGGGATGAGCAAGTCAACCGCTCTGCTAACCCTGCTGTTGATGATTGCGCTCACGGCCAGCATCTTTGGCTGTGTCACTGAGAAGGAGACGCCTTCACCGACGCCCGTAGCCAGTCCGACACCAACGCTTACACCGACCCCCATACCTACCCCGACACCCACGCCTGAGCCTGTGACAAAAGTATTCAATATCACTCGCACGCTATCAGGACTCAACATCACCCTTGTCATGGTCACCTGGGTTGGTAATGAAGTCGAGGTCCAGTGGAGAATAGATAATCCTACCACACAAAGCTTCGAGGCCAGCCGCCTCTACAGTATCTTTCAACCAGGTGCCTATGCCACAGACCAGGCTGGCAAGGAAGCAGAATACTTCATACCGCCACCCATCGTCAAAGACCTTGAAGCCGGCAAGTCGCTGACCTACAAAACCAGGCTATTGTTTTATCCTGAATCCACGCGCATCACAATTCGCCTCCCCGACGTCTGGGCGGAGGATGGCAACTTTGTCGACATCAGCGTAGAATTCAGCTTCCCACGCTAGATATAGAAAGGTCGTTTAGTAACTGGGGAGTCCAGAGGGGCAAAGCTCCTTTGGCGGTCCTTCCGCGGAAGGATGGGGGCATCCCTGTAGGGGCACAGTGCACTGTGCCCTAAAAGTCCAAGACTGGGGGATTTAGGGGGTTGAAAAGTGTTGCTAAACGCTCTCATATAGAAAGCGTTGACAAGGTTTCCCAAGTCATCTACACTATAAACGTAAAGCTGAGTATTGCGATGATTCAATGAGTATCTCAGCTTGAGATTCGTTGGGGATTAGTCTAGCGGTAGGACAGCGGACTCTGGATCCGTTGGCCCAGGTTCGAATCCTGGATCCCCAGCCACATTTATGTTCGACTATCTATAAGCTTCTCTTCGGTGTTTCACCCGGTACACAATTATCAAGCGAGACTCATCGTTCACAGTATACAGGATTCGATAATCACCCATCCTTATTCTGTACTCCTCTATTCCCATTAACTTCTTGGCCCCAGCCGGGCGCGGCTCGTTAGCCAAACGATCGATGGCTTCATTAATCCTCTGGGCAAATCTATGAGGAAGAGCCTCAATCTGCTTATGCGCTATGTGGCTGATCTCAAGCCGGTACACGAACCTTCTTCCCGGCCTTTGTTTTCTCCAGATGCTCTTCAAAAGTCATAGTCGGCTCGCCTTCGAGTTCAGCCTTCAAAATATCTACAGTGTCCTCTAAATCCTCCAGCCGCTCTCTGAGTACATTGTATTCGTCTATGCCCAATAGGACCGCCTTAATCTCGCTGTTAGCTATAATAAAACAAGGCTCTCCACCCACTGAGACATCATCAACCAGATGCGTCAGCTTCGGCCTCGCCTCACTGATGGATATGGATCTAATCCTAGCCATAGCTTAACCCTCCTGTTACAACATATTGTAACATATATTGTAATAATGTCAAGACCCTGAATCCTAAGTAGGCTTGCTCGCCGTTGACCGTTCAGGTATAATAACAATCGTTGCAGGTACAATCATGAAGTACCTGCCTGGCTAAGAATGGCGCATTCGTCTAGCGGCCAAGGACATCGCCCTCTCAAGGCGAAGATCAGGGGTTCGAATCCCCTAT
>Ga0209777_10008391_pt1 | contig 11312 bp, 9 predicted proteins | sample FrelakmetHBP12HB_FD_187147 | JGI IMG/M metagenome (GOLD analysis project Ga0209777, IMG submission 187147) | Freshwater lake sediment microbial communities from the University of Notre Dame, USA, for methane emissions studies -HBP12 HB (SPAdes)... | ecosystem: Environmental > Aquatic >...
TACGTTGTGACAAATATTTCATAAATTCGGTTCCTGGTGTGATCATATTCGTATTGAATGCTGTCGGTATACCTGATTTTTGTGCGATTGAGGAACGTAATCTACGCATTTTCTGTTGTTTCATTTTTGCCATAGGTGCAACACCATCAAACGCAATATATACGGATTTATTGGGTGAAATAGACTGTATAATTTGTTGAATATTATGCAATACTCCGTCTACAATAACTTCAAAGGAGGGGTCGGAATTGGTTTTCAATAATTCATGATATACATCATACACAACTGAATTGCAATCCATAAATAAATGATTTAATATACCATATTGTTGTTGAATAGTAATCGCACTCAACAACACATGAACATGAGATTTAATAATGTATGAAAAATAGGCGGGAATTCCCATGATGTAATAATAGAACATATCATCATTCTTTTATCTTATTTTTTTGTCATGATTGTATAACATAATATAATATACAATGTCCAATCAATATAATATTTTCAATGTACTATATTTGATATTTCGTTTAGCACCAATTATTATCATAAGTTTTTTCATATTACAATCATTTTTTGGAGTAGACCCCAAAGGTTTTGTATATTTGATTGGATTATGTTTGGCTACGCTAGTAACTAGTTTTGTGGGGCAATTGTTGTCTATTGGTATGGGTGACGATTTTCAGGAAGGACAAAGTTTCAAATGCAATACCATGTATTTAGGTTCTATTCCAATGGACAATAATGCTATTGTAGAGCCGTTTTCAAAAATTCCATTAAGTGTGATGTTGTACGCATATACATTTTCCTATTTGTTTACTTCATTTATAGCACCTCCTGTTACTTACAAAAATGCACTGATATCCTTGCAACAAAATTGGACAGTATTTGTATTATTTCCAGCATTGATATTATTTGAAGTCGTATGGATCATGAACAATTCATGTAACCGAATTTTGTTTATTCTTTTGGCGATGATCATAGGTGCATGTATGGGTGCATTATGGACTTTTGTGATACGTTGGACCAAAGATGATTCTTTACAATATGTGAGTTTAAAACATATTGATGTTTGTAGCAAACCGTCCAAAACAGTGTACCGTTGTAGAAATATCAATGGTAATGCTACGGTAAAATCCATAAATAAATAGAAGACAACACCTCAAGGATTGGTGGAAACAGGTCCATCAAATACATCCATATGCGTTTGAAACCATTCTTTCAATTGTGTAGTGATATTTTGTCGGTGCATATCATCCGCTAATAAACGTATATTTTTGCTTTTACGACCAAATGCTTTAATAAAATTTTCAACAATATTCGCAGGAATGGCTTGGGAATATTGTGATAATTCGTGTAATAAAAAAATTCGTTCATTTTTTCTGGCATTTACAGAATTATGAAAATGAAATAACATGGTTTTTAGTTCATCTAGATTACGTATTTGAAAAAAACGATTTTTCTCTATATATGCTCTGGCATGTTCAGCACATGTTGGACAGGGTAAATTAATACATATAGTACTTATTATTTGCAATATTTCCATACGATTTTGTAAAAAATAAACAGGTTTCATTTTTTCTGCAATCATATGAAACAAAAACCACGTGGGTTTACCCCATAACATTTTGGGTTTGTTTGTTTCATCGGTACCTTGTGTTATATTACGTAAATTTCTAGTATAATTCGTAACAGGAATCGTAGACGCCACCGTTTGAATCGGTGAATTATGATATTGTAAGGTCTGTGATGCCAAGGTAGATGATGAAAATTTTCGTTTAGCAAACGGAAAGGTAGATGTAACTGGTACGATGAAATCGGTAGATGGTGTAATTAATGGTGGTTTCGTATTCACTGTTAAATTCATTTGTCTCATTTTTTAATCTTGTAGAAATAGTATAAGATTAAAATATAAAATTATAATAAGAATAATAACATGCAAAGTAATAATAGAGAAAGAGAAGACGTACCACAAACCGAAAGTACAACCACGAATAAAGAACAATTGATAAAAGTGATCAAAGATTGGGTAAAAAATGACAATGAAATACGAGTATTACAAACCGAAATACGAACACGTAATCAAGAAAAAAAGAAAATTACAGGAACGCTCATGGAAATCATGCGAAACCACGAAATAGATTGTTTTGACATCAATGATGGTAAAATCTTGTACAAAAAAAAGAATATCAAACAATCCATTACCAAATCATATTTAATGGATATTCTTTCCAATTTTTATCAAGGTGATACCGATAAAGCAAACGAGCTAAATACATTGATACTATCCCAACGTAAGACGTCCGTGAAAGAATGTATTGTCCGTAAAATTTCTGGAGAGAAATAATCACAAAAAGTCAGGTATCAAATATGAATTATCTACATTTTTTTTTGCCTTGGCAATAATTCTAGGGTTTTCTTTTCCTTCTAAAATATCCTCTGTATGATACACATTGTCGTATTCATCAATGTAATAAATAATCCCATTTATTTCTTCCGTGGATATTTCCATTTTTTTTGTTTGTGATACCAATGATTTTTCATGATTTGCATTTTCTAATTTGGCATGTGTACCGCAATATTCACAATTTTTTTTCTTCTTACGTGTGCATTGTATTCCATCTGAACGTTTTGCAACACATAATAAATGTGATTGTACTGATAATGCAGATGAATTCGTTGTGATATCTTTTTTTGACAAGGACAATTTAGGATAATCATAAATATATTCTATTAATTCGCGTATTTTTGTACGTTCTTCTTCAGAAGACTGAGGTGTAATTAGCTCCAATACATTGATTTTTTGCTGTAATTCCGTTTTGAATTCAATAATATACGCGTCAATCGTTTTATTAATCGTTTCCATGGTGTGATGTTTTGCAAACAGATATAATCACTTGTTATATCTGTTTTTTTTAATCAATTTTTTCGTCTATGTAATATTTTTGCATTTTTTGAACAAGGATAAAAAATTAATAATACCGGCAAAACAAATCCATAGTTGATACGGTAATAAAATACACATCACCCAAAAAGGTAACAATCTATACGTATATTGCAAAATGAATCCTGTGGTAATGATGATGGACAATAAAATAAAAAACGCCAACCATACATCTTTGTTTCCAAAATAGGCAAACGACCACAATATATTGCATGTTAGATTGAACCCATACAAAAACAACAATACTTGTTTATTGGATGAATTTGGTAACATCAAGGTATTTGCCAAGGCTATCGCAATCAAAATATACAAAAGTGTCCAAACAATAGGAAATACATAATTTGGTGGGGTAATACTTGGACGAATACATTTATACCAAGGACTTTTTACTGATTCCATGGTTCCGCTGGGTATCAGCATCACAACAATGACAATAAAAAAAGCGGTTAAATAAGAATATGTTTGATTCATGTTTCAATATATATATATATATACTACGCCCGACTATGTCGTCGGTAATGTGGAGGTTTTTCTCTTAGACAACTAGTCGTCCCTCCAATATACGTTAGAATAACCCATACATTTGTTTAAGAATTTGTTCTGCTTCTAAACATGATTCTTTCAATACATATCGTATTTGGTCTTTTTCAACCGATTCTGTAAATGCTAAACGTAGAATACTCTCCGTATGATGAGGATGTATTTTTTTGAATCCACAAAACGACAATGTCTTTTCTTTTTCATAAAATCGTTGATACAACAGGTATTCTAGAATACGTCCTAAGGTACTGTCTTCATCTTCCAATACAATATCATAACTATGATCCATCGTAGTTGCACTTTTATTAATTGGTATTTCGTTACTAATCAATGCTTGTACAAAATCAACCACCTTGTTTTGCAAAATAACCAACGCTTTTTTAATTATTTCAATGTTATCATATATTCCAATACTATGGATCGTATAGTCAAAACTATTTTTCACAAAATATCTTTGCGCATCTAATAGTTCAAAATTACGTTTTTCAAATGCAATTTCCTCATTGGTAATGGTGGAATACGTTTCGTGCAATTTCTTTTCACGACTGGACCATTCTTTGTCTGCCAAAGCTTTGTCCAATGTATTACAATAAGTACATTTTGAAACCACATTAAACATACTATTTACCTTTGCGGTTGATACAGAAAACTCTGCTGAAAATTTTACATGTTCACCTGGAATCGCATCACTAATTTTCGGTCTCAGACGACATAAATCAATATAATAATGTGTCACTGGGTCTGGTGGAAATATTTCACGTGTTTGTTCTTTGGTTGTATAATTACCGGTTTCTTTGTTTTTAATACGAAATTGTTCGGTGGTTACAAACATAAGTTCATCCGTATTGTTTTGCACGTCTACTTCTAAAACGTACTTGTCTTTCAGTAAATCCAAATCTTTCATATGAATCGGTATACAACTCAAACGTTGTTTCAAAATTTCATTATGAAGACGTGATGTATTTATTTCAAAATTGCATTGATTTACTTCTTCGTTCTCAGAACGTATCACACATACTGGAATATCCGTAATGATGGTACGCCGTAATGCGTTTGCAAAACATGTTGGAATATTGGACAAGGTAAAATGAAAATTTCCTTCCATTTCTATGGTGTTGTCTATTTGTACTCTAACCATCTGGGTATTTGATGTTTTTGATTTGGATAAATTCACAGTTGGTTTAGGACGAAATTCCGGAGAGTTGAAATTGCCTTGTTCAGCGGAATCAACCGGTTGTGCGCCTATATCTAATTCTTTGTCTTCCTGTTTTTTCATTGTTAGGGGGCTCTTCTTTTCAGAAAAATACGTGGTTTTGATATCTGACATGATTCTTCTTCTTCTTCTTCTTATATTGTTATTATAAAAATAATAGCATTTAAATCAATTTTTTACAATATGTTATTTTTGTATTTTTGTAATATGTAATTATAATTTATAGTATGAGTTCCAATAATGCGTTAAGTAGTTCACAAAAAAATAATCATCATAATAGTTCATTAAGAAATCATCCTCATAATAGTTCACAAAAGAATCTCATGAATGATATTTCACAAAGAGGCAATACTGCCAATATACCCTTAAGTGGAAGAATTCCACCCTTGAACTTGCGTAATATTACAGAAATTCAATCATTACCATCACAGCATAACGATAAAGAACGATTCAATTCTTGGCCAGAAGATGCCGACTATTTGCTGGAAAATATTCGATGTAATTCTATCATACTCTCCGACTATCACAAATCCCAATATTTTATTTTACAGTCTCGTTTAAAATATTTTCGTATACCCATTATTATCATCTCAGCATTTGCGTCCGTATTAAACATTGGTCTTCAACCTTATTTAGATCAAAGCTATATTTCTGTACTTTGTGCGATGTTAAGTTTGATCACTGGATTGATCGGTTCCATAGAACTTTTTTTACAAGTACAAAAAAAAATGGAAAATGAATTGATGAATAGTCGGGATTTTTATTTAAATGCGATTGATATCTACAAAGTATTGTCCTTGGAACCTGAACATAGAAACGGAGATGGTTTGAAATATTTGGATGGTAAATTTGCCGTATATTGCAAAATGATTGAAAATTCCAACATTATAAATAAATCCATTCAGGATCAATTAGCTCCGATAGATTCCAATATGATTGAAAAAATATTATCCAATACTTCATGCACCGGTGACGCAAACTCCATGATTTCGTCAAAACATTATGGTGATTCCGGAGCCAATGGTTCAACGAAAAAACCACGAAATTCCATTTATAAATCCATGGCAACCAAAAAAGAAAAACGATCCAATACATGGACAGAACAATTCATATCCTATTTTTTCAATCAACCTGTCGTAAAAGAATCACGTGAATTGAAACGTTCCGGTAGTTTTGATAATATGTTACAAAAATATGATGAACGTTTACGTAGTTCCTCCGTAAATACCATGAATAATGCGTATAAACCCTCCATAAATAATTTGTATCGGTCATCGCCTAGACATTCTCCCGCATATAAAAATTCAGACATGGAATCGGTTATTTCAGATATGGATTCTATAGATACTACTGAACGATTTGACATTTATTGCAAGATCATAGAAAAAGCCGAGCTATTTGATGATGAAATACTGGAAGAAATCGCTGAAATCATGTCTTTCAATAATGAAATATTTAGTTTAGAAGAACGTGTCAAAATATATTGTCATATATTGCAACACCAAGATGCTATCGGAGGTAAAAATGTTATGAATGGATTGAAAAATATTTTGATAGGAGATTATTTTCATAGAAAAACCAAAAACGAACCCATGGATATGGAAAATCAATTGAAATTGTTCAAATCTTTGATGTTTTTTAAAGATGCCTTGGGTCCATCTACCATTGAAAAAATAAAACAATTAATGATGCAAAATGTCAAAAATCAATCCAAATCTTCCAGTGAAATCAAACAGGGCATGATGCAAAAATTATTTAATATGAATTTTCAAGGTCCACGTATTACTGAACCAAAAAATGAGGATATTGAAACCGGAAAAGACATTTCCAAAAATGATATTGATAAATATATAAAACAACAAATCTCGGAAATATTCAACTATGAAGACAACGCGATTCCTTTGGTACCTCTGAATCGTATATCACGTTCACGCGCGAATTCTGAAAATAAAACGCTGAAACATTCTGAAAAATATGGCGGTAAAACATCATTAACGAGTATGAAAAAAATGTTTGATCCTATGTTTGATTCTTCCCGACAATGTACTCCTACCAAGAATCATAAAAAAAGTTCTGGTAATTCAACCACTGGTGAAACAAAACAAAGAAATTCTTCATGGAGTAAGTATTTGCACGGGAATAGAGAGGACATACCAGAAAATCGTAGGTTTTCTGGATATGGTAAACCATCTCCTCATCCTTCTGCTGCATCTTTGGCACAAAAAAATACAGAACCTGAAAAACATTCCAGTAGCGATTCGGAAGATTGGATCTCCTATTCTAATCATGGTGCTACCACAGGCTTCATTTTTCCAAGTCATTCCGAAACGAAGTCACCTCCTGATGATGTATTCACTACGTTACCGGAAGCATCAGTAACTAATTCTAACAAATTAACGGAACCCCAAAATATTATCATTGTTACGACCGAACTTGCGGATTCTATCCCAGAAACAACTACACCCCCCTCAGCTCCAATATCAACACATGCACATTTCACTACTGAAGCGATAGCGGAAGGTTATGATACTTCTGTCAATTTATTTACGCCAGGAAACATCTGAACAAGATAGTTTTGTCCAAGGATACACGGGATAATCTTCCAAGGCTTCCGACCATTCTTTGTATTTGGGATGATGTTCTATAAAAGGTTTGACTTGAAACCCTTTTCCACAACAGGGTCCAAAGATACCAAGAAATTCCATGTTTTTTGCCATGGTGGAATCCAATACTTTACCATCGGTACATCCGTGGGGATAATTGGACGCATAATAAGATGCGTCATCGTAGGTATGTACACAAATGGTGGTTGCTCCCGGCTGTTTTTTCTTGGTACTAATGTTGTAATGATCTGATAGTATGGTTTGGGCATTTTTTACATTCAATTTACCATAATATGTTTTGTACAACAATTCTTGGAAGCGTTGATTACGCGCTCCGGAAGACGTTTTCGGATTAAAAAATTCGTCATCATTGGTTTCTTGGGCACGTAATTCGGGGGATATGGCGCTGTTCATTCCATAATAAATGGCATTGTTGGAACGTTGTACATTAGTTATTTTTTGTCCTAGCTCACATATCATGATTTCATTGGTATTCACATCACCGAACAACCAAGAACTGGCGTAATCACCCGCATTATTGTTGGTCATAATTTTGGCATAATCATCCAACGTTTCTCCGTATTGCATGGCTTTACGTATACGGCAAAAATAGGGAGAATTTCCGTGATTGAAATCGGGTTGATAGGTGATGCCACTGATGGTGGTTTCACAACCGACCATTCCGGCTTTGGTAATGAACCAATCAGTTCCACTGGCAATACATCCTGCGGCAGTTTGCATACAGAATGGAATGCCTTTTTCGGGGGTCACATACATGACTATATGAAAAAACATGCCCGAAACTAGACCCGTATGGGTCGTATGTCCCATGACAATGTTTCCGTGTTGTGTGGCTTTTCCCGTGGCAATAAATGCACTGCATCTTCCCGTCTTGGTACGTTTGGACGGATGGTTGTGTAAATATTCGTACATACTACATAGGGCGTTCCATGCGATCAATACATCTACGGAAATATCTACGCCTGCATGACGTGCTCCTTCGGAAATACCGACAATTTCTTGGTAAAACTCTGGATAATGATGTTTTACGATGGGACGTATTTTACGTTTACAAATTTCTAGGTATTTCTTGTAGGAAAATTCCAATTCGTTGGTGACAATGAACGGAAATTTCTCTAGGATCTTGGACAATTCTTCGTGTAACAGGAACCCATGCATGAATCCCCGTTCTTTGGGATTTCCGGATATATGAATGACTCTCCATCCATGTTGGGGTGGTTGGATTGCCGGTGAATTTTTACATAAATTTTTGTAAATTTTGCCAATGTTTTTATGGGTTTTATTGTTGTTGTTGGATTTGGTAGATATTGATTGGTTTTTCTTTGTGTTCATATATCATTTTATGATATATAAACTATGAGGTGGTTAAGGATAAATAAACAACATAGACAAAAGAATGAAAAAGAGAACAAAGGGTAGAAATACCAAGAACCACGACAATCCTGGTGCGCCTGCTTGACAAATCAGATTCAATACCCATGTCCAAAACAACACATACAAAATTTTTATGAGAAAAAGCATGAATACACTTGAAACGTTGCATTCAAAGGATCCTAAACAATAGGTTTGATGTTCGGGTCCACCAAATTTCGTTTGAAATACGTAGTAGTTTTGCAAAAACATGATGGTAATCGCCATCGTGGAAACGACTAAATAAAAATACGCAGGTGGACATAAATCAGTTAACCCTATAATTTTCATATTTTATGTGGGTGTTCTATGTAATATCATCAGATATATGTGTCTATGTTCAATATCATATCAACAAACTAATTTACTACCTATCGTTTTGTAATAACATTGGTTATAAGTTATCGGTTTATCCAATGCTTTTGCTAATGTTTTATCACTTATTTTCAACTGTTTCATACAATCATATTTATGTATAAATGTACGTAACAATTGATTTTCTTGGTCGTATTGACCAACCCCGTCACGATAAAGTAATGGTTCTCCATATTGTTCTTCAAATATTTGTTTCAAAGATTCATCGCATTGGTCATACAACATATAATAAAATCCATTGGTAAGTGTTTGTTTTTTTACTGGGGTATCTAGCGCAGAATTGGATGCATATCCATTCATAGTTGCTGCGGTTTTTCTATCAATATATACTTGAATAATTTCTGTTTTTTCTTGGTTCACCTTCGCTATATATCCTATATTTTGGATTTTGGTTTGTTTTGTAGGTGGCAAATCATGAATTATATTCGGATCTTTGTCACGTGATACGTATGCCCATCGGAAACCATGATAAATGGTATTTTCAGTAATTGCTTTGTCAATACTTGGACGCGCCAAACGCTGTTTTGAATTCAATGATTCATTCAAACATTCTGATACGGATTCATATACTTTGTCTAGGGTCAATGTTTCTGGATTGATTTTTTGTAATCTCGGTCCTAATGTGACCAATGGTTGTTGAAAATTGGTGGTGGTGCGTGTTTGTAATGTATTATACTTGGCGTGGAGTTCTTGATGGGATTTTTCCAAATTTTGTAGTTGGTGTAACATTTGTTGTTGATTTTGTAATATTTGTTGCATTAAATCATTTTGTGGTGTAAACGTGTTTTGTAAATTAAGATTAGATAATGCGTGTAAAATCATATCTTCAAAATATTTTTCGTCCATTTCATTGTATCTTTGTATATTTTGATGAATGATTTTTTGCAAAGATTGGTAGGTGAATCCACGCCCTATACGAAATAATTCCTGTTCTGATTCATGTCCGACTAGATCGGTGACCTTATGCATTCGGATATTGTCATGTGTATGTAAATATCTTTCAAAATCTTTGCATTTTTTTACAGCAAAACAATCCAACAAAAGAGGGTCTTCATAATTACGATGATGTTCATTAAATCTACCTTCAATACCGCGACGACTTTCTCCAATTTTAATCACATACTCTCCATTTTCATACTGTTTGACACGAAGAATATAAATAATATTCATATTGGAATTGAATTGACCTAGTAGAACTTTTTGTCGTTCCAATTGGATTTGTGTTTGTGTATTTTGTTGTGTTTGAATCATTTTTTGATTTGCTTGTTCCAATTGCAATTTCAATTCATTGGATTCTTCTTGAACAATGGTTTGCATAAGTTCTTCCAATTTAATAAAATATTCATGAATTTCGTGGGCTTTTTTGGTGTCTGCTTTGATACATAACAATTTGAAGGTTTGTACATTGAGTAATATATTTTGTTTATTATGACCACCATGTTGGTCCTTAACTTGCTCTCGCGACTGCGAGAGCAAGATTTTGTAATCTTTATTAACAGCAAAATATTTTTCCAAACACGTTTTTGCGTGTGCTTTTTGACTGAATCCAAGCCATTTCCATACATTGTCCAAATCTATCACGAAATCATTGGTAGGATGGTAGTTCAAAAAACAATACAAGGAAGAAACAAACAATTGCTGTTGTGTTTCCGTAAACGTTTCTTTGATTTTGTTTACAAATTTGTTATTGTATTCACGATTTAGGCGCGTTATTGGACTGGATTCTACAAGTGCGACAAAATTCAGAGAGGTATCCATAGCTGATATAACATATATAATGTTGTTTCTTTAAGTTGTTTTTGATTTCTAAAATCAAAAACAATTTTTAATTTTATTTAAATAAAATATATAAAAATGTAGGGTCTAGTTACTGTAGGCAACTCCCGCCATACCTGACATAACGCGAAGAACATTATAGTTCACTGCGTACACACGTACCTTGGCAGTGGCGGTACCAGCCACGGTGCCGGATGAGAGCACCAATTGGAGTACAGCGTTATCAATACGAGAGAAGTTGCAACTGCCTGATGGTTGATGTTCTTCGGGGCGTAGAGCAAAGGAGTACACGTTGATACCGGTATCGGGGGCGCGGGTGTGGTGTTGGAAAGGTTGCACCACGTCAAAGTAGGAGCCTTCACGTTCAGAGAAACGATCTTGACCATTGAGTTGAAGTTTGGCAGTAACCACTGGGTTTTCACCCCAGCAA
>Ga0209777_10008392_pt1 | contig 11311 bp, 10 predicted proteins | sample FrelakmetHBP12HB_FD_187147 | JGI IMG/M metagenome (GOLD analysis project Ga0209777, IMG submission 187147) | Freshwater lake sediment microbial communities from the University of Notre Dame, USA, for methane emissions studies -HBP12 HB (SPAdes)... | ecosystem: Environmental > Aquatic >...
GTAGCCCACTCCCCAAATTTCTCCGCAATAGAGCCGCAAAGCGTGGAAGCTTTGATAGTCAGACTGGCCGATCATCTCATGGGCGGTTCATGGAACATGAAGCGAAAGATCAAAATAAATTACAAGGCAGGCAAATAGAATACCCGTAGAGAGCATATATAGCTCTTTGAATGTGGCGGGAGAGCCAATTATTAAAAAGAATTTTTCCCATTTCAGCAAATTCTGGGAATGATTAAATTTTTGACTAGAATCTAATTTTGCGAAGCGATTCAGTAAGCATCTCTCATTATTTAGTTAGTGCACCGAATATTATTAATCGGTCCAAAATAGTATAGACATACCTTCAATAGATGATATAATAGTGGCCCTGGAAAAGATCGATGGCCGCAAATTGAAGCATGAAGTGCTTACGGAGTTGCGCAAGCGAGCAGTCGCTCGGGTGCAGAGTGGGGAAAGTCCTGAAGATGTTGTTCGCACAATAGGCTTTTGCCGAGCTTGCATTTACAACTGGTTGGCGATGTATCGTGCCGGTGGCTGGGGGGCTCTGGATGCCCGCAAACGAGTTGGGCGAAGACGTAAGCTGACGGGGCCAATGAGTGCATGGGTATACCGGGTTGTGGTTGGCAGTGATCCTCGGCAGTACAAGTTCCCATTTGCCTTGTGGACCCGGCAAGCGATTGCGACCTTGATCTATCGGAAGTATAAGGTCCGCCTGAGCCGCAATTCGGTGGGACGTTTGTTGGCGCAACTGGGGATCACGCCGCAAAAGCCTCTTTGGCGAGCCTACCAGCAAGATCCAGAGCGGGTCCGCAAGTGGGTGGAGGAGGAATATCCGGCCATTGCCAAGGAAGCCCACCGACTGGGGGCGGGGATTTGGTTTGGTGATGAGGCGGGGATTCGCAGTGACTATCATGCGGGCACCACTCGGGGACTCAAGGGGCAGACACCGGTGGTTCGTAGTACGGGGGCGCGGTATCGGTTGAATCTTCTTAGCGTCGTAAATCGACGGGGAAAGATGCGCTTTATGATCGAAAAGGGCGGATTGAATTCCGGGGTGATCTGTCGATTTTGGGATCGTTTGATGGTGGGTGCCCGCAAGGCTGTGTTCTTGATCCTTGACGGCCATCCGATGCATAAATCTCGTGAAGTGACCGCAAAGGTTGAGAGTTATGCAGAGAAGTTGCGCCTGTATTTTTTGCCCTCCTATAGCCCTGAGTTGAATCCGCATGAAGGGGTTTGGCGCAACGTCAAAGCCAATGGGGTTGGACGCGCTGGCGTATTCAGCTTCGCCGGCATGGAATCCTGAACACTGGGTGCTCTGCGTCATTTGGCGTGTCGCCCGGATAAAATTCGAGTAATGTTTCACACCAATACTACATATTATGCTGCTTAAAAAATGTCTATTCTAATATGGACCGGCTAATAACAGAAAGGAGTAGAGTTATGAAAAGAAATGAACAGAAATTTTATTTGTGGGGAATTTTTATGTTACTGCTGTTTGCAATGGTATTTTGCGGAATATCATTCACGAGTAGAGAGACTAGAGCCGCGTCTGCACCAGACATTAAGATAGCCGCAATTTATCCGCTCTCTGGCGCTTTATCTCGTAATGGCAACCTGGAATTACAAAGCGTAAAGGCAGCCATGGGCTGGGTGAATGATAACGGGGGAATCAAATCCCTAGGGGGTGCTAAACTGGTGCCGATCGTCGGTGACACTGGAACTAGCGTGGAAGGGGCAGCAAGCGCTACGGACCGCGTGTGTAGAGATCCTGATATTGTTATGGCTATGGGATGTTGGTCCAGTTCATTAACCCTATCGGCAACCGAGATTGCTGAAAGATTAAGTATTCCCTTCTTTAGCATCAGCTTCGCTGACTCGCTTCACGAACGGGGCTTCAAGTGGGGTTTTTATGTTAACGCCCCAAGTTCAGTCTATGGGGAGCTGGGATTTGCTAACATAGTTAATCTTGCCAAAGCTGCAGGGCACATGCCAAAAACGATGATGATCGTTGGAAGCAACCAGGCGGCCGATCTAGGCTTCTACAATTCCGTAAAAAAATACTGCAATACCGTAGGGATCAAGGTTATAGGGGAGGAAACATGGGCGACTGGAACCCTAACCGATGCTACCCCGTATTTGCAGAAGGTAAGGAATGTGAAACCCGAGTTAGTCCTAATAGGCACTAGCGCCATAGGGGAGGCACAGATGGTTCTGATGAAGAAGAGGGAGATGAATATTAAAATCCCATTTTTTGCTGGTGGAGGATGGATGGGGGATCCCACCTTCCGACAAATTGGGGCTGAATTCCTGGAGGGATTTTTTAGTTTATCTCCTTGTTTCCCCCATAAACTCACGCCTCCAGATTGGATTAAACGTTCCTTGGATCAGTGTCGTAAAGAATACTCTGATGAACCCTGGGTGGCACAGGAACTCAACTACGGCTGGACCACGATTCCGATAATGGCTGAAATATTGGAACGAGCAGGTTCCCGAAACAAAGAAGCCATATGGAAGGCAGCGCGGGCTTTGGATATCTCTAATGTACTCTCAACAAGGGCGACGGCGAAGCAAGGGATGGCCTTCGATGAAAGGGGACGAGTAGTTAAGAAATACCAGGGTGTTTTGACCCTCCAGTGGCAGAAGGGTTTTCCTCATGTCGTTTATCCTGCTGAAATTGCCACAGCGCAGCCTTACTGGGTGAAACAATAAAGGAAAATTATTTATTCCAGGCCAGGGCGCCTTGCCTTGGCCTGGAATGCTCTAATGCAATTCATCGTGAACCTCAGATGGAAGCTATAGAGTGAGATGAGGTGAACAATGGAAGTATTGGTGCAATTAATAGTTGCAGGCATTTTAGCTGGGGTCTCTTACGGGGTCCTGGCTGCTGGGTTAGCGTTGATATTTGGGGTAATGAAGATTATCAACTTTGCTCATGCAGAATTCGCTGTTTTAGCAATGTACCTTCCCACCTATTTTTTCCTACATTGGTGGGGACTAGACCCCTTTCTTTCCGCTTTTATTGCTCTTCCGATGTTTTTTCTTTTAGGATACGGAATACAACGATTAGTAATTGAAAGAATCATTGGAACTCCCGAGGCAGAGACTTCAACCCTTATAATAACAATGGGAATTTCTCTGCTTATCGCGAACATAATCCTTGTTATTTGGTCGGGGGCTCCGCGCATGATCAATCAACCATATACTTTGGCGACATGGTCCGTTGGTAGCGTTCTTATAAATAAAGCTCAAACTTACAGCCTTTTTATTTCGCTGGGACTAATATTTGGACTTTTCTGGTTTCTTAATCGTACCATGATAGGCAAGGCAATTCAGGCCGCGGCCGATGACCCTGAGGGCAGCGCCTATATGGGGATCAATTTACATTTTGTATATGGCCTTGCTTTCGGACTGGGGGTTGCGATAACGGCGGCTGGTGGCTGTCTTATGGCTACTTACCGGCCTTTCAATCCATTTTATGGAGAAACCATTATTATTATCCTTTTTGCCAGTGTTGTTCTAGGGGGAATGACAAGCATAACTGGCGCCCTCCTCGGTGCGCTGATCATTGGCCTGCTTCAGCAGGTCAGTGCCTTGATCCTTCCGCTTGCGCTTCAGAATGTAGCGGTTTTTGTGGTTTTCGTGCTCTTCCTGTATCTGAGACCTCAAGGGATCCTTGGGAAGGAAGGACGTATGGTATGAAAATTGGGGATAGACTGCAAGGCCTTCTAGTTTCGCGTAAGTATCTTTCCATCATCCTTGTCTGTATCGGGTGTGCCCTTATCTCCTTATTCATTGGCACCGACCGATACAGTCAGCGCATTCTCCTGCTCATTATCCTGTGGGCTGCTGCCTCTTCTTCCTTTAATATCATCTCTGGTTATGGAGGGCAAGTAGTCTTTGGGTATTCGATGTACGTAGGTACGGGGGCCTATACTAGCGTCCTACTTTTTAAGCTTTTGGGAGTGTCCCCGTGGCTCGGAATGTGGGTTGGAGTGATTATTGCTATTATCATCGCTTTCATCATTGGATTACCCACCCTGCGATTACACGGTGCCTATTTTGCTGTGGCCACAATAGCTTTTCCCTTGATAACGGTGCCGATTCTGAACAATCTAGGCTTTGAGGAAATAATTATTCCTTTTACTGGACACGGAGCTCTCTCCATGCAATTTACTGATTTGCGCTATTATGTGCTAATATGCGTTTTATTTCTGGCCGGCGTTCTCCTCATAATTCAGACCATGGAGTGCTCCCGCTTTGGCTATGCACTTAAAGCTATTAATCAGAACGAGACGGCAGCAGAGGGAATGGGAATCGATACCTATTGGACAAAGATGACCGCCTTCCTAATCAGCGCTGGCTTGGGTGCTATCGCGGGGACATTATATTCTTTCGGTTTATTGTACGTTTTGACCACATTTTCTGGCTTCGGGCTTTCCATAATTGTAAAAATTCTAAGCATAACAATAGTAGGGGGGATTGCCACCCTGTGGGGACCACTCATTGCTGCTATTTTTCTAGTACCAATTGGCGAATTTTTGAACGCACAGTTTGGTAACCGCTACCCTGGGGTTCAGGACATAATCTTCGGGGCGGCTCTTATCTTCGCTATCATTTATATGCGTGAGGGTATCTGGGTGAAAATACGCGGGTGTTTCCGCACTGCTCCCCAGAGACCAACGCCTTCAATAAAACCGGGTGCGATGAAAGATATGGAGAAACAAGGAGCGTTAGAAATTGAACCTATTAAACCAAGGGACGTTGAAAGCAATATCCATGATCCCATATTGAAGATAGAAGGCATCTCGAAATCATTCGGTGGAGTTTTGGCATTAGAAAACGTGAGCTTTGATGTGCCCAAAGGAAAAATCGTGGGAATAATTGGCCCCAATGGAGCGGGGAAAACTACTTTATTCAATGTGATAAATGGTTACTTAAAGCCTGCGAAAGGGAAGATATTCTTTGAAGGGAAAGACGTCACCTATTTTAAACCTCACGATTTATGTAGATTAGGGGTAGGCCGGACTTTTCAGGTTGCCCAAACGTTTGGCAAGATGACGGTGCTGGAAAATGTATTGACTGGCGCCTTTAGCCAGGCAATTAATTTTGCTGAAGCCCATAGAATCGCCGGTGGAGTCGTGCAGCAAATGGGGCTAGCAGGTCGGGCCTATGATCAGGCAGTTGGCCTAACCATCTGGGAAACCAAAAGCTTAGAATTTTCCCGGGCACTGGCAACGAAGCCAAAGCTACTGCTCGTGGATGAGCCTATGGCAGGATTGAACCCTGAGGAGGCAAATCAAATCGCGGAGATGATCAAGTCCATTGCGAAGAGCGGCATAACCGTTATTGTGATAGAACACGTGGTCCAGAACTTGGTCAAAATTGCTGATTGGATGATAGGACTCGATGATGGTCGCAAAGTGACCGAAGGGACACCTCAACAGGTCATCTCCAATCCCCATATGATCGAAGCCTATCTTGGAGCAAAGTGGAGAGAGCGCCATGTTAAAAGTTAAGGAAATCACAAGCCAATATAGTGGAATGACAGCTCTTCAAGGGGCATCAATTAATTTGGAGGACGGTGAATTTGTTTCCATCATCGGGCCCAATGGGGCTGGAAAGAGTACCCTTCTAAAGGCCATCTCAGGAACTGTGAAATGTACCTCAGGAGAGATATATTTCAAGGATATTAACATTACCCAAATGGACGCCCACAAGCGTACTCGACTAGGCATTATTCATATCCCAGAGGGTCGACGCGTCTTTCCGTCTTTGACGGTTACCCAAAACCTTGAGTTAGGTGCTTATCGCTCTGAGGCGCGACCTTTTCTCCGAGAGAATCTTGAACTGGTCTTAAACCTTTTTCCTGTCCTCAGGGAGCGGCACAATCAATTCGCGGGAACTCTTAGCGGAGGCGAGCAACAGATGCTAGCCATTGGACGAGGATTGATGGCAATACCGTGCCTTTTGATGTTGGATGAACCTTCTTTGGGTCTTTCTCCGCTTTTGGCGGATTCTATTTTTGAAGCCATTAAAGAAATCAGGGAAAAATTGAAATGCAGTATTCTTCTGGTAGAGCAGAGAGCAGCAGAGGCCTTGGAACTCTGTGATCGGGCATATATCTTGGAATCTGGAAGAATTTCAATAAGTAGCGACCGGGAAACCCTAATGGGCAATCCAATGGTGCAGAAGGCTTACCTCGGTACTGCATAAAGAAATTCGGCTAGCGTAGTATCCCCCAAATACCCTGGCATTAATATTGTGGGCTAGATTCAATAGAGTATCACAAAAATGCCAGCTTTTTGCTGTACGGCCACTCGCGAAAAAAGCCCCAGGGGAAAGCAATCGAATGTAAAGAAGCGTTAGGGACAATCTAGAATGGCTAATAGATAGAAAAGGACAAAGGCAGATTCTTAGGGAGATTTTAGTACAGGAATTCAAGGGAAAGAGGCAACGGAAGTGGATACAATGAGCAGTCTCTAAGTTGGATATTAATTGAACTGGATTGGTCTATGGAACGCGTTAAGTGCGATATGTGTTTTTAAATCAAATCCTATTGCGAAGAAAATAAGATCCCAGAAATTAAAAAGTTTTATTGCGAGGAGAATCATGAGGGAAAAAAGAAAACCTGACGGTAATTTAAAAGTAAAGAAAGACGAATGCAAATTATTAAGTCTTTTTCAGCCTATTCAGATTGGCCCCATGCAGCTCAAAAATCGTATTGTTATGCCACCTATGTCCACAAATTTTGCAGACCCAGAGAAGCCGGGTTTTGTCTCGGAAAGACATAGGGCTTACTATGGCGAGAGAGCAAAAGGGGGTGCCGCCTTAATCATTACTGAAGGGGTTAATGTAAACCCGACAAGACGCGCTCGGAAATTCGGGCTTGCTCTGTACGATGATTCGTTCATCCCAGGCTTTAAGGAGCTGACCGCAATAATTAAAAGAAACGGGGCAAAATGTGCAGTTCAACTCAGCCAGAGTGGGCGTTTAGGCCCTATGAAGGTTGATTTTGACGGGACTCCTGATCGGTCTGCTCTAAAAGCAGGTCAGTATTTCGCGGCCTCGCCCGGTCTCCACCCCACCTTAGGAATCGCCGCCCAGGAATTTACCCCCAGACAGTTGGAGGAAATCGCGGGCTATTTCGCCGACGCAGCCCACCGGGCGAAAGGGGCAGGGTTTGATGCCGTAGAGCTTCATGGCGCCCACGGATATATGCTGGGTGAGTTTCTATCTCCCTACACGAACAAACGTAAAGATCAATATGGGGGCGATATCGAGGGGAGGTCAAGATTTCCCTTGCAAGTCGTCAGCAGAGTGAAGGAAAAGCTTGGAAGCAATATGGTTCTTTCTTATCGGATGAGCGCAGTAGAATTTGTTCCAGGGGGGCTGGACCTTCAGGACTCAAAGATTTTTGCCAGAAAGCTGGAAGAGGCAGGAGTTCAAATCATCCATGTTTCGGCGGGGTTGAACGAGACGCTGGCAAGCATGAACCGAGTGATTCCTCCCATGTCTTTCCCCAGGGGCCGATTGATTCAATATGCAGAACAGATCAAGAAGACGGTGAGAATCCCGGTCATTGCGGTGCAAAGGATTAACACCCCTGAGCTTGCGGATGAGGTGATTCGAGAAGGAAAGGCTGATTTGGTTGCCACGGGGCGAGCCCTCATTGCTGACCCCTTCTGGCCGTTAAAAGCGAAGGAGGGAAGAATCGACGAAATAAGGAGGTGTATTGCCTGCAATCAAGGGTGTATGGAAAAAATCGCAATGGAAAACAGCCTCTCTTGCCTGTATAACCCTGAGGTGGGATCTGAGAATCAATATGGATTGGAAAGGAAGGCGGAAAAGAGAAAAAAGGTCTTGATCGTCGGCGGGGGGATCGCGGGAATGGAAGCCGCCTATGTTCTTGCCTCTAAAGGGCATAAGGTCAGGTTGATGGAAAAGGAGGAGCAGTGTGGGGGTACTGCGAGGGTAGGTTCTATTCTTAAGGAAAAGGAAGAATTTGGCGGGGTCATAGAGTACTTGCAAACCCAGTTACAAAAACTGAACGTGGAAATAAAGTTTAAGGAGGAATTCAATATCCAGAGTTTGAAGGAGAGATCTTTTGATGAAATCCTGATCGCCATCGGTTCCCTTCCCATGATGCCGAAAATCAGCGAGCCATTGAAATATCAGGTTCGATTGGCGAAAGATGTCCTGATCAATCCAGAAGGAATCGGGAAGGAGATTTTTGTTCTTGGCGGAGGATCTGTGGGAATCGAAGTAGCGGAGTATCTCCTTCGGATGGGGAAGACCATAACCGTGATTGAGATGTTGGATAAAATCTGCGCCGATCTTGGCCCGCTGAACCGAGTGAATGTGCTGGAGAGAATTCATGGGTCCCCCCTTCGGCTCACCTTGAGGACCCAGGTGCTGGAATTGGCGGATCGTGGAGTCGTCGTCTCGATAGATGGAAAGGAGGAAGTGCTCCCGGCTCCCGATACGGTCATTATTGCCATGGGCGGTAGGCCCAATCAACTCCCCCTGGCGATTTCCGATTCCCGGGTTCATTATATCGGTGATTGCCAAAAGGCTGGAAACGCAATGGATGCCATTCACGATGCCTTTAGAACAGCCGTCGAACTTTAGTTTTCATTCCAGGACTGATTCCAGGAAAGGACCGAAAATATGTCTTCACGAAAAATTTATCCACTCCATGTGGGTACGATCACCCGGCAAAAGATGGGCTTCGCCTACTGGAAAGAACCGGGGAAGATCATTGATGTACCCCTGATCGCCTGGTATATCGAAGGGCCGGACCAAAGGATCCTGGTCGATACGGGAGGAGGAGACCCCTTAAGAACAGACCCGTCTCATTTCCCCTACAAGCGAGAAAGGGATCAGTCCCTTGAGAATGCCTTAAAGAAGAAGGGGCTGAAATGTGAGGATATCGATATCGTCATCAATACTCATCTGCACTGGGACCATTGTGCCGAAAACGGGTTGTTTCCCCATGCCCAAATTATCGTGCAAGAGGAAGAGTTGCGAGCCGCCCGGTCCCCCTTTCCCGTTACGGCCCATGGTTTCATCCAAAGCATGGTGAAGGATATCGATTATAAGGTTATTTCTGGAGACCAGGAAATTGCCGAGGGAGTCACCGCGATTCTTACCCCGGGGCATACCTATGGGATGCAGGGAGTATTGGTGGAGGCGACGAAGAAAAGAATATTCATTGCCAGCGACACCTTCGGCCTTTTTGAGAATCTGGAGCAGGAGCCCCCTTTGATCAGCGGGATTTTTGTTGATCTGAAGAAGTATTACGACAGCCTGGAAAAAATAGCCAAATTGTCGGCTTTCATCCTGCCAGGCCATGATTTTAAAGTATTCGATAAGGATCTATATGAGTAAAGGCTCCCCTCCCCATTCGCCCGTCGGATTTTCCTTCCCCCGCCCATTGGACACGGAAGGAAGGACAGCCTGCGCCGGAGATTTGTTTCTTCCCCCCCAATGCAGGCTTGCGCAAAGACCGGCGGGATGAATCCGATAATCGGTTAAATTTCTTTGCTCGCTTCCATTAACCAGCGAGCGATGGAAAGGCATGGCCCGGTTGTCCTGTGGAGTAGGCACCTGCCCCCTTCAGACGCGAACGCAGGTTTCTTTGCCGGAGGATTCCCCCCCAAGGACCAACCCGACTTGCCGCCGCAAAAGCTAATCCTCTAACTGGGTGGTTTTGCTATCCACTCTGGTGACCACGAGGTGAGAAAACTCGGAGTCCTTGGTGGCTCCATGCCAGTGTTTCTCGCCAGCCGGGAATAAGACAACCTCTCCCACCGTCACCATCTTCTCTTCTTCTTCCGTAGCCACCAAGCCCCTTCCTGCGGTGATGATCAGGACCTGATCGCGATCATGCTGATGGAATTTGTTCTTTACTCCCTTACCGAAATTCACAATGGAGACTCTCAAATCCTTACTCTCCGGCAAGAGAGACTGGGTGGTTACCTCTGGCCCCGTAAACAGCGGGGTTACATGAGACTTCTTGGGGACTTCGTTCATCTTTACAATTTTCATCTCTGCCTCCTGGGAAAGGATTGCTTCGGGTTCGAGGGTTTCCTTGGATTTCGTGGACTCTTTTGCCTACCAGCGAGTTGCCGAATAGGTCCCGGTAAAAATGAGGTGTCCTTCCTGCCGAAGCGGGAAGGGGGGCGAGGATCCACCTGACCCCGGGCGACTGGCTTCCCCCAGGAGCGCCTCTCACCTCGAGAAGAAACCTGCGTCCATTCGGTCGGGCTGGCTTACTTACTTCTCCGGGTCAAGGACCCGACGGATCTCGCTCGCAGGCACACAAATCTCGACCCCCGATCGTTCCTCCTGCAGAAGCATCGAGACCCGCGAGTCACGCTCGCTCCAGCCCCGGTTGAGGGCCTCGGTCATCTCCTCGAGTGTAATATTGGCCAGCCGCATGGGCACCTTGTGCTCCCGCCCGAGACTGGTCGCCAGGCTGACATCCTTGTGCGCCAGGCGCAAGGCAAACGCTGCCGGATCGAACTTGCAGGGAAGAAACTGATCGACCAAGCCTTCAAACGTCCGGCGCCGCCCCAGCGCTCCCTGCCGCACCGCCTTCCACAGCGCCAGCGGGTCCACCCCCGCCTTGACCCCCATGGTGAAAACTTCAGCCAGCGCCGTCTGGATAACATATCCGGCACAGTTGTGAACCAGCTTGGCGATCGAGCCCGCGCCGATCGGGCCGACGTAATAAGGCTGGTCCCCGATGGCATTGAGCACCGGCTTGTAGCGCGTGAAAACCTCCTCGTCCCCCCCAACCCAGAGGGCCAGTTTCCGCGTCTCGGCCCCCCGGGGCCCACCGCTCACCGGAGCATCCAACATGTGAATCCCACGCTCCTTGAACACCCCGTAGATTCGACGCACCAGCGCGGGCGCGTTGGTCGTAAGGTCAAAATAAACCTTGCCCGCCCCAAGACCCGCCAGCAACCCCTGCCCCCCCAGTACCACCGCCTCCACTTCCGGGGGTCCCGGCAGCGACGTGAACACCACCTCCGCCGCCTCGGCCACCTTCTGGGGCGTATCCGCCCATTTCGCCCCGGCCTGGCAGTGCGGCGCCGCCGCCTCCCGTCGTACATCATGGACCACGAGCTCGTGGCCCGCCTTCATCAAATTGGACGCCATGTGGCGCCCCATGATGCCGAGCCCGATGAATCCGATCTTCATGGCTTCTTCCTTTCATCGAAGACCTTCTTGGCAATGCGGCCCGCGGACATCGCCGCCGGCCAGCCTCCATAGAAAGCCATTTGGGTGATGACCTCGCCAATCT
>Ga0209777_10008393_pt1 | contig 11311 bp, 9 predicted proteins | sample FrelakmetHBP12HB_FD_187147 | JGI IMG/M metagenome (GOLD analysis project Ga0209777, IMG submission 187147) | Freshwater lake sediment microbial communities from the University of Notre Dame, USA, for methane emissions studies -HBP12 HB (SPAdes)... | ecosystem: Environmental > Aquatic >...
TGAGAAGTTTGAACTAGAATTAATGGAAACAAAAGGGTTGACCTATAAACAGGCACATGAGAGAGCACAATTCCATGAGAAGGTGTATAAGCTTGAGGATTGGCTGGGAAGATTGGAGACTGAGTTAAAAAGACCCCCATACGAGCCTGTAGAAGTTATAGAGAAAACAACAAAGTCGAGAAAGAAGAATCATAAAAGAAAAAATCAATGAATAGGGAAAATCCGATTTTCACATGATCCTCATCTTTCTTTATGGTACATAATGAATACCATTAATTTGTCGAAAAATTTATCGATAAAAATTCCTAATGTTTAAATAGCATAAACCGATAGCAAGTAAACAACTACGGGAGTGTATGAGAATATGAAAAAACTTTTAGTGATAGTTGGAATTTGCTTGGTACTAGCCGCTATGCCGATGACGACCGCGTCTCCCCTGACAGGATTAAAACAAATGAACAAGGGACTACGACACGCACAACCATTACCCACTAATGGAGGTTTTATTGGAGTGCTCGCTGAGAAAAATGAAACTGGATATGTGCCCCTTGGGACATTCGTAGGAACCTATGCGGGGGATACTTCAGGTACCTTTACCGGTAATTGGATCTTATTTGATGGAAGTGCATCAGGAACAATTAGTGGCCGGTACTGGGGGTATATCTTCTTTGGTCAAATGAACACAACAGGTGTTGAAGGATCGAACTATTTCATTGGTTTATTTAGGGCAAACACAACAGACCATACCTTCAATGCAGGAGCAATCATCCTAGGAAATAATGATTACTCCATCAGATACGCAATGGGAACTTTCCAATAAACAAAAAAATTTATCTTTTCTTTTTCTTTTTTTATACATGGATTAGCTAAAATATAAATATGACGACTGGTATGAACTAGATTGGGGGTAGTTCAATAAGAAGACATTTTGTTCAATCGAGGTTGATACCCATAGGAATATTCGTATTTATCATTCTTTCAATCGTTACTCCTTTTGTTTCAAGTACCAGATCAACTGATCAGAATCTGTTAAACAACGAAAGATCATCACCTTTGAATCCTTTCTTCGGAACAACATTATATGTCGGTGGCTCAGGACCGAATAATTATTCAAAGATCCAAGATGCAGTGGATAACGCTAGCGCGGGCGACACCATTTTCGTCTACCATGGACTATACAACGAACACGTGCTTATAACCAAACAAATCACCATAAAAGGAGAGGCCGAGGATGAAACAATTATCAACGGGAGCGGAACCGGCAATGTCATTAAAATCCAGGCTGATGGTGTTACAGTACAGCAGTTCACACTCCAACATGGTGGCATTGGGCTCTACATTGTTCATTCATCAAACCAGAGCATATCAAACAATAGCATAACACACAATTGGGAAGGAATCGGCCTGTTAGACTCCTCGCACATCACCATAACCAGAAATAGTATCACCCACAATGGTTTTGAGGGGATAAACCCGGTTCAAACTACCTTTACAACCATCACAGAAAACATTATTATCGATCACCTACAGGGCATCTATCTTGTCCAATCAGTCGAGAACACAATCGTTGGGAACACGTTTCAGAGCAACTCCCGTGGAATAGAATCACAACAATCCTCGAACAATAACCATATATTCCACAATAATTTTTTCGCAAGCGATCAAAATAACGCCTATGATACCTGTAGCAACACCTGGGATGACGGGTATCCAAGCGGAGGGAACTACTGGGATGACTATCATGGCAATGACGCAAACCATGACGGCATCGGGGACACGGCATACACCATCCCTGGCGGAAGCAATAGAGACCAGTATCCCCTCATGATACCATGGAATCATCCACCTGCTCAGCCCACAGACCCCGATCCGTCTGATGGAGCGACCAATGTTTCTGTGAATCCTTCACTCTCGGTTTTTGTATCTGACCCTGATGGAGATACGATGAACGTCTCATTTTATGATGCATCGACACAACATCTCATTAACACCGTAGTAAATGTCCCAAGTTCTACCAGGGCGACCGTGACATGGAACGGGTTACAGAACTCAACATTGTGCAGCTGGTATACAATTGCTAATGATGGGAGACACGCCACTCAATCAGAGACTTGGGAGTTTATCACAGGAAATGGAGGAAACCAGCCTCCTGCAGCACCAAGTATCACTGGTCCTACCTCAGGAACCATTGGACAACCATATAATTATACCGTAGTGACGACTGACCCCGAGGGAAACACACTCTCGTACTTTATTGACTGGGGCGATGGCACCAACAGTGGATGGATAGGACCGCAACAATCAGGGCAGCAACTAATCGTCTCTCATACCTGGAGTAAACGGGGAGCATATACCGTGAAGGCAAAAGCAAAGGATCAATACGATGCGGAGGGTCCCTGGGGATCCCTGAAGATAAGAATTCCCTGCATCCAAATCCCGTTACAGTCTTTGTTCGTGCAGGTTTTAGAAAAACTTGTGGAACGCTTCCCCGCCCTGTTTCCGCTCTTGAAACAAATCCTCTCGTGGAATGGTTTTTCCTGTTAACATCCTGTTCCAAAACAAGTTCGGACAATACTTAAATAGAAAGAATAAATCCCTGTCTATGCATGTCCCATCTTTCAAAATTTAGTTTTGGAGCAACATCAGCAATCATCACCTGCTTAGCTTTTATCATTGGATTAAGTAAAAGCACACATCCGCAGATGGGCATCATCGCGTCACTTTTAGTAATCGCAATAGCAGATAATATCTCGGATTCACTTGGTATCCATATCTACCAGGAGTCAGACCTTAAAAATAAGGATGTTGTGCGAACATCAACGTTTCTTAATTTTTTGACACGATTCTTCGTGATACTTGTCTTTATTGCATTTGTACTCCTGTTGCCAATTCCATTCGCATTAGTTCTTTCACTCATTTGGGGTCTTTCACTTCTCACCATATTAAGCTATTACATCGCAAAAGAACAACACGTGAATCCATTCAAAGCAATTTTCGAACATTTAGGAATTGCCGTTATCGTGATTATCATCAGTAATTTTATCAGCGAGTGGATCTTAAATTTCTTTGCTGGCCTATAAAACAAGAAAAAAGTGGAGAACCTTTTCCCAGGAATTATCCTCTCATTAATTGTTCGTAATATCGCAATCGATGCGTGTGAAGTATCTCACGGATGATACCTTCGGTTGTTTCTCCTACCCCCTTAATAGTACGTAATTTATTTTCAAGGTCTGAAAGTGGTTCCTGGATCTGTGAAAGCGAATAGGCAGCATATCCAAACGGTGATTTTTTTCCTTCAAGTTTCAACAGATAATCAATGTGTTCTAAAATCACGACGACCAAATCGTTCTCATTGAGAATATCGGTGAATAGCTCAGGTGGAATCCGTTTTGGCATCGTATAGTATTTCATGAGGGTATTGAAAGTCTGGTGTATCGAATTATAATATTCAGGGCTCGCCTGTCCCCATTCGTTTCCTCGATAAATCAGGGAATATTCTTGCGCGAGTTCTGGATAATGTCGACGAAGAATATTGAAGAAATATTCTTTTTGTTTTCCCTCTTTCAGTGTCATTCCACTAAAGATGATAAAATCCACTCCAGCGTTCTTCGCATCATGGATTGTTTTTTCCATTATCTCTCTGGTATCAGTGATGAAAGGAATAACTGGCATGAGAAACATCCCACATTTGATTCCATGATCTTTAAAAAAAGAGATGGCCTCGAGACGTTCTTGCGGGGAAGGAACACCTGGCTCAAAAATATTGCTGATTTTTTCATCAGTGGACGAAAAGCTGAAGCTTACCAGAACCTTATTCTTTTCATGAATCTTTTCAAGGAGATCGATATCACGTTTTACTAATGTCGATTTTGTGAGAATATGAACTGGAAAATCCTTCTCAGAGAGAAGCTTGAGTGTTTGACGGGTTAATTCATATTTCTTTTCAACAGGTTGATAACTATCACCAACACCGCCGCCAACCAGCAGGTAGCTTCGTTTGAACGGGGTGCGTTTTCGTTTCGGGTCTAGCTCCCGACGTAGCACCTCCAGGGCATTCGTCTTTACCGCAACGTCACAGCCGAATTCACCCTCGACGTAGTATCCTTCGGCTCTGCCATCGCAGTACACGCAGTTATGCTGGCAGCCTCTGTAGAGATTCATGTTGTAATGCGAGAGGAACCAGGAGTCGATTTTCTGGTGTTTCCGGAGAATCGATTTTGCTACAATCTCATGAACGACCAATAGCTACCACCGTGTTATCATTCAATGACGTTTTACATTTTTTTCAGCAACGTTTGTTTTAATTTCGTAACTCTATCCCGTAGTGCGATTGCTTTTTCAAAATCAAGGTCATCAGCTGCTTTGCGCATCTCCAGCTCCAGATTAACAATGATGGCGGGGATTTCCTTCTTGGGGATATGTTTCGTATCGGTGATCTCTACGATTTTTTCTTTAATCGGTTTAATAATAGTTGTCGGAGTGATATGATGGATCTTGTTGTATTCAAGTTGTACGGTTCGCCGTCGATCGGTCTCCGCAAGTGCCTTCTGAATCGAATCAGTCAACACATCAGCATACAATACGACCCTTGAGTTCAGGTTACGGGCAGCACGACCAATGATCTGAATCAAACTGCGCTCATCACGCAAGAACCCTTCCTTGTCAGCATCAAGAATCCCGATGAACCCCACCTCAGGGATATCAATGCCCTCCCGAAGCAAATTAATTCCGACAAGCACATCGAATTTCCCAAGGCGAAGCTCACGGATAATCTCTGAACGCTCAAGGGTATCAATCTCAGAATGCAAATACCGTGTCTTGATGCCTTTCTCGGCCAGATACTCAGAAAGCTCCTCCGCAAGTTTCTTTGTTAACGTGTTGACCAGAACCCGATCACCACGTTTCACCGTCGTCTGAATCTCACGGATCAAATCATGGATCTGACCTTCGATTTTCCTGACCTCAACAGGAGGATCAACCAATCCTGTTGGTCTGATGATCTGCTCAACGATCTGCTGTGATTTCCCAAGCTCATACACCCCTGGCGTCGCAGAAACAAACACCACCGTGTGCATATACTGCTCAAATTCCTGAAACGTCAACGGACGATTATCATACGCACTCGGTAATCGAAACCCGTACTCAATCAACGCTTGTTTCCGTGAAAACTCCCCATGATGCATCCCATGGATCTGCGGAATCGTTCGATGACTCTCATCGATAAACAATAAAAAATCAGAGGGAAAATAATCAAGCAGACAGTATGGTTTCTCCCCAGGTTTTCGCCCATCAAGATGTCGTGAGTAATTCTCAATTCCTTTGCAAAACCCGGTCTCCTGGATCATCTCAAGGTCGTACAACGTCCGTTGCTTCAACCGATGAGCCTCGAAGGGAGGAAGTTGCGGGAGTCGTTCCTCCAGCTCTTGTTTTATGGATTCAATCGCACGTTTCTGACCACTTTCCGAGATAACAAAATGTTTCGCTGGATAGATAAACAAATACTTCAGCACCTCAACAGTCTCATTGGTGATTTTGTTCAGTTCCTTGATTGATTCAATCGTATCACCGTTCATCTCAATCCGATAGATATTCTGATAGTACCCAAGCACCAGGTCAACAGTGTCACCTTTTACCCGAAATCGACCAGGGAGAAGCTCGGTGTCATTTCGCTCATATTGAATCTCAATGAATCGACGAAGCAACGCATTCCGCTGGATTTCCTGTCCTACACGGATTTCAAAGCCTAATCCTTGATACTCCTTGGGATTCCCAACGTTGTATATGCATGAAACTGATGCGACGATAATGACATCACGACGTGAAAGAAGTGACGCGGTTGCTGCCAGACGCATCTGTTCAAGCTTTGGGTTGACATCCGCATCCTTCTCGATGTAAAGGTCTCTCTGCGGGAGGTATGATTCTGGCTGATAATAATCATAATAAGAAACGAAATATTCCACCCGATTTTCAGGGAAAAACTCCTTGAATTCGCTGTACAACTGCGCAGCAAGAGTCTTATTGTGTGCAATCACTATCGCAGGGCGTTGCGCCTGTTGAATGACCTGGGCCATGGTAAATGTCTTCCCTGAACCAGTTACGCCAAGCAGTGTTTGCGCAGAATATTTTTTCTGAATACCATCAACTAACTTTTTAATCGCATCAGGCTGTGACCCTTTCGGATCAAATGGTGTCTTTAACGCAAATTCAGTCATGTTCTCTCAATGCTTTTTTCCGTAACAATCGATTGTATTTAATGGCGAAGCGGTGCGCCTCATCACGGATTTCTCTAATAAAAAGCAGCGCTTTTTCTTTTTTTCCTAAACGGAGAGGCGAAAGATTCCCAGGCAGATAGAGTTCCTCAAATTGCTTTGCGATAGAGATAATCGGCAATTTCAACCCGAGTTTCTCCAATGCATGAAACGCACCGTTCAACTGTCCTATTCCTCCATCGATAATGATAAGGTGTGGGAATGATGCATGTTCTTCCTTCAATTTCGAGTACCGACGTCGTACGACCTCGCCGATGGCAGCGACATCATCAATACCTTCCACGCTCCGAATACGGAACCGTCGATAATTGGATTTATCTGGTTTCCCATTCCTGAATTGCACCATGGAACCAACCATTGACGTTCCGGAGAGATGGGAGATATCAAAACATTCAATGACCTGCGGAGTCTCGTGCAAGTTAAGGTGCCGTTGCAGCTCTTCAACCTTTGAGATGTCACCGAAGAACGATATCTCAATGTTTTTTAACACCAGGTCTAATAGTTGTTTTTTCGATGCTTTCTTCGGGACGATAACCCGTACTTTTTTCTTCCGTTTCTTCTCAAGAAACATAGCGAGTGAATCAGAGAGTTTCTGCGGGACGATCACTTCGAAAGGAACAGGGTTTTCTGAATAATACTGTACGATGAATTCCTCTAAAAAATCAGGGGTGGCGCCAAAAACAAACTCGTTTTTCGTCGACAAGGTTCCCTTGTAGATGTTAAATAACATCAAATACACTGTTCCATCCCTGACAAGATAGTTGATGATGTCTTCATCAAAGGTGTGTTGCCGCTGCATCTTCTGATGTTCCTGAAGATGTTCAATCGCTGTTTTTTGATTCCGAAGTAAAAGTGCGTTTTCGAAATCGAGGAGCTGGGAATGTTTCTTCATCTCCTGGTCTAATTTCTTGAGAAGCTCCTTGGATTTCCCGGAGAGGATGAACTGGGCGTTCCGTATTTTCTGGTCATACTCCTCTTTCGATATCAACCCGATGCAGGGCGCATTACAGAGCTGGAGATGATAACGCAGGCAGGATTTTTTCGGAAGTTTTTTACAGGTCCGTAACGCAAACGTCCTTGTAAGAAACTGCAACACATGGTCGCGTTCCAGAGCTGAGATGAACGGACCGTAGTATTTTCCGTCCCCCTGTTTTTGTCGTGCGATGAGAAGACGTGGGAATTCTTCATTGGTCAGTTCGATGAACGCGTATGTTTTCGCATCCTTCAGATTGATGTTATATTTCGGCTGATGTTTCTTAATCAGAGTGTTTTCAAGGATGAATGCTTCGACTTCAGTATCAGTGACGATGTATTCAACGGAGTCAATGTGCCGTACAAGGCTCTGTGTTTTAGGATCAAAGTCTTTCTTCTGAAGGTAGCTACTTACGCGCTTCCGAAGGTTTTTTGCTTTCCCAATATAAATGATGGTCTTCGAATGATCTCGAAAGAGATAGCATCCAGGGTTGGGTGGCACCTTTTTTACGTCAAACATATCTTTTTCTCGGTAAGTAATGGTTTGAGGATATCTCCGGTGTAGCTTTGTTTGTTACAGGCGACTTCTTCTGGTGTTCCTATCGCGATGATTTCTCCACCGAAGTCCCCACCCTCCGGTCCGAGGTCGATGATATAATCAGCGCATTTGATGACTTCCATGTTATGTTCAATGACCACAATCGTGTTTCCCATGTTCACGAGGCTGTTGAGGACGTCGATGAGTTTTTTCACATCATGGAAATGTAACCCAGTGGTTGGTTCATCCAAGAGATACAATGTCTTTCCGGTGCTTCTTTTTGATAGCTCGCGGGTGAGTTTAATCCGTTGGGCTTCACCACCAGATAATGTTGTGGAACTCTGGCCAAGTTTAATATAATCAAGACCAACCTGCGAGAGGGTTTCGAGTTTTTTCCTGATATAGGGGATATTTTCGAAGTGCTGCAGTGCTTCTTCGACACTCATCGCAAGCACGTCAGCAATCGATTTTCCTTTGTATTGAACCTCAAGAGTTTCTTTATTGTATCGTTTCCCTTTACATTCCTCACATTCCACATAAATATCAGGGAGGAAATTCATCTCTATTTTAATCAGACCGTCTCCTTGGCATGCTTCGCAGCGTCCCCCTGTTACGTTAAAGGAAAAACGACCTGATTTGTACCCTCGGAGTTTTGCTTCTGGTGTTCGAGCGAAAATATTACGTATCTCGTCAAATAACTTGGTATAGGTCGCTGGGTTGCTCCGTGGTGTCTTTCCGATGGGACTTTGGTCGATGACAATAACCTTGTCGATTTCAGAATCAAATTCTATCGAGTCGTGTTTCCCTGGCAGGTCCCGTGACTCATGCAGCTTTCTCATAAGACCCTTGTACAATATCTCGTAGATGAGGGTAGATTTCCCACTCCCCGATACACCGGTAATCACGGTAAATACTCCGATCGGGATGTTCACCGTGATGTTCTTGAGGTTGTTTTCTTTGCATCCTTTGATTCGGATAAAGGAATTTTGTTGTCGCCGTGTCTCTGGTATCTCGATAGCAAGTTTTCCTGAGAGGTATTTCCCTGTCAGTGATCGAGGATTATGTTCGATTTGTTTTGGGGTTCCCTGTGCAATGATCTTTCCTCCATGAACACCTGCACCAGGGCCCATGTCCACGACGTAGTCAGCATGACGGATGGTCTCCTCATCATGCTCAACCACAATAAGGGTGTTGCCCAGGTCTCGTAATCGTTGCAGTGTCTGAATGAGTTTCTTGTTATCCCGTTGATGTAATCCCACGGAGGGTTCATCAAGGATGTAAAGCACGCCCATGAGATTGGAGCCGATCTGTGTCGCAAGTCGTATACGTTGTGCTTCCCCACCAGCGAGAGTACCTGCATTTCGAGATAGCGTCAGATAGTTTAACCCGACGTTATCTAAGAATTGCAGCCGTGCTTTGATTTCTTTTAAAATCAAGGACGCAATTTCTTCTTGTTTTTTTGTCAGTTTCAGATGTTCAAAGAACTCAAGCGATTGTTTGATGGACATATCGGTGATATCAATGATTGATTTGCTGGAAATTTTCACGGAGAGTATCTTTTTTTTTAATCGTTTCCCCTGACACACGGGACAAGGCGAGATACGCATGAACCGCTCCATGTCTTGTCTGCGGTACTCAGATTCTGTTTGTTTGAAGAGTCGTTCCGACTGGGGGATAAGTCCTTCCCAGCTGCCAACATGTGAGTAGTGGGCTTCACCATTTTTCATCACCAAGTTAAATCGAATCGGGTCTGATGAGCCGTACATGATCGCCCGATATTGTCGCTCATTGAGATTCTTTATTGGAGTGAAAATATCAAACCCATAGTGCTTTGCGACCGCTCCAAGATAGTTATTCCGCCAGCTGTCACGGATGGTTTTATATAAAGCGATTGCACCGTCAGCAATGCTAAGTTCTTTGTTGGGGATGATGAGATCGGGGTCGAAGTCCATTTTGATGCCCAGCCCATGACAGACTTCGCAGGCGCCAAACGGGCTGTTGAAGGAGAACATACGTGGTTGGAGTTCCTCGAAGATCATTCCGCAGACCGGGCAGGCCATGATAGAGGAATAGAGGTGATCGTTCCCTGATTTATCAAGCACGATAAGGAGTCCTTCTGATTTCTGTAACGCTTGTTCTGTCGCTTCTGTTAATCGTGATCTGTCTGTGGTCTCAACACGATCTATGACGATGTCGATGTCATGTTTTTTATATCGTTCAAGTTTTATTTTTTCATCGGTCCGATAGAGGGTTCTATTGACGCGGACCTTGGTGTATCCTTCTTTGTTGAAATCCTTAAACAGCTGTTCATAGGTTCCTTTTTTCTGACGGATGACTGGTGAGAGAATGGTAATTGTTCCTTTGTATTCCTGGGCGATTCGTTCTGAGATTTTCTCTGGAGTTTGGGATTCAATTTTGATGTCATGGATAGGACAATATGGTATTCCTATCCTAGCGTATAACAACCGTAAATAATCGTAGATCTCCGTGGTGGTCCCGACAGTACTACGTGGGTTTTTACTCGTTGTTTTCTGCTCTATGGATATTGCTGGTGATAATCCGTCGATGCTATCGACATCGGGTTTATTCATCAACCCAAGGAATTGCCGGGCGTATGCGGAGAGTGATTCGACATAGCGTCGTTGTCCTTCCGCATAGAGTGTGTCAAATGCAAGTGTTGATTTTCCTGAGCCAGAAATTCCTGTGATAACAATGAATTTGTCCCGTGGAAGCTCTACGTTGATGTTCTTGAGGTTGTGTTCTCGTGCTCCTTTAATGACGATGCTTTTCATAGGTAGTCCCCCCTGAAAACAGAGAAGTATATATACAAATATATATTCTTTCTCCGAGATGACTTAGAATCATACATGATTGTTTGTTCACCTAACAAGACATATCATATATTCAAGGTTTTCTAGGACGTCACCGAAAGTATATAAAATGATTTTGTGGGTGGCTGTATCATATCAAAGGAGTATATACAAATTAAATGTGATCCTTTTGTTCAACCATCATGTTTTCAATAAGAGACATGTTATTAAAGAAGTAAGCATTATAAAATCGTCAGGAGAAAAAGAAGTATATGAAAATACTTGATAAAGGAAACCCTCTTTCAAAAATGTTTTGTGATCTATGTAAGAAGGAAATTGAACCAGGGGAAGAAATGGTAATTTCCATGAGTTGCCCCTCGCATGAAGATCAAGCGAACATGAGATTCATGGAGGTCAGGTATTACTTTTTTTATGATAATGCTCCTAAATATCATAAAGAATGTTATTTAAAAAAAATAAAGGAAAAAAACCCAGAACGATAGATTCCTTTTTTTACTACCGTTTATAATAGGTGAAATTCAAAAGGAAAAAATTAAATACATATGTCATCCTGTAGTTTTTTATTATTTTTTTTCTCCCATTCTTCAATAGATAAGGAATATTTTTTATGAATTTTCTCACCATACCCAAGACCAATATACGAACAGAATGGAATGATTCCTTCAGGAGTCGGGCAGTGAATAACGCAGCGTTGCAATCGA
>Ga0209777_10008394_pt1 | contig 11310 bp, 3 predicted proteins | sample FrelakmetHBP12HB_FD_187147 | JGI IMG/M metagenome (GOLD analysis project Ga0209777, IMG submission 187147) | Freshwater lake sediment microbial communities from the University of Notre Dame, USA, for methane emissions studies -HBP12 HB (SPAdes)... | ecosystem: Environmental > Aquatic >...
AAAAGAAACTGTTATTGAATTAGTCGATGTATTTATTAATGTTAAAGAAGTAGGTTGATTTGGTAATGTGGTGATTGTTACAGTAGGTGACGCAGTCGATGTTCCTGAACTATTAGAGGTCATTAATGAAAACATATAGGCAGTATTCGACGATAGTCCACTAACAAAAATTGAGGTAGAAGGATAAGAAGATGAACCATAATTGACTAATCCAACATTCGCACTATAAATGGTTCCAATGACTGAACCAGCGGGGGGAGTAAAATTAATAATAGCTGATCCAGTAGTTATACTAGTTGTTGTTGTTATAATGGGATATAAAGGAATTCCTGAAAAATAAGGGTGTGATGTTGGTAGACTAGATTGTAATCCCCATTTCCAAGCCAAATAACCTTCTATTTGCTGTGCTTGTGTCGTTGATAATTGATAATTATAACCCACCATTTCATAAATATTAATATCACTAGTAAATGTACCATTTCTTGCATCACCAAACAAAAATGTGGTACTCGTGCTATTTGCACTAGGAAGTGATCCATTTCCAGAAAAACTAGCTACAGTTCCATTTACTGAAATACTAGCTGATGACGAAGAAGACGTAAAACCAACAACTGCTGAAGCTCCATAAGATACTGTTGAACCTTGACCAATTTTATAGTAACCAGCACCATTACCTTCATATAAGGCTAACCCAGTAGTACCTCCATCATTAAACGAAAAATGATATCTATCAGCACCATTGGTTGACAGATTAAACCATAATGTATTAAATATACCCCAACCACTTGCTGGACTAGTAGACGAATTTTTAGCGACAATATATACGGATGTTGCAGGTGACGAAGTAAAATTCGGCATATTACTTCCATATTGCCATAACCAAGTACTATTTGATAGTTGAATTCCAGGCATACCATTGAGTAAGTTGGTAGCATATGTAGGTTGGTTAGCAGTCGTGGCTTGAACCACAGAATAACCATTGCCTGATTTTTCGTTCCATTGACTCACTGCTGAACCGGTTTTAACAATGGTGGTCAAATCATTTGCATCAAACCATAGTTGACATCCACTTATGCTTGTAGGATTTAAAGTACCAATTGCACTTACATTAGTAGCAGTTGTTGTTGTTGCTGTTACGGTATTCGAATAAACCGATGTACCTGCCAATCCGACCGCAGCAACCGATATAGTATATGACGTATTTGAAGCTAATCCGCCAATAATAATGGGTGAACTTGTACTATAACCGTAAAGACCTGTCGTAGTTTTGGCAACGTAACTCACGACCGTACCTGAAGGTGGTGTAAAAGATATAGATACAGATGAAGGTATAGTGCTGATTATAGAAAGATTTGTGGGACTATTAGGAACAGAAAAAGTAGTAGCAGGACCCATAAATGATGAAAAAGCGGATATGCCTTGGCCATTTGTAGCAGCCGCCGAAAAAGTGTATGCAGTATTAGGCAAAAGTCCAGTTGCAACTACCGGTATGATAATTCCTGTATACGTATAGTTTCCAGGTGAAGATATAACTGTATAGCTAGTAATGGTTCCAGGTCCTACTGTTGGAGTAAACAATACATTGATTACACTATCACTAACAACCCCCAATACTATATTTGTTGGTGGTAATGGCAATGTTAATATTAATTGTGCATTCGACGCTAACGATGTTCCTATCGTATTAGTTGCTTTAATATTAAACGAATAAGTGGTGTTAGCAGTAAGTCCTGTTAAAACAACCATTGTTGCTGGATAGGATGCAGCTCCGTAAGTAGTACCTCCAGCAATGGCAGTATAAGTTGTTCCGACGGCCGATCCACTCGGAGCCGTAAAATTTAAAATCGCTGTGGTAGTATTAATAGATGATGCAGAAGTTATCGTGGGTGCTGTTAGTAGAGTTGATACAACCAATGGAGAACTAGGCACAGAAGTTTCGGTAACAGTAGCTAATGTAGGTGAACTTGGAGATACAGAATAGTATGGATGTGATGTTGGGAGATTCGATTGCAAACCCCATTTCCAAGCTAAGTAACCTTCAATTTTTTGTCTATTTGTTGCATTATATGTTGAAAAAAACATAACTTCACCGTATTTATTTAAACTTTGAGTGGTTGTCAGAGTAGGGGTATTGACATATACACCTATACCATAATTTTCAAAATTAAACGTACCTGATGAAGAATAACTTACGTATGTTCCATTTATTCCCAAATATGATGTGGTTCCGTCAAAGTATCCAGATACTAAATAAGGTACATTCGTACTAAGATTCACACTATTTAAATATGAACTATTTCTAAATAATGTCATTAAAGTACTCTTTTCTGTGCTTATCATAAATGATGCTACGTTATTATAATCTCCACTAGCAGAATTATTACTAAGACCTATCAATCTTGCGTAAGGATTAGTAGAATTTCCTGCACCAAACGCAGTGAAAATAACAATTAAATAAAATGAAAATGTTGTTCCTGAATAAGCAGTATTAAAAAAACCTTTATACCCACCTTTTATTGATGATATTACTGGTAATCCGTTTATTGTGTTATAAACAATTGTTGGTGTCGTACCATAAGCACTATTAGTATTATTTGCAGAACCAGATTTATCATACCACATTGTAATAGCAGATCCATTAGACGGTAGTGTACCATTATTATACGGATCTTTGGCATCTAACCATAACATAATACCTGTAATAGTCATAGGGTTAAATGTACTCGCTATGGTAGTTGTTATCGTATTTGTAGCCGTTAATGAGAAAGAATAGGTTGTTCCTGAATTCAATCCACTTACTATAATCGGACTAACCGTATTTGTTCCTATATATATTCCATTAGCATCCGTAGCTTTATAATTTACTAAGGTGGCATTACCTGTTATACCAGTAAAACCAATATAAGCAGTCGTAGCAGTTTGATTCACTAAGGTTAATGCGGTCGGTGGTAAAGGAAAAGTTGCTACATTCAATGTGTCTGACACAGCACCTAATCCGTATTGATTTATAGCAACAACTGTAAATGCGTAAGCAGTATTAGGGCTAAGACCACCAATATAAATAGATGTAGCTGGATAAACTGACGCACCATAGGATACTGATCCTACATAAGCTGTATAAACTGTGCCAGTAGTTGCTCCAGAAGGTGCTGTATAGCTAATGATTATCGATGTGGTTGTGATAGAAGTTGCATTTCCAATGGTCGGTGCACTTAAAACCGAACCCGTCGTAACTGTAGATGTTGTAAAACCGATACTATTGGAAGCGATCGATGTTCCATTTGAATCGACCGCCTGGATAGTTGCACTATAATTCGTTGATACACTTAATCCTGAAATCGTAACAGGAGAACCTTGAGAATAATATATTTGTCCATTATTTACAGTAACAATATAATACAATATTGTTCCTAATGGTGCTGTAAAACTGATGATTGCTGAAGTGGGGGTGGTGCTAACCAATATTAGATTCGTGGGTGGATTCGGGACTGAATTAGTGGTTACTGCTGTCGATGCGATCGAATTTGTAGATGTACCCGTACTGTTGGATGCTGTTATCTTAAAAGTATACGAAGTATTGGCGGTTAGACCTGAGACCGTAATTGGACTACTCAATCCGTTTACGATAATGGCGCTTGGACTACTAGTTACTGCATAATTAGTTATAGAGGCTGAACCACTAGATGGTGTAAACGCTACCGATACGATGGTATCACATAATACAGTTGCATTCAGATTGGTAGGTGGCAGTGGCAGGGTAGTAAGTGATATGGCGTTGGATGCAGCCGATGTACCATTTGTATTGGAGGCAGTCATAGAGAACAAATAAGTCGTATTAGGATTTAGACTTGCATCAAATATTGTAATAGCAGGGTAAGCTGTTGTTCCATAGGTAGTTCCACCAGAAATAGCTGCATAGGTTGTACCAGCAGTAACATTGACAGGAGCAGTAAAATTCAGGGTCGCGCTCACAGTTGTAATAAAACTGATCGAATTAATGGTAGGGGACGCAATAACAGTAACCGCTTTTATTAATACTGTTGGTATCGATGTACCATAAGCATTCGTAGCTGTTAAATTCATAGTGTAAGAAGTATTCGAAGTTAGGCCTGTTGCATTTATTGTGGTAGCAGGATAAGATGATGTTCCGTAGGTGGTTCCACCGTATATTAATGTATAAGTGGTTCCTGCTGCTGCTCCAATTGGTGCAGTAAAAGTAACAGTAATAGTGGAAGCAGTTGTGCTCGTACTAATTACAACAGGTTGCAACAATATTCCGGTATTGGTTGCTGTCGAACTACCACCACCACCCGCTCCGGTGGTAATAATTAATATATTATCAAAATAACTAATTGCGCCACCACCATCGCCTTGCAAACCAAAATAAGTCCCATTGTTTGAAATAGTGTACGTTTGCGGTTGCAATACATTGTTTTGGTACCAACTTGCTACTCCACTACTGCTAATAATAATTTTGGTGGAGTACCACGTTCCTGGTACAAATTGTACCCCTCCAGGAGGACCAGACCAACTTGTCCAACTTGGGGTAGATGCGAAACCACTACCAGCATTTCGACCTTCACTTCGAAACATTTGACCAGCACCACTACTATTACAAGCAAAGTTAAAATTACAAAGACTGCCAACATTTACGTCATAGGTTATTGTGGTATTTAAAAAAGAATAACCGAGATTGTAAAAAGCATAAGATGCATTGTTACCACTGGCAGCGATAGAAGGTATTGGATTACCAATAGTACTACTAACTGTGCAAGCATTAGCACCTAATGTCCAACCGGTCAAACTAGATCCGTCACTATAAAAGAGACTAGACGCTCCTGTTGTAGCATTTATGGTGGAGGAAGCCAATGAACTTCCACTATAGTTAACTGCTACAATGCTAATAGTATAAGTAGTTGTTGCACCTAATCCACTAATAGTTATTGGACTACTCGTGCTAGTCCCTTGATAACCATTACTGGTACTAGCGATATATCCTGTAATAAATCCAGTAGGTGGTGTAAAGCTGATTGTCACACTTGAACTTGTAGTACTTACTAGAGTCAGATTAGTAGGAGGGCTCGGACCAGAATTCGTAATGACTAGACTCGATGCGATTGATGTGACCGATATTCCAGAAGAATTAGTTGCTGTTGCTGTAAAAGTATAAGCCGTATTTGCAGTAAGACCTGTTACTAGTAAGGGGCTAGATGTTCCTGTAATCGTAATGTTACCCGGTGAACTAGTCACTGAATATTGGGTAATAGGTGCACTTCCTGTAGGAATCACAAATGATACGCTAATATATGAATCACTAATAGTAGTTCCAGTTACGTTAGTCGGTGGATTCGGTAATGTAGTAACGGTTATTGTACCTGCCGGCCCGGTTCCGGCACTATTTATAGAATACACATTTACATTATAAACAGTATTGGATAATAAATTCGCAATGACATAGGCAGAACTAGAACCAGATGATGTAATACCTCCACTATTAGGAACTGTAGTTACCGTATATCCCGTTATGACGCCTGTCCCGCTATTTACAATACTTATAGTAACACTATTTACTGTCGCACTAACAAAAGTTAAGACAGGTGCTGAAGGCACTGTAAATATAGTAATTATTGCTGATGAGCCAGACGATCCAGAGAACCCGTTGCCAGTGCCATAAAATCCTGCCGGATAATTCGCTATTATTCCTACATTATTGTTACTATTCGCAGTTAGACCAGTGACTGTATATGCTGTGGCTGTTCCTGAACCAGATCCGATACTAGAAGTATAACTAGTTGCCAAAATACCAGCGGTGGTAGCTGCAGTAAAATTCAAAATAGAACTAGTAGATGCTACACTCGTAATTGCTAGATTTGTGGGCGGATTAAATGCTTGAGAAATACCGACATTTGTAAGAGAAATAGATGAGCCGATAGCAGTATTTATATAGTTAGTTGGACTTACAAAATAAAATAGAACATTGTAGTTTCCACTTGTTTTTATGGTGAATGGCATACTAACATTGTTCCAAGCAGATATGCTATTTAATAGGGTTGAGGATGTCGAATAACCACCTATCATTGCATTTAATAATATGTAAGAAGGATCAGTAGTTGCTCGAGGAATGGTAGAAAAATTCAGGAAATAATTTCCCGAAGCAGAAAAGTACACATTTTGCGTCAATATACAATAGGGTTGTGTCGGATATGTACCGTTTATTTGAAAAACAAAGGCTTGACTAGTACCACTAGGCATTGCTGCTGTAAAAAAAGCATTAGATCCATTCGCAATAGCTACTGCCCCATTAGAATAATTAATATTCCAACCCGGTATAGTAGTATAATTGTATCCCGCAGATTTGGTAAATCCACTATTAATATAATAGGTATAGCTGTTACTAGATACCACTGGAGAACTAAAACTTGAATCAATTAGGGGGAGAGACGGAACGGTTGTGGTAGTGTTTATCAAAAACTGATTGGTACTTATGTAGAGTCCGGATCCACTGCTAATTCCCATACTTGAACTGTTACTACTAAGTGAAATAAGCGTAGAAGTACTCAATAAAGTAATAGGAACAAATGTTGCGCCATAATTGGTAGAATAATACAGATTTGTCGTCGAATTATGTACATAGACATTTTGCCCTGTTACATCGCATAAAATTCCAGCATAGCTGGAAGAAGGTAAATAACTGGATAATATTTGTGTAAACGTGCTGCCTGCATTGTTCGAAACATAACAGTATCCTCCATTATTACACACGTAAATATACTGGCCATCGGATGAAACTGCTATTCCACTAACATTGACTGAACCACCTGGCGAATAAATAGTTACACTATTAGAATATAAATTGTACGAATATGCTTTTCCAGTACTGGTTGATGTCATATATGCGGTTGTTCCTGTAAAATTGGATTTAATAGCAGTAAGATTTGTTCCGACCGAAACAATGTTGGACCAAGTTATCCCATAATTGGTCGAAACATAAATACCTCCATTGGTCGTATCACAAGCATATACATTGTTACCGAGAGAGGAGCACGATATTCCACTTACATTGGATCCAATTGTGACCGATGTAAATGACGTTCCATAATTCGACGAATAATACAGTCGACCAATGTTGTTACACGCTACATACATATATTGTCCGGAATCACTTATAGCAGACTGACTTGCATTGATATTTGTTACTATTTTCGTAAAAGTTGCTCCATAATTGGTTGAAACATAAATACCATTTCCGTAACATCCTAGACAAATATATTGTCCGAATGCACTAATTGCTGGTAAATTAGCACCTGATGCAACTGTTATTAATGGAGTTGTATTAGTAATTTGTCCTAATCCATTATTAGCATAACCCGCCGCATTGCTGGTTTGTGTCCCTACTACATAATTCGTATTAGAAATTAAACCGCTTATTGTATAGATAGAACCCACATTTGTTAATGTAATACCGGATGAAGGTGTTACTGATATAGTATTAGTTACAGATGCACTTGATCCAAAATTAACTATATTTAGTACGGCAGTGGTCGGACTGACTGTGAATAATTCGAAAAGGGGATTGATAGGTAATGTTAATATTGAAATGGTGCTTTTCACGACCGAATTACCAAATGTATTGTTGGCGACTAAATAATAATTGTAGGTGGTATTAGGACCTAAATTTGTAACAGTAATTGATGTACTAGGTTGAACAGAAGATCCGACCAATGAATAGTTGGTATTTAAAAGATAATAAGTAGAACCTGTAGTAACATTGACAGGTGCAGTAAAATTAATAGTAGCGCCAGAATTGGTAGGAATGATAGAACTAATCGTTGGTTGAACCGGAATCCCTGCATTACTACTAGTCGAACTTCCTGAACTGGTTGTAACTGTTATAGAATTGGAAGGTCCTGAAGTTCCTGATAAACTACTAGCAGTTACTGTTACTGTATAACTAGAACTAGAGGCCAAACCATTTATGGTAATAGGAGAACTTGTACTAGTACCCTGTGCACCATTCGATGTCGTAGCAGTATAACCAGTAATAGCGATTGTTCCTGCTGGTGCTGTAAAACTAATGATTACAGATGATCCTGTTGTACTTGTTACTGCAAGATTTGTAGGTGATAGGGGACCTGTATTAAAAGACTTTAAAACTATTGAATTTAAACTGCCAATGGTAGATAACATTGTGCCCCTATATATTTATGCATTGTAATAATTGCAGATCTTCCTACTAACCAGAATAAAGGCTAAAACATTGTATAATAATATATATATTATTCATTTTTAATGCAATTTAGTTCAAAAAATATTATGTATTATGCAGTTGGTGCAGTAACCATTATTATAGCAAGTTATGTGGTAACAAAATTTAAAAAAACATTGGAACCAAATGACGAATATGATATGATAAAAAAATACTTGTTAAATGATTCACCTCTTTACGGACATAATCGCCCCAAACTTTGGATTCATACTAAATACGAGATTAATTCACGAAAATGGAAGGATTTTTATTCACGTAATACTGCTGATTTAAATCAACCTTACATTCATTTAACTATTAAAACAATTATAGATCATTGTGGGGATGATTTCAACATCTGCTTGATAGATGATGAAACATTTAGTAAATTGATTCCTTCTTGGGACATTGATTTAACTACCGTAGCAGAACCTATGCGGTCTCATTTCCGTAAACTTGGTCTAGCTCAGTTAATGTATTTTTATGGTGGTATGGTTGTACCGAATTCCTTGGTTTGCACCCGTAACTTGAAAGATTTGTACGAGGAAGCTGTATTATTGAACCAGCCGTTTGTTTGTGAAGCTTTCAATAATACTCTTAACAATCAACGTCAGAAACGCAAATTAACCTTTATTCCTGATATGTACTTTATGGGAGCAAAACGTAATGATCCCGTGATGAAAGAACTTGTCGAATATTTAAAACAGTTGAACCGTAATCCTCATATTTCGAGTGAAACCGATTTTGTCGGCGATGTTTCCGAATGGTTGTTAGAGAACGTTGATCAACAGAAAATAACGTTGATTGGAGGTGAAATTGTGGGGGTAAAAACCGAAGATCGCAAGGCTATTTTGTTAGATGATTTGATGGAGGAAGATTTCTTGAAAATAAGTCCTAAAAGTCTGGGTATTTATATTCCTGCGGATGAGATTTTACGTCGTCCTAAATTCCAATGGTTTGCGGTTTTGCCCTCAGAAGATATACTGAAAACCAATGCGATTGTGGCAAAATATTTACAGGCGTCTATCGTGGATACTACAAGTGAATATACAAAAAAAACGGAGATACGTAGTGTAGCTAGTCTTTAGAATTTATTTATTATGTAATAAATTCTAATTAGGATAATGGGTAATAATTTGATTTCGAATATAATTCAACGGGGTTTCATCTTCAATATTGGGCGTATTTATATTAAATTCTTCGATCGTAATTTCACCGTTTTCTAATCTTGCAAATTCTGAAATCAAAAGTTTGGCATAGGTATCGATATTCGGGTTTTCGTGATTCAATTCTTGGGCTACCCACCACATATATCTACCTACGACGCGTGTACCTTCATAAGGAGGTCGTTCTGTGGAAGATGAAGACATACTTATATAATTTTATTATAAAAAAATAGATAATAGTCTCACGCAATGCGTAGCAAGAGACATACGATGGAGGTCGAAGACCGAAGTCGTATGATACGTCTACGTAACATTGAATGTAACTGTGTAAATATTACCATTATTGACATAATAGATAATATTACCTTTTGTGCCACAAGGGGAATATGAATTGGTACTATCTGGACTTATACTTGAACTTATTCGAATATATGAAGATTCGGTTGAAGTAAAAGTTGATTGATTCCAAGGATAATAATCTAAAGTACTAACACCACCAAATAAATATCTTGGTGGACTCGAACCGCTATAATTTCCTCCTAGGAATACCAAAGCACGATCGTCTACCGTTCGACTACCAACAGCACTTTGCAATGCCGAGAATGTTCCTACATTTCCATTCCAAGTAATGGTAGCATATTTATCAAGTGAATTGGTTGTTACATATACAGTACTACTATCGGGCGTTATTGCACAAGCCACACGATCAGCAGTAAGACCAGTGCTTGTAAATGCATTAAATGCTGTTCCATTAAAGCGAGTATAATACAATGTACCACAATATACTTTTACCATCAGAGTAAGTCCATCTGGCGTCATACTAGCACCATAAGTACCAGCATTTGTGCAAGCTGCTGCAACCGTAGTATCAAATGATGTAAATGTTGGAGTAGAACCAGTCCAAGTAACAGTATAAGATGTTGTTCCAGTCATAACATAACCATAAAGCCCATCGTTTCGTAGACCACAAGAATGTCGAATATTCGCAGAAGTACTATCTAAGGATACTTGTGTAAATGCGGACCAAGAAGCGCCACTATTGGAAGAAGTCGCATAACATACATTTCCATTATAAGCAAATAACATTTTGGTCTGAAATAAATCAACTGCCAATCCACATTGATATCCACTAGTATAACCGGAAGGAGTTGCTAATAATGCACTAGAAATAGTATTTGAATTAATTGTAGTGAATGATTGTACTTGTTTCAAACTCTAACGAATATATATCTCTACTCTTGCAGAGCGATTGATTCCTGTAACAGTTTGACAACAACCTATATTATCACCAGCCGAAAAATAACTACTTGACATTCCTATACCACCTCTTATATCATCGGAACCCATATCACCATTAGGAAATAAACCTCCACCATTTTCATTCCATCCAAATCCCCAACGCATACTATTACCTGAGCCAGTACCAGCATTATCATAATAATTGAAACCGTAAAAACGTACATCTGTTTGACTACTAAAAATATGATTAGTTGCATTTCCCCACCCGGGCCACGTGATAGCATCTTGTATAAAACATCTTACCGATGATATTGTATTGAACCAATTGATTAATGTCATTGATGATGTTATTCCACTTACCGTAGTTGTAGATGCACCTTGACCGGAACCATATAAAGTTCCGGCGGATGTAAAATTTTTTTGCAACCACGACCAACAACCGTAGCTTGTTAAGTTGAGACTACCTCCAACGGTAGTAATATCTGGCCACAACGCCAATATATCAGTTGCGGTACTATAATTCATTGTATTGAATTTTGCATCACCATCGTTTCTATTCGTATCTGTAGGGTTCAATGTGTTATTCGTCGTCCAATAATTTGAAGAATAATTAAAAGTAGTACCACGTGTAGCTTTCATTGCCATCATCCAACCTCCTCC
>Ga0209777_10008395_pt1 | contig 11309 bp, 7 predicted proteins | sample FrelakmetHBP12HB_FD_187147 | JGI IMG/M metagenome (GOLD analysis project Ga0209777, IMG submission 187147) | Freshwater lake sediment microbial communities from the University of Notre Dame, USA, for methane emissions studies -HBP12 HB (SPAdes)... | ecosystem: Environmental > Aquatic >...
CGACCATATTCTGACGCGCTCCTAAATGTAGAAAACCCCAGGGACAGGCCTCCTGGCCTGTACCCGAGGGCCTGCGGCCCGCGAAACTTCATGAAAAACATCCAGAACCCCGGAATGGGGATCGAGCCAGTCAACGCGGCATGAGTGGGCGGTTTTTCGACCCTGTCAAAGAAGGTTGGCGGTGGTCAAGTGCGTTCGGCATATCGGAACGACAGGCGGGGAGGCAGATCTTCGAAGTTTGCTCAAGTGAACAGTGTTGCCTCACGCCCTCCTGCACGGCCCGGTGGACTCGCGGACCACCAGGGTCGGCTCAATCACGATCTCCTGGCCGAGGCTCGGCGCGCGGCCCCCCGGCGGCACCAGCGTCTCGAAAGCCAGTTGGCCGATGCGCTCGCGCGGGATGTGCGCCGTCGTCAGCGCCGGCGACGTATACTCGGCCAGCCGGATGTTATCGAAGCCCGTTACGGAAATGTCACCCGGAACCGAGTAGCCCTGCTCGCGCAGTTCGCGCAAGACCCCGATCGCCATGTAGTCGTTCACGCACAGCACGGCCGTCGGCCCGAACCCGGACGCGAGCAGCCGCCGAGCTGCAAGCCGCCCGCCTACCGGGCCGTCCACGTCGCTCACCGTCGTGAACTCCACTGCGGGCGCGAAGTTCGACATGGTCTCGAGAAACGAGCTGCGCCGGCTCCCCAGTGGCCCCAGGCTGGTATGGTGTCCGATGAACGCCATTCGCTTGTGCCCCAGACTGTGCAGGTACTCCACCATCCGCCGCATTCCGGTGCCGTAATTCACCCGGATGTTCGTGATGTTCGGCCGCGTGAGCCCCACGTCATAAAACACCACCGGAAGGCCGGATTCCTCCAGGTCGCCGATCAGTGCGGGATCCATCTCCGAGACGATCAACAGCAAACCTGCCGGACGGCGGCCCACCAGAAGATGGACGTTGGCGAGCAGCCGCTGCGGACGATAGTCCGTGTTCGTCACCAGGACTTCGTAGCCTTCGCGGTGCGCATCGGCTTCGAGCGCCCGGAAGATGTCCAGAAAAAACGGGTTCTCGAGATTCGAGACCACCATCCCGATGGTCCGGCTTTTGCCGCCCGCCAGCGTCCGCGCGTGGAGGTTGGGATAGTACCTCAGCTCTTTGGCGGCCTTGAGGACGCGGGCCCGTGTTGTCGCCTTCACGGTCCCGACTTCGTTCAATACGCGCGAAACGGTCGCCGCGGACACCTTCGCTCGCTGGGCAACATCGTCCAGACTCACGCGCATGACATTGGTCCTCTACTCTCGCCTCCGTCGCGTGCCGCCTTGCGGCGCGAGGCAGACACAGCCGGACACCGCCGGCCTGTCACCCTCGCTCATTCGCGTGGCGCTCCTCGCGCATCAGGACTGCTTCGTCGCGCTCACCTTTCCGGACATGCCGCTGCCCTTGAAGGTTCCCTCGAGCTTCGCCCCTGAAACTTTCGCTGTCACCGTGTACTCGTCGTAATCAATCGCGACTTTGCACGTGAAGGTGCCGTTTTCGAACCTCACGTCGCTCAGCGTGTAATCGCCCATCTCGCCCGACAGGGTCCCCGTGAGCTTTCCGCCGTCGTCTTCCTTGATGACGAGCGTCCAATTCGAGTCTTCCCCGTCATGCGTGGCAACCATCTTCCACGTGCCGGCAACCGGGCTCGCCGCGAGCAGCACCGCGGCCAATACCACCAGGGCGCCTGCTGTGATGCGAAGTCGTGTCATGCCAGTCCTCAACCGTCCGACTCTATCATGTCCTTCAGCGCGCCGCGTGACGGAGCGCGAAATGAGGCTCGGCGGCGTTCGCCACCACCGTGAACCTGCTGGTTTTTTTCGTCGGGACATCGGAGACAGGGGAAAGCAGTTTCGCAGTATCGAGCCGCGGTAGACGCCGCCGGAGTGCTTACAGCGCTGCTGCCCCGCGCTCGTCGTTGCGGATGCGAATCGTTTCGGCGATCTCGTAGACGAATATCTTCCCGTCACCGATTCGCCCGGTTCGCGCGGACTCAATCACCGCCCGGATGACTTCCTCTGCCCGGGCGGCGGCAACCACCATTTCAATTTTGATCTTCGGAATCAGGTCCACCTGGTACTCCTGCCCGCGGTAGACCTCCGTGTGCCCCTTCTGCCGCCCATGGCCTCTCACTTCCGTCACCGTGAGACCGTCGATGCCGATGGCCTTGAGCGCTTCCTTCACGTCGTCGAGTTTGTACGGCTGGATGATCGCTTCGATTTTTCTCACCGCTCACTCCCGCCGGCGCCCACGCCGGTGTGGACGCAACACACACCGACGGTCGCCGGTCCAGCGTCACTTTCTATGTTGCGCCCTGGCGGCGTTTGTCGAAAAGCGGAACGTTTTTATCGTCGAGATACAAAGTTTCTATTTGGGGATTCCTTCGCCCCCGGCTACAATCGCAGCATGGCTCCACGTTACTAGCCTGATATAGGGCTGGTCCGAGCCGGTTTCCTCGCGCGGTCCCTGTCGTTCCCGCCACTAGTTTGCCGACAAAAGAAAGGCAGGACCCGTATGAGAACTCTGTCTGTCGCCATAAGCTTGCTTGTGGTGTCGCTTGCCTGTGTTGCGCAGGAAACCGCACAGCCACCTGCGGCGGCCGCGGCAGCGCCGGCGCCGGCTCCCGGGGCCTGGAGCGTTGGCCCGGTGGCGGTCAGCGGCATGGTCGATAGCTTTTACAGCGTCGGCTTCAATCACCCCGCGGGGAACGTCAACGGCCTCAGGAACTTCGATGACAAGGCCAACCAGCTCGAGTTGAAAATGGCCGAGTTGACTCTCGACGCCACGCCCAAGCCCGTCGGCTTCCATATCGATGTCGGGTTCGGCCGCGCGTTCGATATCATCAGCGCAACCGAGAAAGACGTCCTGCCGATGCGCTTCTTCAAGCAGGCATACATCAGCCTGAAACCTGCTTCCTGGAAGGGCGTCGAGGTTGATCTCGGCCGGTTCGTGACCTCGGCCGGCGGCGAAGTCATCGACACTGCGAGCAATTTCAGCTATTCGCGCTCCCTGCTGTTCGTGTGGTGCGAGCCTTACGACCATTTCGGGCTCCGGGTGAACGCACCCATCACCAAGCAGTTCACCGGCGGCGTTCAGGTGGTCAGCGGCTGGAACAACATCATGACAGGAGCTACCTTCCGTACCGTCGGTCTCACCGGGACGTACGCCTTCAGCCCGAAGGTCTCCTGGACCAACACCTGGTACGGCGGCCCGGATGAGAACAAGGCGAATCGCGGCGAGCGAAATCTGTGCGACACCGTTGTCGCTCTCACACCGAATTCAAAAACCAGCGTCTACCTGAACTTCGACTACCTGCGCGACAGGCCGAAATTCACTCCGGCGTTCGAGGTCTATGGTGTAGCGGGCGCCCTGAAATACCAGCTCACGAAGAAACTCGCCATCAGCCCGCGCCTCGAGTGGCTCAACGATCTTCAGGGTGGCTCCACCGGCACCCCGCAGCGCGTGAAGGAGTACACCCTCACCGGAACCTACGCCATCCTGGACCGGCTGTCCGCCTGGCTCGAGTTCCGTGACGACTGGTCGAACCAGCCTTTTTTCACTCGCGGCAATAGTCCCGGTGCCTGGAAGAGCCAGGCCACTTTCCTCATCGGCATGGTGGCCCAGATCGCGCCCAAGCGCTAGCTAGACACTATATCGGATCTCATCGTCAGCCCGGCAGTTTTGCGCCGGTGCGGGGCACTATCCGGATGCCATCGAGGGCTTGCAGCCGGCTCGACTCGTTCCACGTGTGCGTTCCGAGCAACCCGGCGCGCCACGCCGGCGGCACCTGACTGACCGGGCGCTCCTCGAACTCGGCGGGCGTCAGCCGGAGGACCTCGTTCACCTGAATGGCGTAACCGTAGCGCACCGAGCAATCCTGTGTGGGCCGGTAGAGCCGCCCATTTCTCCAGAAGAGGTTTCCGGCGGACCGGCTGTTCCTGACGGAACAGGAGATGGGGCTCGACGGGTGCAGGCTCCACGCGCCATCCAAGCGGTGCGACCAGAAGAGGAGAGTCTCCAGGAATGGCTGCGATGTAGTGGTGAAGAAGTACCAGCGATCGTTGAGGAAGAACGGCGTGGTGTCCACCAACGCCATCCCTTCGACCGGCGAGGCAACCAACTCGAGCCGCTCCGGAAAACGCGAGAAGCGGTAGAGATCGACCCGGGCGGCTTTGGAGCTCTCAGGCATCAGGAACAGGTCTCCGCCGGCCGGCGCCACGCAGGGGTACGAGAGATGATATGGCCGATCGAGGATGATGCTCATCTCCGAGCACGCGCCATCCGGGAACACCTCAACGCAGGCCAGCCGTCCTCGGGACGATCCCGTCTCCAGCTCTTCAAAGAACAGATACGTGCGCCCGCCGGACTCCCACAGGAACGGGTCGGCCATCGCTTCACTGCCACGAGGAAGCGCAACCTCTCTGAACCCGCTCAGATCCATCCGGTCGGGTTCGGTGATGGAAGCGCCGGAGTTGGGCCGCATCGCCACAACCCACCTGGCTTCTGTGTCGCGGGCCTTCCAGCGCAGGCGCGCGCTTCTCGCGAGCTTGCTGAGCACGAACCGCCCCGCTTCAAACGCTGCCGGGCAATCCGCCGAGGCAGGAACTTCGACGGAATCCTCGGGAACACGGCGGAGCCTTTCTTCGAACCGCACACCTTGATCGCGGAATTCCAGGCACAGGTTGGCCAGCGACCGGATCGTCGCGACCAGCGGCTCCTCGGCATTCTGCGTGACGTAGAGTCCCGCCAAAGTGGAGGTTTCCACCGTTCGAACCGCTCTCCCCCGAACGAATGAGGATTCGTGCCAGTAGACGGTCACCTTCGATGTCACTTCGCTGTTGGCCACCTCGTCCCAGAAGGGAATGACTCGATCCTTGTTCCCGAAGCGGACAGTGAAGGCTCCGTGGCTCACCATGCCGCAAGGGTCGATGCCGGGATCGGTACAGCGAGCGAGCCAGAGGAGAATTGCACAGCCGGCGGCCTTGATTTCGTCGAGAGACTCACGGCCGGCAGACCCGGTCTCGTCAGACTTAAGATCCCCGAATGGATCGAATCTCGCCCGGCTCGCGGCGTAAAGGCGCTCCGTCAACCATGAGGGCCGCCTCGATACTGAATCAAGCCGGGCGGAGAGAGTGAGCACGCAAACGTCGATTCCCGGAAGCTGTCTCAGAGACGAGAGCAGGGCGCCCGTCCACGGTGATGGATGAATGCGGTCGAGGACCACCCCCACACGCAGCGGCTGCGCGTTGTCCGGTGCGGCCCTGAAGGGCAACAGCAGCGTGGACATATCCGGCAAGAGAACCATGCGCCGCACATGGTAGATTGTACCCGCTCACCAGCTTCCCATTCACCCGAGAATCGGTCGTGTGCGTCTTGCGCCCGGACCGGGACCGGCCGCAAGCGGGGCTCCGATGCAACCTGCCAGACCGGCTGGGCCGGAGCGGTTTCGACTATAATCACCGGAGACTCTGAGGCAGCGACCGGGCGCTGAGCAAACCATGCGACCCTTCCTGTTTGTCATCGTTCTCTCGGCGGCGTTTGCGCTGAGGGCGGAGGAACCCGATCCGGAAGCGCGGCTGCTGCGCTGGATGGATCGCATTGCGCAAGAGCAACTGGACCGCCGCGCCGCGGAGATCGAGAACGTGCGAACGGTTGAGGCGGCCGAGCAGCGCAAGAAGTGGGTGCGCGCGAAGATTCTCGAGCTGATCGGGGGGCTGCCGGACTATAACGGACCTCTGAATGCGAAGATCACCGGCAGCATCGAGAAGCCGCGGTACGTCATCGAGAAGGTGATCTTTGAAAGCCTGCCGCGCTTCTACGTGACCGGTGACGTCTACCGGCCGAAAGCGCCGGGCCGCTACCCGGGCGTGTTGATCGCACTGGGACACTGGGACGAAGGAAAGACCGCCGAGCAGCGCACCGCCGCGAACCTCGCGATGAAGGGTTTCGTGGTTTTGGCGTACGACCCTATCGGCCAGGGTGAGCGCGTGCAGGCGTTCGACCGCAGGCTCGGGGCGTCGCTGGGCGCCTGGTCCGTCGAACAGCATTTCCAGGCAGGCGGGCAGAGCCTGCTGGCCGGGGAGAGCTTCGCACGCTATCGCATCTGGGATGCCAAGCGGGCGCTCGACTACCTGGTCAGCCGGCCCGACGTGGATGGCGACCGCATCGGCTGCACCGGTTGCTCCGGCGGCGGCACAATCACGACGTACATCTCGGCGCTGGACGCGCGCGTCAAGGCTGCCGCGCCGGCCTGTTACATGAACTCCTATCGCGCGCTGTTCAGCGGGCCCGTCGGCGATTCCGAGATGAACGTGCCGTACTTCCTATCCTCCGGCCTCGACGAGACGGACTACGTCGAACTCTTCGCGCCGAAACCGTGGCTCATCGTTTCCACTATCGGAGACTTCTTCACGATCGAAGGCGCCCGCCAGATCTACGACGAGGCCCGCCGCTGGTACCGGATCTACGGCGATGTGAACCGCGTGGATTGGGCCGTCGGGCCGGGCCCGCACGGCACGCCGCGGCCGGTACGCGAGCGCATCTACGAATGGATGATCCGGTGGCTGAAAGACGGCAAGGGCGATTTCCGGGAAGAGCCGGTTGAATTGGAGCCCAATCACCGGTTGTTGGCAACGCAGAGCGGCCAGGTGTCGATTGACCTCGGCAGCCGCGAGGTCTACGAGATCATCCGCGAGCGATACGAAAGCCGGCGCGGCCGCGGAGCGCCGGACATCAAGCAGCTCCCCGGCGAAGTCCGGCAGCTTATGAAGCCTCTGCGGGATGATCCGCTCGAGAGCAGCGTCATCAGCGAAGCGCGAGGAGCGGAGTGGACCACCCAAACCATCTCCCTCGAGACCGAGCCGGGCATCGAACTGCCGGGAACGATCTTTGCTCCACGCAGCACGGGCCGGAAACCAGCCGTGCTGATCGTCGAGACCGGTGTGACGCCCTCCGCGCTGGCGACGGATGCCGCGCGGCAGGGCGCCGTGGTGCTCTCACTCACGCCGCGTGGTTCGCCGTACAGCGACGAGAAAAGGCCGTTCGCCGGCGATTACCTCGCGAACACGCGTGCCTGGCTCATCGGCCGGAACCTCGTCGGGATGCGCGCTTACGACATCCAGCGGGGCGTCGATCTGTTGCTGTCGCGCCCCGACGTCGATCCTAACGCGATACGCTGTGTCGCACGGCGGGAATCGGGTGTCTGGCTGCTGGTGGCCGCGGCAGCCGATGCGCGCATCGGACGCATCTGGCTCGACCGGACTCCGCACAGCCTGCGGGCCGCGCTGAACGAGCCGCTCAATCGCAACCTGCACGCGGCGATCATTCCCGGTTTCTGCCTCAAGTGGGACCTGGCGGACCTCGTGGCCGCGATGGAAGGCCGCAGCGTGCTGTGGACCGATCCCACGAACTGGGTGGGGATCGTGGTGCCGCTCGAAGGCAACTACCGGTACCGCGCGACCGGCGACGGTGACGCAACGTTCCTCGCAGACCTGCTGAAGTAACCGGGGCGAGAGAGCACGGGGAAGTACAGCGCGCTCAGCGCGGGCGTATACTTCACGACGACACTATGGCACGCCTGATTGTTGTCGGAAGCCTTCTTCTGTTCGGATTGCACGCGGCCTGGGCGGCGGACTCGCTCACCTCCGGCGATGCGTACGTCCGTTTCGATGCCGCGGCCACGAGCTGGACGTTCGGCACGAACGTGATCGAGCAGCGGCTGGACCTGGCGGGCGGGCGGTTCCTGCTGACGCGGTTGCGCAACGTCGCGACAGGGGCCGATTACGCCGCCGGCGCGGAGTCGGACGAGTTCCGCTTCGTCTTCGGAGGAAGCGAGTTCAGCGGGCGCAGCGGAGGTTTCCGGCTCAAGGACTTCGAGATCGCGCGGCTCGCGGTCCCGCGCACCTCGCTTGGCATCGAGCCCGGGGTGTCGCTGGTGGTGCGGCTCGAACATGAGCTGTTCCTCGTGAGCCTGCACTACGAGGTGTACGCATCCACGCCGCGCACGCCGATGGGGATGATCCGCAAGTGGTACACGGTGACGAACCGGACGTCGCAAACGCAGCCGTTGACGGGAATCAGCATGAACCGGCTGCGGCTGAAGAACGAACTCGCCGCGAAGTTCGTCCTGCACTGGTGGCAGGGCGGCGGCGCGGACCGCGGCACCAACGAAATGCATAGCGAGCCGCTCGCCAAGCAACGCAACCGCACGTTCTATTCGCTGAGCGGCGCGGCTGGGTTCCGCGCGGACGACGTCTTCGACGGAAGCGCCAGCTATCACCCATACTTCGTGCTCGAGGATCCGAAGGCGGGCGAAGGCATTTTCCTCGGGTTCAACTACCTGGGGCCGTGGTCGGCCGAGGTGTGGAATCCCGGTGAGACGACCGTGCCCGGCAACTTCCTGGTGAGCACGCAGATCGAGCTGCACACCGAGCCGCTCGCGCCCGGCGCGTCCTTCGAAGCGCCGAACAGCTTCACCGGCGTCTTCAAAGGAGATCTCGACAGCGCGAACGAGCAACTGCAGGACTGGCAGGCTGTCTACAAATGGGATTACACGCACGAGGAATACCTCTGGACCACGACGCTGGGCAACAGCCACTGGGACGACCCGAAGCACAAGCAGCGCACGGACCTGCACACGAAGATGATGTGGCGCATCGCGGACCTGTGCCGGCGGTCGGGGGCGCCGCTCGCGCACGAGGACGACTTCTGGTTCGACGAGCGCGGCCGCGGCGTATGGGAAGGCATCGACTGGGCCGACCTGGTGAACTACCTGAAGCAATCGGGAATTCGCTTCCGGCTCTGGATGCCGCCGCAGCACTTCGCGCCAGGCACGCCCCCCGATACCGGGCACCCCGAGTGGTCGCTCGTGCCGAAGGTGCCGGACGGCGTGACGGGGTGGTACGGGCTCGGGTTCTGCGTCGCGGCCCAGGGAGCGCACAACTACATGCGCGAGTTCATGACGGCGCGCGAGAAGCGCTACGGCGATTTCTACTACCGTCTCGACGGCTGGGTGCAGGCGCCGTGCGCGGCGACGAATCACGACCATCCTCCGGGGCAGCCGCACGTGCAACAGTACCGGCACTTTCTCCAGCTCATGAAAGAAGTGAAGGAGGCCAACCCGGGAATGGGCCTGCAGGGCTGCAATTCCGGCGGCGAGTGGTGCAACTGGGACAAGCTCGAGCTGTTGGAGAACAACCAGGCATCGGACGGAGGCGGCCCGGACGATCTCTATTACCTGACGTACTTCTGGCCGGCCGCGAAGATGATGGAGTGGTGGGGCGCCGATCCGGACAAGCTCGATGATCCGAAGCAGATGGAAGAGGTGAAGCAGGATGTCCTCCTGCGGCGGTACCTGCGGATGGAAGGCGTGCTCGACCGTTACATGCGGCTGTATCATCCGCGTGCTACGGGAACGCCGAACTCGCACACGTTCCTCGAGATCACGAACGCCGCGCGGACGAAAGGCGCGATCTTCCTGGACGCCGTTTCAAAGGGCGAGGCCGTGGTGTACCCGAAGCGGCTGGCGCCGGGGGCGAAGTACACGGTCGCATTCCGATTCAACAGCGAGACCCGCGCCGCGACCGGCGCCGAGCTGATGGAGCAGGGAATCCGGGTGACGGCGCATGACACGCGCGAGATGGTGCTCCTGAATCTGCCGCACATTCCCGGGCACGGCGCCGACCGCGTGCCGCCCACCGCTCCCGCCGGTGCCTCGAAGCGCGAGGAGAGCTACGGGGGCCGCACCGGGGTGGCATTGCGCTGGCGGCCCGGCCAGGACAACGTGCTGGTGGCCGGCTACCACATTCTGCGTGACGGCAAGCCGCTCGACTACGTTGGCATCGGCACGTTCTACTTCGACGCGGGCGCCGGAGCGGGCACGAGCCACCGGTATGAAATTGCGACCGTGGATGGTGACGGCAACCGCTCGGCAGCGGTGGCGGCCGCAGTCGCAGAGCAGAGGTAAGGTTGCGGGCGCGGTTGGGCCGGTCTGCTGCGCTACCTTCGAACGTGCGGCGGCGCTTACGCGACTGCATCCGCGATGGGCCTGCTGGCTACGAGGTAATCGAAGGCCGTGCTTCGAAAAGGTCCGTCGAGGTATGTGATTTGCCGCAGCAGCGTTGCGGGAGATGAATTTGGGTTCGTACGGCGATCGCTGATTTTGCTGCAGCGTGCGCCGAGGGCGCCGGCACGAACGGGTCGGGACAGGTGTCCATTATTGGGACTGGGTTCGTTTTGCATTATTGCTCCGGCCGGCTCCGGGCGCGAAATTGCCGGTGCCGTCCGCACCGCGGCGGGTGTTCGTTTCCGGGACCAGGTTCGATTTGCATTCTTCGTTTTCCGCCGAGACGGCGTTGCGGGAGGGCGGGCCGGCTGGCGGCGCAGCACCGGGCTGGACTACGTGCCCCATCTCGAAATTGGTTCGCTCGGCAAGAAGCGCTACGGCATGCGGACACAGGGTTCAGTCGTCCCCAGATCGCAGTGAGCCTCCGTTCAGCATGATAGCGGGCTCGCGGTACGCGCGAGCGGGGTCCGGGGGCGAGGCGATTGAGAAGAAAGCAGATTTTCGCAGGGAAGAGTTGCGACTGGTCCGCGCGGGGCCGATAGAATCGCAGATCGGAGGAGTCGAGCGACAGGCGGACTCAAACGGAAAGTGGGAACGTGTAGCCTGGCCCGGGTTGCCCCACACCGATCCGCATGCCGGCGCAGGAGATCCAGATACAGGCATGGCTCCTGATCGGTGCAGAAGACGGTCTGCCGGTTGTTGCCCCGCTGCGTGATATGATGAGCGACTCCTGGAGCCACCACCCGTGCACGTCTCGGCATACTGCTACGGTGCGCGGGCGGGCTTTTTGCTCTCAACGAGAAATGCGTCTGTCCCCTTTTTCCCCCTTTTCTCCGCATTGCCAGCGACCGGCCTTCTTAATCCAAGTATCTGTGAATCGGTCCTGGCCGCTGATGTCCTTGCCCTTGTATTGTTCCTTCACCGTAATGCGGCCGAGGACCACCGCTGCCTCCCCGCGTCCAGGCTCAGAGTCGGGTTATGCCAACGTTTTCAATGTCGGGAATGTGGCCAAAGAGCTGATTTGGACGCGAATGATTGCGATATGACCTCGGCGAGCAGGGGACAGGAACGTTTTTCAGGTTCACAACGTGTTCTGTTCGGCGACAATTAGAATTCCCTGCTGACGACAATTAAAATTCCCCCCGCGAAGAAGGCTGTGACCATGGAGGTTTGCCTATGGAAAGCGAACCTGGATGGTGACAGACAACCAAGTGAGGAGGT
>Ga0209777_10008396_pt1 | contig 11307 bp, 10 predicted proteins | sample FrelakmetHBP12HB_FD_187147 | JGI IMG/M metagenome (GOLD analysis project Ga0209777, IMG submission 187147) | Freshwater lake sediment microbial communities from the University of Notre Dame, USA, for methane emissions studies -HBP12 HB (SPAdes)... | ecosystem: Environmental > Aquatic >...
GGACGCGAGCTTGGCTTCGACGAAGATCACCTCGACCAACTAGGCATCGACGTAACCCGTGTCAACGCCCGCGTCATCGCCTATCTGCTCGGCACATCGAACATCGACATCCCGCACACCACAGACGCCGCTCTGAAACTCAAACATCCCATCGTCATCATGGGCGGCACCGACCCGAAACATAGCACGGACACCGTCGGCGCAGAATTGGCGGAAAAAACCCATGCAGCCCGATTCGTCAACGCCACCAACGTCGACGGCATCTACGACAAGGACCCCAACAAATACCCTGATGCCCGACAGATCAAAGAGATCTCTATCGACGACCTCATCGCGCAATACGGGACCACCTGGCGTGCCGCAGGCAAAAACATCTTCATGGACGAGCCCGCCCTCGCCATTATCCAGCGAGCCAAGATCCCGACAGTGATCGTCAACGGCAAACGCCTCGATCAACTGGAGAACGCGGTTCTAGGCAAAGTCTTCGACGGCACCAAAATCCTTGTCTAACCAAGGGATACATCTATTTTTCAAAGATGTTCTTAATCATCCAGTCGGGATCGAACGGGATCTGGTCCTCATACCCCTGCCCGATACCCACAAACAACAACGGCTTACCGATGGTGTAGGCAATCGACAGGGAACTACCACCCTTGGCATCCGCATCAACCTTAGTGAGGATGACGCCGTCGATACCGACGACTTCATTGAACCGCTTCGCCTGCTCCACGGCATCATTACCGGAGAGCGCGTCACCGACGAAGATAATCATGTCTGGTTTGGCGACCCGTTTAATCTTCGCCATCTCATCCATGAGGTTGGAGTTCGTCTGCATCCGACCGGCGGTATCCAGCAAGACGACATCCTTGTGCTTCGCGGTCGCATGCTCGATTGCATCGAACGCGACCGCCGCCGGGTCTGCGCCCGGGCCATGCTTGATGATCTTGACGCCGACCCGATCAGCATGAATCGTCAACTGTTCGATCGCCCCTGCACGGAAGGTGTCACCTGCAGCCATGACGCAGGTCATGCCTTTTTTTTGCAGGAGGTGTGCCATCTTTGCGATGGATAACGTCTTGCCGGTGCCGTTGACGCCGACGAACATGATTACGATCGGTTTCTCATGCGTTTCAATGAACGTATCGAAGTTGAAGTCGTTCGACTGTAAAATATGGCTAATGGCATGTTTCAGGACGGTCTCGATGAAATCTCCGGCCTTGGTCCGGTCAAACGGCAGGTGCGAGATTTCGTTCTTGATGTCTTTTTTGATGGAGTCGATGACGTTGTAGGCGACGTCTGCCTCCAGCAATCCCATCTCCAGGTCCCAGAGCAATTCATCCAGCTTTTTTTCATCGATGGTGCGTGACGGTTTCTTTTCTGTCACCACCGTCTGTTCGATGCTGCGGCGGGTCTGCACCGCGCGTTCCAATTCTTTTTCGATGCTTTCGGTTATCTGTTTGTCCTGCTGTTCTGCTCTGCTCGGTGCCGGCGTGGCAGGTTCTTTTCGGAGGCGTAAGGCGCGTTTCCGTTGCGGCTCAGGAGCCTCGTCTGATGGGGGCGTAACTGGGGTTGGCTCGGCAGGCTTGGGTGCAACGGGTGCGGGCTCTGGGCTCGTGGCAGGCTGTGTCGCTTCTTTCTTCAGCTCTGCCTCGATTTCGTCTTCAAGGTTTTTCTCGAAGATTTTCAGCTTCTTTTTCAGAAAATTGAACATAGGTCGTCGAAATGAATAGGGTGGTTTTTATTTCTGGCTGGCTTCCATCATCTGCTGGGTTTTCTGTGACAGTTCTTCGGCTTCGTTCTGCAGGCGGGTCGCGAGCTGGTACAGCCGTTCCTGGTTGTCCTGGATGCGTTTGATGTGTTCATCGATTTTTGCGAGTGCCTCGGTCGGTGTCTTTTCCATGAGATAGCAGGAGCCGATGTTGACGAGCATGGTGGAGGTGGTGCCGAGGGTGCCGTTGATGTAGACGCCGCCGCCGGTGGGGATGAGGATGTCGGTTTTGCCCTGGTTTGTTTGGAGTTGGTCGACGGTCAGGTGTGCGCTTTGGTGTTCGGCGAGTGCGGACTGCAGCATCTGCATCTGCATGTCTAGGGCCTCGAGTTGTTGTTTGTAGTATTCGATTAAGGTGAGGTTGCGGGTGATGTCTTCCTCTTGTGTCATAGGGGTGGTTCTCCTGACCAATGGGACGGGTGATTTGAAAGGGCATCCTCTAACCAGAAAGGTAGTATTAATACGTTATCACCTCCTGATGCTGAGGGGTGTGTGGTCGGGTGTTTTTCGGGTTTGTGGTGGATTAAATCATAAATTATTTAAAGTCCGTATCTTATTTTCTGTCTCGAGGAGCACTTAGGAGAGAGGAATCTATCCATGGAGTTCAGTGAGGAGTTTGTGGAGAAGTTCTCCGAGATTTTCTTCATCAGCGATGAAGGTATGAGTCTCGGAAGGCCTTGAAGGCATGTTGTCTTCCTCTCATCCCTTTTTTTTTTGATAGTCGATAGCTTTTAAAGTCGGTTCGGGGTTTTCTTTGTCTGAACGGTATGAGGATTCTTGCGGTCGCGGATCTGCATGGTTTTCAGCATCGGGTGAATCTGGTGCTCGGTCAGGTGGTGTCTTTGAAGCCTGATTTGGTGGTGGTCTGTGGTGATATCACGCAGTTCGGTCCTCCGGAGACAGCGACGCATCTGCTCAATCAGATCCCGGTGCGGACCGTGGCTGTGCCTGGGAACATCGATTCACCGGATGTCGGTGAGGGCATTGAAGCAAGCAAGGCTGAGAACATCGATCGTCGGTGCGTCCGCATTGACGGCGTGCCGTTTGTCGGCCTTGGCGATATGCTGCCGTCGTCCTTGGTGTCGATATTCATTCAAGATGGGGCTGTGTTGCGTTCCGTGGAGGACTGTGTGGACGCTTCGACTGTGTTGGTGACGCATGTGCCGCCGCATAAGACGCGTGATAAGATGTCTTTGGGGCCGCGCGGCGGCAGTAAAAGCCTGCGTCGGCTCATCGAGGAGCGTGAGCCGCGGCTGGTCTTGTGTGGTCATATCCACGAGGACCCCGGAATCATGATGCTGGGTCGGACGACGGTGGTGAACTGCAGCCTGGGCCGGCGTGGCGAGGGCGCGGTCATCGAATTAGGGGAAACGGTCGTCGTACGAATGTTGGACTAACTCGGCTGTCCGATGTGTTCAGGTGTTGTTTTTCGCGAGGTGGATGGTCTGTGTCGGGTATGCTAATTCGATGCCTTCCTTCTGGAATGTTTCGAGGATCCCGAAGTTGATCTTCTCCTGGGTATCGAGGAACAGCAGGTAATCCGGGGAATCTAATGTGTACATGATCTCGAAATCAAGGCTGAAATCCGCCAGGGTCTTGAAGTGAATCCGGTTGACCGTCGCCTTCGGGCACCCTGCGATAATCTCGGTGATCAATCCACGAATTTTGCGCAGTTTTTCCACCGGCGTGTCGTAGGTCACCCCGACCTTGAAGATGAACGTCCGCTGCTGCAGCTTCTTGAAGTTCTGGATGTTTTTCTCTAGGATCGCCTTGTTGGAGACGACGAGCTCCTCACCTCGCACGAGCTTGATGCGCGTCGACCGCATGCTCACGTGCGTCACCGTCCCTCCGAACTCCCCGATTTGGATGAAATCCCCGATTTCAAACGGCCGGTCGAAATAGATGAAGAACGCGCTGAACACGTCCGACAGCACGTTCTGCAACGCGAACGCGATCGCGATCCCGCCAACGCCTAACCCGACAACAGTCCCAGTCAGGTTAATTCCGCTGAACACCAGCAGGGCGATGAGCGCAGAAATATAGACGAAAAAGTGCAGCATCTTGCGGAACACCGTCAGGATGTTCACACTGACGACCTTGCCCTCCCGTTTCACCTTGCGCTCCGCATACCATGCGACGAACACGTTGATGACCCGGGTGATGATGTACGCGACCAAGAACACCTCGAGCGTCAGGAACCCAAACCCGATCTCCCTTTGATACAGCGCCAGCGCAGAGACCTGATACACCCCGTAATAGAACCCGACCAACATCACCAGGTAGTAGATCGGCCGTTTCACGTTCTTGATGATCTCGTCATCCAGGGTCGTCGCGGTCTTCTTCGCAAGCCTGCTAAGGTACACCTCGATGAAGTGGTAGACGAGGAACCCGATGACGATGGCGACGCCGAAGAAAATGAAGGCAGCGATGACTTCTCCAACAATCGGGTCAATGACAATATGATCGTTTTGCAGAATGTTGTTGATGACCTGTGACAGACTGAAGATCTCCACGAGACAACCCTCCGACGGGGGTAAGAAAAAACCACTACTTTAATCTTTCTTGAAATCCTCCAACGCGATCGCATTCTCCGGGCAGACCTCGCTGCAGCAATAACACCGGATGCACCGTGAGTAGTCAATGGACGCCCTCTCATCCACTAAACTAATCGCGCACCGCGGGCAGATACGGACGCACTCCTCACAACCGGTGCACAACTCCGTCACAACCGGGAACCGCGTCGACGTCTGCTTCTCCGCCGCCTTCGGCAACACGAATCCCCGGTACGCCACGTCCTCGGGTGACGACAACGGATACGAAATCTCAGCAGGCCACAAGCCGCGCAACCGCGCCGCACGCAACACCGGGATGCGCACCGGTTCCAGCCCGAGCATCCGACACACCGACACATCCATCGCCACAGGATCCACGGAGGCCATCACCACGCCCAGCGACACCGGCGTCCCCGCCGTCCCCGGCCCCTCTCCCTCCATCCCGACGACACCGTCAAGGATCGAAAGATGGGGTGGCACCACGGACAGCACATCCAGCAACATGTCCGCGAACGCAGCTCTTCGCATGTTCAAGGAATGATACTTCGCCTTCGTCAAGCCTGCGACCGTCCCGAACATGTTCTTCACCGCCACCGACATGACCATGAGCGAATGGGTCTTGATCTTCGGCAAGGAGATGATGACGTCCGCCTTCCGCACAAAAGAACAGCGGTTCATCGACGACAACCGTTTCCCGTCCGGAACCGCTATCTTCTCCGAATCGGTGTCCATGTTCAACTCGATGTCCAGGTCCCGGGCGATTTCTGTCAACCCTGCCATCTCATAGACTCGCGTCAGTGAACGCTTCGAAAACGGACCAGCCGGCGAGTCCGCGATGAACGGCCGTCCGCCCACCTGAAGCACCGCCTCGGCCACCGCTCGCACCAACCGCGGGTCCGTCACAATCACCTGTTCAGGCGTGCTCGCACGCAACAAGTTAACCTTCAATAACACCCGGTCACCCGGCTTCACAAACGACCCCAGGCCACCCAAAGGCTGCAACAACCTCTCAAGACCAAGGGACTCATACGACGCTTTCTGGATGCAGACGACAGCATTCGACAAACCAGGCATAGTCTCACTTCACATGCGAAACATCATATAAACCTATCACGAAAACACGGTCTACAACGATCCCTAGACGAATCCATCAGGCTCTCTTGTATCGATTCAGAAATAAAGAAAGGAAGAACGGGCACAGCCACACGACCATTGCCCATTCATATGAGGCTGTTTTTTTCTTAGGAGTATCCGCCGATCATCAGACTGGGGTCGCCAAGCAACACCCATTCCTGGATCGTCTTCTGGTCGATGCCGTCCCAGCCGAAGTCATGCCGCCAGTACACATGTTCGAACGTCATGTGATAGTCGATGTAGGAGGAGATGGCTTGGCTGTACGCCATGCCGAGGACGTGCTGGTTGTTGGTGCCGTATTGGTGGAAGAACTCGGTGTTCAGGAAACTGTCCCCGGTGCCAATCGTGCACATGTTGCCTTCGGAGCCCCAGCCGAACCCGGTGTTGCCGATACAGGCGATCGCCCCAGTATGCGGCATCTTGACGAGGTACCAGCTCCAGCAGGACGGCGTCGGTGACCCATAGGTGAACATGTTGTTGGCGACAACGAAATTCAGGATGGAGGGGATGAGTGAGACGCTGAACATGCTGTTGTGGCAGCCGCCGACGCAGACGACAGGGAGCTTGTCGGTGTTGGCCAGTTTGCGCATCGGTAAGGCGGGTGCTTTGACGAACGGGAAGTACGGGTAGATCTGTGAGACGACGAGGCCTGCGACTTGGCCGTAGCGGCGGTTGCCGGGGATGCCGGCGTAGTGGTCACCCCACCAGCCGGGGCTGCCATGTCCGTCGAAGTAGACGAGGCCGTAGCCTTTGCTGAACTCGCGGATGACGTCGTTTTGGTCATGCCAAAGTCCGTTGGAGGTGAAGACTTGGTTAGCGACCCAGTCGGAGGGCATGAAGGTGAGCGCGCCGCCTCTGCCTTGGAGGGTGTGGTTGCCGACGGCCCATTCTCCTTCGTAGTAGTTCTCCATGTGGTCGTGACGGGCTTCAAAGATGATGGTACGGCTGGTGTCTTCGACCCAGACGTGGATGCTGGTGATGTTATGATAGGGGGCGGGTTCGTAGGATTTCCCGCGGATCGTCAACACACCACCCACGTATGAGACGTTGGCCCACCAGTAGAGGTCGTTGCAGTAGGCTTCGCCATCGTTTGGGGTGTAGGTGACGTCGGTGGAGCCAAGAGTGTTGCCGGGGCTGACGCTGACGATCTCGGCGATCGGTGGCGCGGGGTAGCCGTTGGCGAGCGCCGGGTTGAGGTTGTCGTCTTGGTTGAAGGTGACGGTTGAGTTTTCGGTTCGGTCGATAGTGATGTTGACTCTGTCGATGGGGCCGGTTTTGTTCCAGGGGTTGATGCTTTGTGCGCAGACGGTGTAGGCGCCCTCGGGAACCGTTGTGGTGTTCCAGTGGATGCCCCAGTCGGTTTGGTCGATGAAGCCGTCGCCGCTGCAGACCATGATGTGTTTGAACCAGCTGGGGTCTGCGGCTGTGGATTCGTACTTGATTTCTTTGTCGATGACGGTTGTGAGTTCTTTATCGTTGCTGCAGGCGAGTCTGCCGACGCCGAGGTCTGGGTATTGATCGAGCTTGTCGAAAGATTTGTTGCCGGACCATTCGGCGTAAACGCCATTGTTGTTGCTGTCCCAGTTGTCGAAGGTGTAACCGGATTGGTTGTCGTATTTGTAGACGTCTGCGTAGTAGAGATCGCAGAGGTAGCCGGGTTCGTCGCTTGAGTAGTTGTACCCGGGGCCGCCGTCATAGTTGAAGTTGCTGAACCGGACGGGGAAGTACCAGCCTTTGGCGCCGTAGTTGATAGTGTCGCGTGGGTGTGCCCAGAGGCTGGATTTCAGGCCGCCGACGAGAAGTGCGTAGGTGATGTTGTGGGTTTCGATAGCGTCTTTGAGGAAGTACTTGATCTGCTCGGGTTTGTCTGCGCCTTGGTATTGGCTGTAGATGTCTTCCAGGGTCATGACGTAGGATTTCATCCCGAAGCTGTTCTTGTGGTCGACGAGGCGTTGGGCTTCCGCCTGGAATTTCTTCGGGGTGATGACGACGAGGCTAAAGGGGTCCCCGGTCCGGACAGGTGCTTGAGAAGGCTTCTGGTATGAGATGGAAAGTGCAAGGTCGTGCGCAAGGATCAGTCGGTTGGATGCGGGGTAGTATTGAAGCGGGAAGAGGTCCACCGTCAGGTATGTGACGCGGGCGCCCGTGGAGCCAAGTCCGACACCGGTGTGCATACTGTACCATACCCCGGGATAGGAGGTGTCGCTTGTGTAGATGCTGGCGTCGAAAGGTGCACCAGTGACCTGGCGTGAGACGTCTCCTCCGAGAGGCAGAGGCGACTTGGCAGGTGTAATCGGTTGTTCGATAGTTATCTCTTGGAGATCTGAGGCGTCGACCCGTACTTGGATGTTCGTCGTGCCGAGGGGTAGCTCGTATGTGCGTTGGATCCGTGGCAAGGTCGGTTCACCTGGGTTCGCGAGCAGGTCGCTTGTCTCTGCCAACGCTGCCGTGAGGTACCCGTTTGAGGTCGGGGTCAGACTGAGGGTTGTGTCTGAAAACGTGAGCGTCTCAGACACGGTGGTCGGCAGTGTGCCGTGCGTGACGGGTTGGGTGAGGGCAGCGGCGCTGCCGGAGAGGAACAGGCTTACGAGGAGGAGGGAGAATAGTTTCTTCATGGGGGTGTGTTCACCTCTGAGTTCTTTTATACGGTTTTAGGTATATAAATATCACTTGAGATCGTTTATGGTGTATATTTTAAGGGTTGCTTTTCTGAAGGACATCGAGTAATTCGTGCGTCGTGTACACCCGCACTGTCGTTTGTTTTTTCAACCGGCTGTCATTGGACCAAATGCTGCAATGCTGTCTGAGCGCGGTGGCTAGATACAACGCATCGTCAGGATCCGGTGTGATTCGACACGCTTTTTTCAGGTATGGGATGAGTTCATTCTTCGTTACAATGATCATCGTGGATTTCACAAGCAATGTTACCGCTAGGCCCTTCAGGGAGCTTCCCGGGGTGTGTGCCTTTTGTTCAAGTTCATCGATATGATCGATGAATTCTTCGACAAGATACTCAGGGCTGTACAGATGGAGTTCGTCGTTGAGGAACAGCTCACGTGTGGTGCCGTCTTTGAGGACGGCTGCGAAGAGGATATTGGCGTCAACGACTACGTCCATGTCAGGTTACGTCCTTGTATTTTTTCGCGACCCGTTTGGTAAGCTCTCGTCCGAGTCGGATTGTGTCGGCTTCCGTCAGGTCGCTTTTTTCGAGAAGTTGGTCCATTTTTTGGAGGATGAGGAGTTTTTTATTGATAGCGTCGCGTGCGACCGCTGACCAGTTGATCTCTGGGTAGAGGTCCATTTTTTTCTTCAGTTCTTCCGAGACTGAGAGGGTGATGCTGACCATATCAAACACCTGTATGTTATGTATAATACGTTTAATATGTTTAAATATTTTTCCCCTTTGGGGAACCGAGAAAGACACGAAAGACCTGCGAACAAGATACCTCCCAGTTTCAGACACATCGATGGGAAAGGCGACATCAATTTATTAACATCACCAGGGGGTTACTGAAACTATTCGAAAAAATTGATAAAAATCTCTAGTCAGTTACTTCAGCTTTTTATATCTTCGTCACGTAATTAATTAACCTGGACCTGCTACATGACAGCATATGACAACACACCTCGGTAGAATCCTTCTTGCGCCCCTCATCGTCCTTCTCTTCCTCAGCACCGCGATTCTGTCCCCACTCTGCACCAGTACACCTGCACAGGAGCACGTCGCATCCCAACAGACTGGACTGGTTGACGTCTCCTATATCTACAACATCACCAAGGCGCTCAGCGACATCGTTTTCACCGACTACGGGCCTGGTGAGATCGCCAAGGGACGTGAGTTCGGCACCAAAGGCGAACGCCACGCCGCCGACATCCTGCGCGACAACATGACCCTCCTCGGACTTCTCGCCACCAAAGACCGCCTCAAGGACATCGCCTTTCTCAACATCATCGGCAGAAACAACATCACCTCCTACGGCTGCACCCTCCACCACAACGGCACAAGTGAGTCCGTGGACTGTTACATCGCCTCCCTCCGCAGCACAAACTTCGACTACCAGGGACTGCAAATCCTGAAAACCCACCCCGTCGCCACTAAACATGACTACGTCCTCATCCAGCGCTCCAGCTACCACCTCGCACTTGGCGACAGCCATTTCCCTTCTTTTAAATTCAAGCTGGGCGACGTCAAAGCCATCATCCCCATGATCATCGACAAACTCAGGCACCCGCACTGGAAAGGACTCCTTGTCTACGACACCAACAGCTCCACCCATGACATGCCCGGCATCGCCACCATACCCATCGTCTTCATCAACGGCTCCGTCGGCACCTGCGTCAACGCCAGTACCAGCGACTACACCATCGACTTTCACCTCACCCAACAAAATATCAAGGTGGAAAGCTACAACGTCGTCGGAGAACTCCCTGGCACCGATACTTCTAAGACCGTGATCGTCGACTGCCTGTACGACGGCTGGTGGAACCAAGCGACCGCTGACTCTGCGATTGGTATGGGCATCGTGCTAGGCGTCGCCAAATACTTCCACGACCACCATATCACTCCTAAATATACGATCAAGTTCATCGGGTTCGCTGGGGAAGAGTACGGCATGCGCGGCGCGAAATATTACGTTGAGAACAACACCCGTGAACACACTGTCGCCGTCATCGACCTCAACCAACTCGGCTTCCGACAATCTGAGCCGCGGCTCACGTTGCAGCTTGCCGCGAACAGCAAGAAATTCAGTGACCACATCTGGACGATTGCGAAGCGAACCGACTACCTCAACAGGACAAACAACGTCACCAGCATCGCATCCATCGTCATGCCGTTCGGTCATATCAGCGACGATCATGCGTTCGCCTTGGCCCGCCCCGCATGGATCCCCTTCTACGGGATTGACACGGTGTGTTTCTTGAAGTACGGTGCGTGGCCGATGCACCACCGCGACGGAGAAAACCACACCAAAGGAGACGTCCTCAGTTTCTTCGACCCAGTCGACGTGAGCGCAACCGGAGACATGATCCTGAACGTCACACGAAGCCTCGCAGGATAATTCAACATCGAAAATCCTTCCTGGCATGTGGCCGGGTTACGTCGAGTGGTCCTTGCGTTATTCTAACGGGTAGTAATCGAAATAGCGGTGTAGATCAGCGGTCCGTTGTACGGTTTTGTCGGCGTGGAGAACGTCAACCGGACCATGATGTTGTTATTCGTCGTCGATGCGTTGAGCGCGGTCGGGATGGTGAACGGGAAGGCAAGAGAACTGTTCAGGAAGCTGAAACCCGGGGTCTCGCAGGTGATGCCAGAGACCGTAGTCTTGCCGCTGGAGACGTTGTTGTAGAACGGCTGCGTCATCGTGAAGGGTTCCCCGGGGACGTAGAATGCGGTCCACGTGTCGCTGTCAATCTGGTTGCGATGCGTACTATTGCCTGCAGGGGTGTGTGTGGTGTAGACGACGGTGTAGCGGTAGCCGTACAAGTGTGTTGTTTTGTCTGGGGTGGAGGGGCTTCTGAGGAGGACGACGGCGATGATCATGGCAAGAATAATGATGACAACGGCGATAACGAGCATCGTCATCGTCCGCTTCTTGGAGGTAAGTTGCTTGGGTGGGTGGTTGTCAGGTGGATTCATGGGTGTACCACGAGGCGTGTGAAACGTGTGGTTGCTATTTGTTCCTTTCTTTTGTTCTCTCAGATGCGAAGGGAGAGTTTTTTCTATCATTTGAATCAGATTGAGGTCTCGTCCTGATGATGATGAATAAAAATCTTTAAGAAAGCCTAGGTTCTGTATCGACTGTGGAACTGACATTCTCGAAAGACACTATCATTCTGAAGAAAGACCTGACG
>Ga0209777_10008397_pt1 | contig 11307 bp, 11 predicted proteins | sample FrelakmetHBP12HB_FD_187147 | JGI IMG/M metagenome (GOLD analysis project Ga0209777, IMG submission 187147) | Freshwater lake sediment microbial communities from the University of Notre Dame, USA, for methane emissions studies -HBP12 HB (SPAdes)... | ecosystem: Environmental > Aquatic >...
TGGAATATGGCCTCCTCGATCACATTGCCCGAGGCCAGGCCGCTGGTGTTGGTACGAAAGAGCCGTTGATAATCGGATGATAAGGGATGGAAGACTGCATTGGCCGGAACCTGCACCTCAACATCATTCATGATGTCCCATCCTGTAACCCAGGGTATCTCGGCGTCGGCATCCGCACCGGCAGGCAGGATCAGGTCGACAGGGTTCAGCGCCCCCGCGCCCAGGCTGGAATAGCGGGCTATTGTCAGGTCGCGGTCTCTCACCTCTGCGGAGTAGCGCTCCAGGCCCTCCATCATGGCCGAGACTCTGGCCTCTACAGGCGTCGCCCCTTTGCCGTTGTAGACGGAAACGGCTCCGCGATCGGCCATTGGTCGTATAGAGGAGAAGACTGGTATGCCGATCCGGTCCAGGTTGGTGATGTCTGCAACCCTTGTGATCCCGGCGGCAGGCATCTTGGCCTCAACCCGCTCTTGTGTCACCTCCGGCGGCAGTGCCCGGTGAGTATCGTCTTTATACGTCTTTATGCAGGGCCCGAGTTTCATCGCCCGTCTCTAGCGCCGCAATGGAATATAAATCCTGTTCAACGTCGTTCCTATTTCGGGTCACAGGAAGGGAAGCCTGTCCTTCTTTCTGTAGGCCAGTGCCTGCGCCGTGGCCACCAGCCTCGCGTCCTGGCCCGTGATCCGGATCTCGCAGGCAGAGATCTTGCGGGAGAGGTTCGTCTCCCTGGCCTCCGCTTGCAGCGTCTCGCCTGGGAGAGCTGCGTTAAGGTAATTCACATTCACGCCCAGAGCCACTGCAACCGTGCCGTGCGAGTTGACTGCCAGCTCGAAGGCCGCATCCAGGAGCGAGTAGATGGCTGCCCCGTGGATCATGCCGAAAAGGTTGTTCATCCGCGAGGACGTCTGCATCTTCAAGAGAGCCCGTCCCTCCTCCAGCTCTACAATCTCTATTCCGAAGATCCGGGCATAGGGCTCCTCCAGAAAGTGCTTCTTCAGAGCTGCCAAGAATTGGTCCATAAGAATCATTCCTCCCTCGGGACTTTTCTCGAAACGGTTATATCTGCTCCGCCCGGATCTAGACCTAATATGCCAGGAGTCCCAGGCATCAGGCTGGAGCCGGTCTCGATAGAGGTGAGCGGTTCCGCGGTCTCCATCGTCCTTACCCAGGGCGCTATTAATATCTGGTTTGGGAAAAAATTTGATAAGTCTCTTATTGCCAAGATTCTTCTGATAATTTCCAAAGTCGACTCAACGACAGAGCATGAGAAGGAGGTATTATGCCGGTTCGAAGAGATAAGCGAGTTCGAGAGCAACGGCTACATTCTCACCTCTTATGCCCGCAAGAAAGACAAATACAGGGCCATATTCGTGGTTCCCTTCTCCAATTCCCGGGCTCTGGAGATGTTCATGGAATCTATCGCCCTGGAGACCGAGAAAGAGGATGCGAAGATCACACTTTACTGGAGGGGGGGCAGGGTGAGGATGAACATAATCAAGGAGGAGCTGGGCGGGCTCAATTGCTTCAGCGTCCTCAATGTTGTTTATAAGGATGAGCAGAATAAGGATGAGCAGAACAAAGATCAGCAGAATAGGGACGGGCAGACGGGAAACGAGATACGTAGGGGGTAGCCATGAGATTTGCAAGCTGCACCGAAAAGATTGAAGTTTCAGCCATCAGGAAATGTTTTGAGGGAGCCAGACCCGGGTCGGTAAATTTGGGGCTGGGCCAGCCGGACTTCGACACGCCCGCGCACATAAAGAATGCGGCCATTGAGGCCATCCGAAAAGGCCAGTGCGGATACACGCCCAATTGCGGTGTGACGGAGCTACGAGACGCTTTAGCGGAAAAGTTCCGCTCCGAGAACAGGGTGGAGTATGCACCGGAAGAGATCATGGTGACCAGTGGTGCCAGCGAGGCTCTCTTTCTGGTCATTGCCGCGCTGGTCGACAGAGGCGAGGAGGTACTGGTCGGCGATCCGAGCTTCCTCTCCTATGCAGAGCTGACCAAGCTCATGGGCGGCAAGCCCGTGAATGTTCCCCTGGACGGGAACCTCCGGCTCGCGCCTGAGGCGATAGAAGAGCGAATAACGGAGAGGACCCGTCTCATAATTGTCAACTCGCCCTCCAATCCCACCGGATCGGTGCAAACAGCAGAGCAGATGCGTGCCATTGCCGAGATAGCCGAGGACAAAGATATTGTTGTCCTCTCAGATGAGGTCTACGAGCACTTCATCTACCGGGGAGAGCACGTCAGCCCTGGAAGGTTCTCGGACAACGTGATAACTGTTAACGCCGTCTCCAAGACCTATGCCATGACCGGCTGGAGGCTTGGCTATCTGGGGGCGAAAGGATGCGCACTGGAGCAGCTCCTCAAGATTCATCAGTATGTTCAGGCCTGCGCCAGCTCCATCTCTCAGGCGGCAGCTCTGGCTGCGATCACCGGACCACAGGACTGCGTATTCCAGATGAGGGATGAATTCCGGAGCCGCAGGGATCTTTTAGTGGCGGGCTTCCGGGAGATGGGCGTTGATCTGATTGAGCCGGAGGGCGCTTTCTATCTCTTCCCGAAGGTCGGAGATGGAGATGCCGTCGCTGCTGCTCTCGGAAAAGCAGGCGTCATCGTAGTTCCTGGTTCGGCCTTCGGACCGGGCGGAAGAGAGCACATCAGGATCTCTTATGCTGCCGCGCGATCTCAACTTGAGGAAGCGATGCTGCGTATGAAAGATATTCTTTAAATAGGAGAGTTGCATTCGTCGTCAGGAGTGATGAAATGAAGGAGCAGGTTGAGGTCAGAGAGCTGAAAGAAGGAAGATACGTTATCATCGATGAAGAGCCATGCGTAATCAAGAGCATATCCCACTCCAAGCCGGGCAAGCACGGTTCGGCCAAAGCCAGGGTGGATGCCATTGGTATCTTTGATAACCAGAAGAAGTCAATCGTTCAGCCGGTTACTACTAAGATCTATGTGCCAAACGTTGAGCGCAAGACTGGTCAGGTTCTATCCATCAGTGGCACCTCAGTGCAGCTTATGGACCTGGGCACCTATGCGACAATCGATGTCCCCATAACCGATGATCAGAAGCCAAAGATTGAGGAAGGAAAAGAGGTTTCCTACCTGTCGGTGATGGGCAGGACCAAGCTGGATATCCGCTAGGGAACTCTCCCAACATCGTTTCTCATTTTCCAGAAGCGCGGCTTTGCTGGCGCTTCTTCTGGAATTGAGTGATGCGGAATGTGCAATAGTAGGTTTGCTCTTAGCCTCCACCGCCTCTTTTAGATTCGATCCGGATCGCGAGACGGACCCGATGCCATTCGTTTGTATACTTTTACTTTGAGTAGCTACTAATACGATTTTGATGTGGATCTTGGTTCCGCCAGAGCTCTATCGGCGATCCGGCTTCGCCTCTGGGCCCAGCCGTTCCCGGATTATCCGCCCCTGTCTCCGCTGGCGCTGGCAGGAGGCCCTGCAATATCCTGGGCGATCTCATCCGGTCCGCCAAATTTGGGCGATGCCCACAGGCGACGCATGCCAAAGGACCTGGCTCCATTCAGACAGTGGCACTCTTGATTATCTGCAGCTTAACCGCCGTCGATTGGCCGGCCGCGGCCTGGAGCGGCGCCCCTCTCATAGCGCGGGAGGCCCGCAGGGCCGACTCGCGGCACCCCGGAAGATTGTAGGAACGTTGTCCCTGTAAGCGTCAGATAGATCCCTTCTGAGGTTAAATGAATTCTAATTCGCTGCAAAAATTGTCCTCCAACTTCTTCCGGGGTTCCGCGCGGTGAGACGCGCTGGGGTGACGGGGCGCACTCAAGGCCGTGCAGGCCCCCCTGACCCCGCGGTCGCAGGGAACAATTTATGAAGCTTTGCCCTTTCCCTCAGATGTTTTTAGAGGGCACAAGATTGAGTGCATATCCGAACATCTTACACGCCATCTCGGACCTGGAGCTTGATTATGAGCTGGTATGCTAGATCATGGGTGAGCTGGAGTTGGAAGGCCAAATGGAGATTTCGCTGTGAAGGGCTCTAAGGTCGGCGACTCCATCCATGGTCACAGGATAATAACCGAGGCCAGAAAGGTGAGCGATCCTGCGGTCATGGTCAAGAATTTTAATATCAGCGCTATTTAACGGTTAAGTATGATAATTCGATAATTCAAAATAGCAATCAAAGTCACACTTCTTGCATAAGCGAGAACTCAGGCAGGTTTTATAGCTGAGACAACAGTTAAGCTACCATGCGCAGCCTCGCCGATATTCGCATGCTTCTGAATGAACTGGATTCTAAAACTGCCGATGAACTGGAAGACCAAGATTTAGACTTTAAGGAATTGAAAGGTCTCAGCATAAAAGGAACTCTGGAGCTGGTTATCGAGGTAGCAGTCTGCATGGCCAATGGTGGCGGTGGCACGGTCGTGTTTGGAGTTAATGACCGAGAGATAGGCCGTTTGCGTGCAATTCCTGGCGTCCCTCATGAGGTTGATATCAATCGCCTGAGGAAAGCGGTCTATGAATCTACCGATCCTAAGATCACCCCGGTTTTTGAGGAGTTATCTGTCCTTGAGGGATCGGGTCGTCTATTGGTCATGCAGATACATCCAGGCTTCCCACCTTACACGGATACCAGCGGCAAAGGAAAAGTGCGAATCGGTAAGGATTGCCAGCCACTTACAGGAACTCTTCGTAGGCACATCATGGTAGAGACAGGGGAGACAGATCTAACCACGAAAGAAATTGCCGGAAAGCCCTCCTTATATCTGTCTGCTTCGGCTATGGAGCAACTCCGAGAAGCAGCTCGCCGGGAAAAAGCTCCTGCTGAGCTCTTACAGATGAGCGATCTGGATCTTCTGGGCAGTCTAGGCGTTATCCGAAATCACAAGCTGACTCTGGCCGGATTGCTCTTAGCCGGAAAAGAAGAGGCCATTCATGAGCATCTGCCCGGCTACGGATGGACTCACCTCCGGATGCGAGATGACACGCAATATACTGACAGAATGGACGGGCGGGAGGCGATCCCTCTGGCCATTGCCCGAGTGCTAGATCGCATCATGGCGGACAATCCCATAACCACCGTGGAATACGGCCCATTTCATTTCGAGTACCGCACTTATCCAGACATTGCCCTTCGCGAGGCGCTCATGAATGCTTTCTGCCATGAGGACTTCCGCATTAGCAGTCCGATTCTCGTCAAGCAGTACCCTTACAAGCTGGAGATCGGTAATTCGGGTGGGTTTATTGGAGGCATATCTCCTGAGAATATCCTGCATCATCAGCCCGTTGCCAGGAATCCACTTCTGGTTGATGCCCTAACTCGCTTGCGACTTGTCAACCGCAGCAACTTAGGTGTCTCGCGAATGTTCCAAGCTATGCTCATCGAAGGCAAAGAGCCTCCTATAATCCAGGAGCAGGGTGAATCGGTGAAGGTCGTATTCCAGGGCGGGATGCTGTCGCTTCCCTTCAGGGCTTTTGTGGCCGAGGAGAGTAAACATGGAAAAAGACTTCTTGTTGATCACTTGCTGATCTTACTGTACTTGCTTCACCATCCAGAGCTGGATGCTGCATCTGCTTCTCGTGTCTGCCAACGATCCGAGCCTGAGGCGAGAGAGATACTAAACGAGATGGAGATAGAGATGGAATTCTTGGAGAGAGGGGGGACAGGGCGAGGAACCTACTGGATTCTCAGGCCAGATCTACATCGGCGGCTCATTGCTGATGGCCATCCGGAGAGGGACCGACGTATTGACTGGGAGGCAGCAAAAACACGCGTTTTGAGCGTGCTAAAGCAGAGATCAGAGCGGAATGAGGCCGGATTTTCCAATTCAGAGATCAGGCAGATCACACATTTGGATCGACATCAGGTTCTGAGGCTGATGAGAGAGCTTATCGAAGAGAATCCACAGATCGAGTTGCTGGGAAGCGGAAGGTTCGCCAGATACAGGTTCAATGACGACTTTGAATGGAATGCGCATTGAACTTTGCATAGAAAGCGTTTCAATGCGTGATTGAATGCGAATAATGCGCAGGGTTTTACTGAAATTCAGGCAGGTCTCTAAACCTCATCAAGCCGGGCTCTTACCTCGTCACATGGCAAGCGACTTCCGCATCTCAACATGAGCTTAAGTGAAGTAGCTCTATCCCTTTTGTTTATGATCCCGTGGCTCACCATCAGATCTAAGAGCCAAATTACTCCGTGAACCCTCACGCCTTCGTTCTCAGCAGCATCCCGCAGACTCGCGTCTCCCGTCAGAAGCACGGCATCAAAATCTTTGGCCAAAACCAGGGCGAATAAGTCTTCACGCGACGGGCGGGCATAGCGCTCAGAAAAATCTAATACGGTAAGAACCTGGGATCCAGATAATTCTTGCACCCGTAGACCAGTGCTTACGAGCAGATTTCCATCTGGCACCTGCAGCTCTTCGATTATCACATCCGGAGCGACCAGATCAAGAGGCAACTCAAATGCATTTTCTGCGAGGCCTCCACGATAGAGGTCAATCCAGATGTTTGCATCAGTTACACACAGCAGCGAGCCAGCCCCCGTGCTCTTCTGCGGCCTCGGAAAAGAACTGTTGCAAAGGTTTGCCGAGCAGCTCAGTTGCACGCTTTTCTGATATAATCCCCTCTGCCAGAGCTCCCATCACCAAATGTTCGAATCGCATAGGCCGCTCTGATGGCAAGGATTCTCCAGGCTCGTTCAAATGCCATCCCCTCGACCTAAATTTTTTAAATACTGCTGTTGCTCTTTCTTCAGGGAGAATTCCCAGATCTTTTGCCCGGTGGATCCATGCCTGCATGCTAAGACCGTATTTGTCTTTAAGCATGTGCAGTTCATAATCTCCAAGAGTTTGCCTTTTATCTCGCAGCTCAAATTGCGCGATCGCCTCTGGGACTAAAAATGCCCCTGCAAAACGATATGCCGCCTTCTCAGGATCCAGGTCGCCCGAAGGTTCAAGCATCAAATGCCCTAGCTCACATGCCAAACTGAGTCGCTGTCGATCTCCCGGCTGATTATTCCCTGTAATAATGACAACGATCTTTCCATCATTCTCGGCATTGAAGGTGCAGGCATTAAAATCATTATCCGCTTCGATAAATCCAACCTTTATGCCCTTATCCTCCAACAAGCCGGTTAGATTCTCGATGGAATCCAATCCGAGGTCCCATGCCCTGCGTAGATCCACCGCAGCCTGCTCAACTTCCGCCAGGGAGCTGACCCTGCAGGGAAACCCTTTGGGGTATTTGAATCTAAACTCGTCTTTATCGGTGCTGAGGATACTCTCGATCTCCAGGTACTTCTCAAGCCAGTCACGGATTTTGGCGAGTATTGCGGTTTCAGCTTTTCGAGGCAGAGAGCAATGTTTTCGGTAACAAGGAGTGATCTTTGTGACTCTTTTAGGTCGCACGAAGAACTCGATACCGATGCCAAGAGCCTTAGAAAGCCGGATTAGAACACCTGAGCCCGGCACATCCAGATCGCGTTCGTATTTGGAGATAGCCTGAGCGCTTACGCCAGCACCTTTGGCCAGTTCACGTTGATTCAGGCCACGCATATGCCTCGCCTGTTTAATACGCTCACCGATGCTCATAGCTATACCTCAGGTTTACATTCTGTGATATGTCTGCTATTTTGTAAACCAAAAAGGTTTCGGTCCAAGGGTATTTGTCGTTCATGTTTCACCGGTATCTCCTGTAACGCTGGGCAGTAGGCCCCAGGCAAGACGAGAGAGGGCGGTCGATGATTTTGCAGCCTAATATGTCTGCAATTTAGCAATCGTCGCTTGGCCGGCCGCGGCCTTGAGCGGCGCCCCAGCCATAGCGCGGGAGGCCCGCAGGGCCGACTCGCGGAACTCCGGAAAAATGTGTGAATGTTGTATTTAAGTACAAAAATTTATTGATCTCATCTTCCGGGGTTCCGCGCGGGTGTCACGCGCTGGGGTGACGGGGCGCACTCAAGGCCGTGCAGGCCCCCCTGACCCCGCGGCCGCGGGGAACAATTTATGAAGCTTTGCCCTTTACCCACAGATGTTTTTAGAGGGCACCAGATTGAGTGCATATCCGGACAGCTCACATGCCATCTCGGACCCGGAGCTTGATTATGAGCTGGTATGCAAAATCACGGATGATCTGGAAAAGGAAGGCCAAATGGAGATCTCGCTGTGAAAGGCTCTGAGGTCGGCGACTCCATCCATGGTCACAGGATCATAGCCGAGGCCAGAAAAGTGAGCGATCCTGTAGTCATAGTCAAGAAGGCCGGGCACAAAGCGCAGAGGATAGTCCTGACGGAAAATGCCCTGGCCATAATTGATAGAAAGGGCCGGTGGTGCGGGCAGGAATCTTTGGTTTGAGTAAGGATTTTAGAAGTGGAATATCATGAGAGTAATCCTGGATTATTTGACACTTATAAACTCCTAGGAATAAAATTCTAGGAAAGTGGTTAGGATTTACAGGCAGGGACAATGAGATTCAATTTTGCCATTTTCAAAGGATACCAATTTTGGCCTCGCTCAGTTGCTGATGATGGAAAATCACTATCAATAAAATCAATTTCAAGATATCTCTCTGGAATTTCCCGGCTACAGTTAACGGAGGATGACTGCAGAACTCCAAAACCGCGGCTTTGAGGTTAACCGCAAGCGTGTTCTGAGACAGATGCGACAAGATAACTTCTGCTCCTGAAGAAGTGCCTCACTTAAGTATACATTTAAAACCGTAGAGAAATCTGGTTCTATTCCAAGATGATTCAATATCGCTGATAAAAGACGCGAGGAATTTTGGATAAAGATATGTGCTTACTAAATCATGGAACTCAGGTTCTGTGACACTGTCGCCTGACCTTCTATGATTTCATCTAAGAAGTTTCACTAAGAATGGTCACTCAAAAGCTTTTTCCGTATTGTGAGATAGTAAGTAATTATGCTTAATCTACGATTTCACCTTGAATTCAATCAGATCAGGCAAAAGATACCACCAATCAGTATAATCGAGCAAAAATCTCTTTCACTTCTCAAGATCATTATAATTATCATTACAATTTATTTTATAGTTAAAATGACCTTTTGGATATCTGAAAAAGATGATTGCATAGTCGTACAACCATTTGAAATGGCAGGAACGGGAGAAAACTTGGATGGAAAGGCTCTTGCCTCTTTTCTCAGTTTTGACCTACAAAAGATCAAGGATATCTATGGACAACAACCAGATATCTTAAAGAGCGAAAGCGGAAATGAGATACTACCAAGACCATTTGGGGATTTTAGCTTACCTGCCCCCTCAGTCAAGGATTTGCAGTTGGATTATAGCATTTCTCAGATTGGAACAGTCGGCGCGGAAGGGACATCCATATCAATAGGCAATCTACTTATTTCAATGAAAGGACTTTTTAGTAATCCAAATACAGTATCCTGTTGTCTCCAGAGATGCAACTCCACAATAACTTTAGTAGCTATTCTTAAAGATTCCCACTCGACAAAAGCTTTTGAAGTAGATGAGACACAAGATAAAACTAAATTATTCGATAATGGACAAATTCTGCCGTTAATAAGCGATCTTGCCTATCAGATTTCTCTTGAGCTCAGTAAACGAAATCAGCCAAAAGAGACAGATCCGTATCCACAAAGTTGGATGACCTTTAAAAATTTGACATTAGGACGAGATGCTTTCAACAGCTACAAGATTACAAACGATATCAAATATCTGGATTACGGAAGAAATGCGGCTTTCTTAGCTAACAAAACCGAGCCCAGTTATAAAAGAACATCTGAGCTGCTTTCTGATATCGGGTTTGCCTACCTATGTAGTAATAATTATACTGAAGCGGAAAAAATTTTCCTGAATATCGCGAGATCTAGGCCATTTGAAAGTGCACTAGCGCTCGGAATAGTTTACTATAATCAAAACGACTCTGAAAAAGCTTTGAATTCATTTGATGAGGCTATCCAACTGAATTCACAAGATGCATTAGCTTGGTATGCCTGGATTGACAAAGCCGTGGTTCTTATAAAAGAAAATAAATTAGATGAGGCCATTCAAGCATCTGACAAAGCCATCCAAATTAATCGACAAAATGCATTAGCTTGGGATACAAAAGGAGCAGCTCTCCTGCTTAAGAGAAACTACTATGAATCCATTCAAGCATCTGACAAAGCCATCAAAATTAATCCGCAAGATGCATTAGCTTGGGGCAACAAAGGTTTAGCTGACTTGTGTCTTGGCAGGAACGACACGTCCCTTGAAGAATCTGACATGGCCATCAAAATTAATCCACAGTACGCAAAAGCCTGGTTCATTAAATGTATTGCTCTCTATTATCTTGGCGAATACAAAGAAGCCTTACAGGCTCTTAACAAGACTATCGACTTGGATCAAGCCTACAGGAGGGATAGCACCCTCATGTCTATACGACAGAGAGCTGAACCAGCTTTGATAAATGCAAAGTAAAGGAGCATTTACAAGCTGATTCGCAGGAGTAGCATAGCTGCAAATCAATAACTATTTTTTACATCTGCAAACTTTTATCTGCAATCCGTCATATGATCCGCAAATTTGCTCACGAACACATCGCAAAAAAGAGATTAGTCGCAAACTTAATATTTAATTAAAAATGATTAGAGATGCTATGCAGTCATGGGTTCTTTGTTTGGTCTGTTTGCTTCTTCTCATGGGAACAAAGGCATCAGAAGTGTCTTGTGCAATCACTCAATCAAGTGCCATAATTGATGTCCAATCGGCGATCGTGAAAACGGCAATAGGTGTACCTGGTGTTGCGGTTCCTACATCTAGAGGACCTGGTGCTGAAGGAATAACAGAAAAAAATATGTCAGAACTTCAAGAGTCGTTTTACTCCTGGGTAGATTTGGAAAACCCCAATGTTGTTAAAAATTCCTCTTTAATAATAGCAAATTACACAGGCTTTTACACCATCGAGCAAGTTAATGCGATTTACAGTTACATGGAAAATGGAGACGGCCACTCGATACAAGGATGGAGTAATCAATCAGAGGAACGAGGTAAGAATAATTACCAATACGCGAGTCAAACGCTAGAGCTGGGAAGAGAGACAAAACATTCCGGTGTTGGAGACTGTGGTGATTTTGCAATTCTTATATCAGCGCTTGTAGAAGCTAAAGGCGGGACTACGCGAATTATTCTAGCCCGCAACAACACAACAGGGAGCCATGTTTTTGCTGAAGTCTATCTTGGACAGTTCGACACTGTCACTGGCGGTCTAAAAATGCTCAATAGTGGCGGGATAAAATTGTCCACCTGCCAATCCCTGACATCAAAACTAAGGGGTTGTGTGGATGCTGGA
>Ga0209777_10008398_pt1 | contig 11307 bp, 13 predicted proteins | sample FrelakmetHBP12HB_FD_187147 | JGI IMG/M metagenome (GOLD analysis project Ga0209777, IMG submission 187147) | Freshwater lake sediment microbial communities from the University of Notre Dame, USA, for methane emissions studies -HBP12 HB (SPAdes)... | ecosystem: Environmental > Aquatic >...
CTAGTTCCGTGTCTCATAAATTCTGTCCTCGATTTTGGCAATTTATCGTTTTTCAATGGTCAAGGCATCTAAGCCGCCATGGCTAGAGGTGCTGCGTGGTTAATAACCGCTTCGACAAAGTGACGGTAAGCCTCGCGAGCCTTTTTCTGCCCTCGTGGTCTGCTGTCCGATTCGATGATGTTGCTAATGTAGTCGCCCTTCTCGGTAGCCAGATGGATGAGTTCAAACCAATCGGACGAGGGGATGAGCCCAAGATAATGCTCAGCGATGTTGCTCATAAGGAGAAGCTGACTTGTAAGGAACTTGCTCTCCATCTGATCGGTTTCAATCGAGAGCAGTCGGCAGAAACGGCGAACCGCCTTTTGGTGCAATCCCTCTCCAGTGTAGGACCAGCGAAATGGATGGGCATAGAATTCGTTCCAGGTTTCGATAAAATTCATGATCGTTTCCCGGAGGGTTTTTACAGAGAAGAACTGACCGTTTCTCAGGCACTTGGCTTTGAGGATGCCAAACCATATCTCAACCATGTTCAACCAGGATGCGTGGAAGGGGACAAAATGGACCACAATGCGTTTGTGAGGGGATTGAAGCCATTGGCGGCGCTCGGCGCCGGTTCCGAGGGGTGAATAGGGGACCCCGCTGAGCTTGGCCACGGTAAGACAGAAATCGTCGTGGTAGTGCGCGCTGAGGTTGTCCATGATGTAGTGGATCTCGGCATCCGGGGGATGGATTCGAACATGGGAAGAGAAGACCCGACCAAGGGTGTGCCGATCATGATTGGGGGTACACTGGCCGTAGAGCTTTCCGGTGGCCGGATTCAGGAAGGCGAGTAGATCCGTTGTGCCATTTCGCCGATAGTCAAAGTCCTCAAGGGCAGGTTGATGAGGCCCTGCAGGCAAGGTGGGCGTGAGACGGGTGAGGGCTTGAATGCACGTGCACTCGTCGAAACAATACAGATTCTCCGGGGGATCGGAATAACATCCGATGATCTGTTCCATTTTGGGAAAGAAATCCGGATCGGTGATCTGGAGGTAGTACTTGCGGCGGTGGGGCCGAAGGGCATGTTCCAAGAGAATCCGATGGAGGGTGGAGTGGCTCATCGGCTCAGGAAGTTCTTTGGAAGACCTCTCTGCGTCACGAAGGGACCACCGATGGACCCCAGGAAGGGGGGGAGTGTGCTGGCAGTAGACAGCAATGGCCATAAGCCGAGCGGCTTCGGAAAAACGGCGGGGCCGACCAGAACGCTTCTTATCGCTCAGGGGTTTGCCTTCTTCGATCCGGCACACCCAGCGGCGGACTGTTTTTGTATGGGTCGAGGTGAAAATGGCAATGCTCCGAGGGTCGATGCCCCCCATGCTCAAGACAATGATGGTGGCCCGCTGTCGAACCCTTTCCCCTATGAAGCGGAGGTTGAGAGGGGTATTGAGAGGATCCTGAAGGGATAACAACCTGGGCTTCATGACTTGGAACCGTTGTTGGAAGTTTTTTTTAGTGCGGCCACAAGCTGGGGCAAGGAGCGGGCGATTCCCCCCAGCCCCAACCGGGACAGATGATGGCGTACGGTGCGATCCGGTACGGGGATGCTGCACCGCTGCCGGAGCTCCTCCGATAGGGCGCTGCTGGAGGTTCGTCCGCGGGTGATGACATCCACGGTGAACTGTTGGATCAGTTCTGCCTTCACCCTGGGGGTGACACGGTAGTCTTGCTTCTGCCCCTGCCTCTGATCCACCAGAGACAGCGCCCCTTTCTCATGGAGTCGGCGGGCAAGAGCGGCCGTATGGGATGGAGTCAACTGGATGGCCTCGGCAACTTGTGGTGTTGACAAAAGACCGCTGTTCACCATCGAGAGCAGGACCGTTTTAAGCTGCAAGGGATCTTCGCGGGAAAGCGTGATAGATCGGCCCTTGATGCCAAAATCGACCACAATGTGGCCTTCATCCTCTCCTATTGTAATAGGAGGGGGTTGCGCAGGGGCCTGCGGAAGAAAGGCAGAGGAGCTTCGCCGCCGATCTTCAAAAGCCACAAGACCCTCTTTGATAACCGCCTTGATGATGGATTTTGCCGTCTCCGGCGGAATGCCCAAAGTTCGGCCAATGGCACTGCGGTTGAGGCCAAGCAGATACAAGGCATAGCACAAAATCCGTTGAAGGACTCCCAGGCCGAAGGCTTCCAGTGACTGAGCCAGTCGGTTCTCGGAGAGTTGAGGAGAAAAAATGAGACTCCGGCAATCTATCAATGGCATCTTTTGCATAGTATCTCACCCACTATAAACGAGTTCTTTGCCTGTATGTCACGCATTAACGGCACATCCGTAGAGAACTCTAACATAAAGTGGGTTAATTGTCAAGCCTAAAAACACAATTTTATGTTGCCAGTATCAGGGACAAAACTTTTGAGACACGGAACTAGGTGGATTGTGGAGGCCATCAAATCCATCAACGGTGACGTGGAGAATAGAGAGAAGTTGATAACGGCGCTGAAAAAAGTGGAAATCAAAGATGTCCCCCGTGGTCCTTTCAAGTTAGACAGCTATGGGAACCCAATTGAAAATGTCTATATCCGGAAGGTGGAGAGGGTTGGAGGGGAGCTTCAGAACACGGTGATTTATACCTATCCTAACGTATCACAGTTCTGGAAGTACAACCCCGAAGAATTCCTGAAGCAGCCTGTCTATTCGAGGGATTATCCTCCCTTGAAGCCATAGGGAAAAGAAAACCTTGAGGTAAAGTCAAGAAATCCTTTAAAAATTGATCGCAACAGGAGGGAACAAAAATGCTTAACTCGGAGAGAAGAAAGATGACCAGAAGGGAATTTTTGAAGAAGTCCGGGAAAACGGCAGGTCTTATTGGTGGCACTCTCGCTTTCCCGGAAATCATCAAATCGACAGGACGAGCGGCAGAGGATACGATCAAGATCGGCACCATGTTTGCGATGAGCGGTCCGTATGCGGTCATCGGAACGGAGAGATCGGAAGGGGCACAATTCGCCGCAGAACAAGTCAATGCGAGGGGAGGCATCCTGGGAAAGAAGGTGGAGGTGATTGTCAGAGATGAACAGGCCAATGCGGGAGTGGCAGCCACCCGGGCCAAGGAACTGGTTGAAAAAGAAAGGGTCAAATTTATCGTCGGAGGAACTTCGAGTGCCACGGTACCAGCCATGAAGGACCAGACGGCTCCGAATGGCGTCCTCATGATGATCTCTTGCATGGCCGATTCGATCACCACGCCTCAAGGGTTCGATAAAACCATCTTCCATATCTATCCGCAGACATGGATGGCAGCGAATACGATGGGCCGGTTTGCAGCAAAGAACTTCGGGACGAAATGGTACTTCCTGGTTGCGGATTATGCCTGGGGATGGGACAATTACAATTCTTATACGGCCGTTCTGAATGAATTCAAGGGGACGAATCTTGGGATGTCAGGCCATCCATTAGGGGCAACCGATTTTTCACCCTATATCACCAAGATTATGGCAGCCAAACCGGACGTCCTGATTACGGTGAGTGCCGGACGAGACCAGATCAACTCCTGGAAACAGCTTCGGGAATTCGGCGCCTTTGATAAGATGAAAGTCTGCGGGACCGTCCTTTATTTTTCGAATGTGCTGGGTGTCGGCGTAGACGCATTCTGGGGAGGCTACGGGCAGGCTCCATTCTACTGGGAGGACGATCAGGAAAGCACCAGGAAGTTTGTGGACACCTTCTCGAAACGATATAATCGGCCGCCCTCGGACGATCATGCATGTGCATACGAAGGTACGATGGAATTCCTCACTGCCGCCGAGAGGGCCGGAAGTCTCGATCCCGATAAGATTATCGCTGCAATGGAAGGGCACAAATTCCAGTGGACTCGTGGTCCACAATACTGGAGGAAATGTGACCATCAGTCTATCCAGGACCTCTATGTCGTCACACCCAAGAAGCCACAGAAGAAATACGACATCTTTCAGATTGCAGGTAAGATGGCAGCGGATACTATCGTGAAGAGCTGCAAAGACCAAGGGTTTAAAGAATAGTTTTGCAGGACCGAAGGCTGGCCCTTCTGTATAGCCCATTTGCAGGGGCGGGTTTGAAACCCGCCCCTGCGACTATCAAAAGAGGTGAAAACATTTTTCTTGAAATTATTCTTCCGCAATTGATGATCGGCCTCAGTCTGGGGGTGATTTATGTCCTCATGGCCTCAGGGCTTTCCATCATTTTCGGCCTCCTGAGGGTCGTCAATTTTGCCCACGGAACCTTCTATATGCTGGGGGCCTATAGTTTCTTTTATATTCTCTCATTGATCGGCCATTTCTGGATCGCCTTGATTCTGGGTCCCATTGTCATCGGACTCGTCGGCATGCTGGTCGAGATGGTGACGATCCGTCCCCTTTATGGAACGAATGAGATCAATCCCCTCCTTCTGACCTTGGGGCTTACGTACGTGTTTGTTGATCTCATCAGAATCGCCTTCGGCCTCGCCGGAGAACCCACATCCATTCCTGCAGGCTTTACAGGTGCCGTCAATCTCGGATTCATGTTCTTTCCCAAGTACAGGCTTTTTGTGATCATCATCGGGGCCTTGGTCATGGTTCTGGTCTGGCTGTTCATTAACAAGACCAACATTGGAATGGTAGTCCGAGCCGGCACCAAGGATAGCGAAATGGTCCAGATGCTGGGAATCAACCTCCGGAGGGTCTGGACCATCGTTTTTGGCATTGGAATCGCACTGGCAGCCCTCGCGGGTGCCCTCCATGCTCCCATCACGGGGATTATGCCGGAAATGGGGATCCATACGGTGATCGAAGCCTTCGTGGTCGTCGTGGTGGGAGGGATGGGGAGTCTGACCGGTTCCGTTGTGGCAGGCCTCCTTGTGGGAGAAATCATCTCTATCACGACGCTCTATTACGGTCAGGCAGGGAATGCCAGCGTCTTTGCCCTGATGGTGATCGTCCTGCTGACAACAAAATACGGATTGTTTGGTGAAGAATGAAAGACTTCAACCGCGCTGCACGATGGACCATCGATTGGCCGTTCTGGGTCTCCATCCCCATATTTCTTATTTTACCTTTTGTCGCTCCTTACACCGCCCTTGCAACCAACATCCTGGTTTTCGGCATTTTCGCCATGGCGTATAATTTGTTACTCGGATACACCGGGCTTCTATCCTTTGGACACGGGTCTTTTTTTGGATTGGGAGCTTACGCCACCGGGTTGCTCCTGGTGAAGGCAAATGCTCCGCTGGGTCTGGCCATGCTGGCGGGCGTCCTGACGGCAACCCTGGGTGGCCTCGTGATTGGATATATCTCACTGAAGCGTCGCGATGTTTATTTCGCCATGATTACTCTGGCCTTTTCTCAACTTCTCTTCTTTCTAACGCTCCAGTTAAAAGACCTGACAGGAGGAGACAACGGCCTCGCTGGCGTTCCAATCCTTCATCTTCCCTTTTCGATCAACTTAGGGAAACCCCTGCATACTTACTATTTCACTTTTGTCTTTTTCATCCTGTCCGTCTATGCCGTTCGAAGGCTTCTTAACTCTCCCTTCGGAAAAGCCATGCAGGCCATCCGGGAAAACGAGAATCGCGCAATCTCCTGCGGCTTTAATGCCAAGCGGGTCAAGCTCATCTCCTTCATGATCTCCGGGATGTTTTCCGGTCTTGCCGGTGTGCTCTACTGTCTACACCTCCGATTCGTTCCAATTGAAACCCTTTCGATTACCACCAACGGAGAGGTCATCTTCATTTCGATCATCGGAGGTCTCGGTACTTTCTGGGGGCCGATGGTGGGCTCCGCGACCTTCCTGATTCTCATCGATCTCATCAACAAGGTTCTTGCGAGATGGGAAATCGTGGTGGGCCTGATTTTCATCCTGTTCATCCTGTTTCTGAACCGGGGCATTTGTGGGCTGATTGAAAGCGTGATGGCGGGTCGGAAGCAGAGGCTCGCTGTGGCCAGCACGCAGCAAGCAAAGGGAGATGAATCTTGAAGGTTCTTGAAACAAAACAACTGACCAAGAATTTTGGAGGGATGACGGCGGTTGACCATGTTGACTTTCAAGTGGACGAAGGGGAACTGAGGACGATCATCGGTCCGAACGGCGCGGGGAAAACCACGTTCTTTAACATGATCGCCGGAACCCTCCCACCCACTCAAGGGGAGATCTGGTTTAAAGGGGAGAATATCACGAGCCTCTCACCCTATATGATCTCCCAGAGGGGGATTGCCCGGTCCTACCAGATCATCAATCTGTTCCCGAACCTAACCGTCTTTGAGAACATTCGGGTCGCCTCTCAATCGAGAAAAGTCATCTTCAACTTCTGGAAGGATGTGAAGGGACTCGAAGAGATTAACCGGAAAGCAGCTCAAATCCTTGAAACACTCAGACTGACAGAACGGAGAGAGACGCTGGCTGCCAATCTCCCTTACGGCGAGCAAAGACATCTCGAAATCGGCATTGCGCTGGCGACGGAGCCGCAACTCCTCCTCATGGATGAGCCGACAGCAGGACTGACACCTGACGAAACCGTCAGGATCATGGAACTCATTAAGACCATCTCCAAAGGGCTCACGATCATCCTCGTAGCCCACGATATGGACGTGGTGATGAGGGTCTCGGACAAGATCACCGTTTTACATCAAGGCAAGGTCCTTGCTGAAGGAAGTCCAGGGGAAATTCGAAAAAACGAAGAAGTTCACAGGGTCTATCTTGGGGGGCAACACTACGGAGATGCTACTTAAGGTTGAAGATATCCATACCTACTATGGCCGCAGCTACATTCTTCAGGGCATTTCCCTTGAGATCAATCAGGGGGAGACGGTAGCGATCCTGGGAAGAAATGGCGTTGGCAAAACCACTACCCTGAAAAGCATTATGGGGACCCAACCCCCTAAGTCAGGAAGAATTCTCTTTGAGGATAAGAATATCTCGGGGCTTCCTCCCTATCAGATCGCAAAGAGAGGGATTGCCCTGGTTCCCGACACCCGGAGGATCATTCCGAACCTGACCGTCCGCGAAAACCTGAAGCTTGCCATGTTGAAAGACAAGGAGAGGAATAAGGACCAGCTCCTGGAGATGGCCTTCAGTTATTTTCCTCGGCTGAGAGAACGACTCAATAACAGGGGATCGATGCTGAGCGGCGGCGAACAGCAGATGCTCGCAATTGCGAGGGGGCTCGTTTCCAGTCCGAAGTTGATGCTGATCGATGAGCCGACCGAAGGGCTGATGCCCATTCTTGTCCAGACCCTCACCAAGAATCTCAAGGCATTACAGGAGAGCGGCCTCACCATGCTTCTGGTGGAGGCCAATCTTCAAGTGGCCCTGGAAATCGCTCAAAGAGTGTACATCTTGGAAAAAGGGCTTATTAAATTTACAGGAACCAGCGCCCATCTTTTGGAAGACAAGGAAATCCAAAAGAGATTCCTTGGGGTGAGTGTGTAGAACGAATCCCCATAGCCGGGGTGGTCACCCTCGAGCCATGGGATCAGGTTTTATTCTTTCCGTAGGGGCGATCCTGCGTGATCGCCCTGTGCCCTAATGTTAAAGGGTGGATTCGCTTCGCTTAATCCACCCTACTTCTGTCTAAATTACTCCTCCCTTTGGCAAAGGGAGGTTGGGAGGGATTTTGAAGAAGTGGATTTTCTAACTAATGCCCCATGCCCGGAGGGCACCCTCGAACCATGAAAATCATTGAGGGTTACGGTTATGGTTAAGAAGCCGGTTTAGGTTAGGTCTTGGGGTAAGGGCTAACTTCCTTAGGACCAGCAACTTAACCCATTGACCAAACTGGCATCCTTACCCTATCCTTTACCCAGGAGTTGCTATTTTCTACATAAAGGAGGTTTTGAGATGGCAGAGCAGAAAGCAAGATTAGATACTGGAACTACTTGGCAGCCGCTCAGGTTTCAGGATGAAAAGAGGTTTCCCCCTCTCCAGAAGCTGGTCATCCTGGCGGCCGCTCCGGGAGGAATGATCTCAAAGCAGCAGAACCCCAACCTTCCGACCACTCCGCAGGAGATCATCAGGAATCACATCAAGGCCTACAAAGCCGGGGCTTCCATGGTCCATATTCACGTCAGGGATAAGGACCGTTTGCCGACAGACAGTCCCGAGCTTTATAAGCGCATCATCCTCGAGCTCAAAAGCAAGGCACCGGACATCATCATCGACTGTTGTTTCGCCTATCCCTTTGCTGACGATAATGTTGAGGCCCGCATGGATCCGCTCTGCAAGCTCAACCTCCCGATTGAAACCGGCGTCATCTCCGGCGGAACCCTCAACGTCATCGGCGGGAGTATCTATGTCAACCGGGAAGAATATCTTAAGAAAGCAGTAAAATACCTTCAGGACCATAACATAAGACCCTGCATTACGCTCTATAATGTCAAACAGATCGTGGATATGAAGCGATGGGCCATGGATTCCGGCATTGTCAAGAAGCCTTTCCTGAACTTGAGCCTCGGCTTGTTCGGAGATCCAGCGCGCCGCGATATCCTTCAAACCTGGCTTCGGTATGTCCCCGAGGAGTGCGACTGGATCCTCGAGACGGCAGGCCGTAACTGGCTTCCCACGACGGTGGAAGGAATACTGACCGGCCGGGGTCATGTCCGGGCAGGGATGGAGGACGGCCTTTACATGTATCCTCACAAGGATGACCTTATTAAAAGTTCCGCTGAAACGGTCATCAAGGTGAGGAGAATTGCCGAAGAGCTGGGCCGGGAGATTGCGACACCCAAAGAGGCACGTCAGCTCCTCGGGCTCAAAGGAAAGTAATACTCCAGGCCCGGAAGGCAGTCTTGACCCATGAAGACCGGGTTTTATTCTTTCCGTAGGGGCGGCCCCCCGAGGCCGCCCGGCTTGGCAGCCTCGAACCATGGAAATTGAACGTATCTTCCCTCTCCCTTGTTGGAGAGGGCCAGGGTGAGGGTGGTTGTCATTGCCAGCGGACCCCGTAGAAGAAGACCTGCAAACGGAACCGACATGAAATCATCTCGCAGCCACCATTCAGATCTCTTCAATCTCCACGGCAAGGTGGCCCTCGTCACCGGGGGAGCGAGGGGAATTGGCAACTCCCTATCGAACGGATTAGCCGAACATGGATGTGATGTTGCCGTCGTCGATGTCGACGGCCGGTCGCAGAAAAAGGTCATCAGCAAGATAGAGAAAAAAGGAAGAGAGTGCTTATTCCTGCTGGCCGATGTGACCGATATTGATTCGATCAACGAAGCCGTTGAGAAAGCGGTTTCCCATTTCGGGAAGATTGATATCTTAGTGAATAATGCCGGAGTCGACATTCGAAAAGCAGCTCTCGAATTTACAGAAGAGGAATGGAATCTTGTAATCGATACGAATCTGAAAGGGGCCTTCTTCACGACTCAAGCAGTTGGAAAGATCATGACGAAAAGAAGGCAGGGGAAGATCATCAACATCGCTTCTGTCATGGGCCTGGTGGGAAGCCCACCATATCAGTCTATTGTTCCCTACTGCGCCAGTAAAGGCGGTGTCGTACAATTAACAAAATCATTCGCTCTCGAATGGGCTCCATATAACATTTACGTCAATGCCATTGCCCCAGGCCCCGTGAAGACCACGTTAGTTCAACCTCTCTTAGCGGATAAGGAGAGGTATGAGGCCGTTTTGAGAATGGTCCCTCTTAAGCGATTTGCCCGCCCTGAAGAATTGGTCGGACCCACCATTTTCCTGGCCTCCAAAGCCTCCGATTATGTCACCGGTCATATCCTCTTCGTTGACGGCGGCTGGCTGGCCCAGTGATCTTGGCGGTTGACAACCTACTTGCAAAAGCCTAAACTAAAGTAGAAATAGGATAGGGATGGAAGGGGAGGAAACAGGATGGAAAAGGGACTGACGATGATCTACTGGAAAGGGGAAAAATTCTGGCTCGGCAAGCTTCTCGATCACCCCGAAATCATGACTCAGGGTGAAACATTCGAAGAATTGGAGGAGAATCTTAAGGATGCTTACAGGCTTATGGTCCCCTAAACCCCGCCACCGGACAAAAACAACCGGTTCCAAGGCACTCAGAGATTGACAACGTACTCGCGAAGCACATTAAGAGGTATCTTGGTTTAAAACCGTAGGAACAAACCTCCCCCGCTGAACGGCTTAAACCTGCGTAGCTCAAAAGCCATTATCCATTATATCTACAGGAGTTGCGGATTCTCCGTGGCACAGGCATTCCTGCCTGTGGAGAAAAGAGAACAGTAGGGTGGATCAAGCGACCCGCTGCGCCGGCGCTTGCGCGGCGAGAGCGGATCCACCATTCGGTCCAGTAAAAAGAAATACGCGGGAAGGCTCTACCTTATCCCGTGTTCTCGAACAATTCCGTCGGCTGGAATCCCAAAAATGAACCTCTCGCCAATACTCTCTCACGACTGTCCTGATTTGGACGCCCTGACCGCCGGTTTTTCTCACGCTTCGCGGGATAAGACCACTCTTTACAAAACCACCAATTCTTGACCAATTTTTGACTATTGACATGTAATGGTGTTGGGAGTATCATGTGAAAAATTGTAGCGCAAAATACACCAAGGGGAGAAGGGAAAAGGCAACGCTCTCTGGGGTCGTCGAAATCCATGGCTTTCACTCCGAAAAACCCTTTAGGTTTAGCCGGTTAAAAAGGATTAAAACACTTTATAATAGGCGTAGATAGACCGATCGAATGAACCAATGGGACATCCCGGCGTGGCTTGAACGTGAGGTGCGGCAGCGAGATAAAAAGTGCGTCTACTGCCGAATACCGATGCTTGAGTCGCCCCCCGCACACGGATCGCGAAAATCTGTCGCGACGTGGGAGCACATCATTAACGACGCGAGAATTGTTACTCGAGAGAATATCGCGAGATGCTGTGCATCTTGCAATTCGAGCAAAGGCACCAAGAAGCTTTCCGATTGGCTCGAATCCGATTATTGCAAGAAGCGCGGGATCACCAAGGATACAGTCGCTGAAGTGGTAAGGAGGGCTTTTGTTGTTCAGCCGAATATCCTTGGCGACGGTGCCTAACAAGCGGTTGCAAACTATGTAGGCACCTTGCCGCGCCTGCGCGCCTGAACCACGACGTTAGAGATTAGGAGAAAACATGGATCCGGTGTTCACACTTCCATATTCGGAATATGCGGTCGTCGAGAAGATCACAGAATACCTAGGCAAGAGGGATTGTTTCTCAGTTTATGAGCCTGGAGGTGGGGTCACCCATTAAAAGGCACTTGTCAAGAGAAAAAAGTATTCCTGCAGTAAGAAAAGTATCTTTTTTCCGTTCCGGCCTACCCGATAGCTGAGAGGGCCTATCCGGCAGCTGGGGGGTATCCAT
>Ga0209777_10008399_pt1 | contig 11304 bp, 9 predicted proteins | sample FrelakmetHBP12HB_FD_187147 | JGI IMG/M metagenome (GOLD analysis project Ga0209777, IMG submission 187147) | Freshwater lake sediment microbial communities from the University of Notre Dame, USA, for methane emissions studies -HBP12 HB (SPAdes)... | ecosystem: Environmental > Aquatic >...
TCCTCCGCTCGCTCGAATTGGAACGCGCCCAGGCTTCCGAAGCACTCGAGTTCGAAGAAGCCGCCAGGATCCATCGCCGAATCGAGAAACTGAATGAAGTCCTCCGCGAAAAGCCCGACTTGGTGCGCAATTTAACGGATCTTCACGCCATCCTCGTGGAACGCGGGGCGGAAGCCAACCGCTTGGCCTTCTTTCGCGTTGTGGGAGGGGAACTCCGCGGACCCGCCACCCTCTCTTTCGACGAAAACGTCTCTGCCCCCACCCCGCTTGATCAACTGCTCCAGACTCTGCTCTCCGGTCTGGCCACCCCACCGGGCAAGACCGCCGTCTCTTCCCTACCCCCCTGGGAGCACCTCAGCCTCCTGGCGCGCTGGTATTACAGCAGCTTCCGCGAGGGTGAACTGGTGATGCTGAACCCGGACCGCACCATTCCTCACTCCCGCCTGATTCGAATTTGCCGCAAATTGCTTGCAACGTAGGGGCCGGTCGCACGCGCGGCTCCCCAAGCGGGCCCGGTCCCGCCTTGTCGAGCCTGTTGCGGTACACGCCCTTGCCACACCGGGGGCAATCTGCCGGTTTGACTGACACGGTGAGCCAGCCTAAAATGAACTCTGGGCGGCGCCAACTATGCCAGATCAACTCATCTCCATCTTCAATTCCCCTCCCCCCCAGGGCCCTCCACCTCGGCGAGTGAGCAGTCGTAAAATCTTTGGACAATTCGTATTTCTGATTCTGGTATTACTTTCGGCGGGAATCGGCGCCCTAGGTGGACTGATCTTAGTGTACTCTTCCGACCTGCCCCAGGTACACGAACTGGAGGATTACCGGCCCGACGTCATGACGGAGCTCTACGCGAACGAGGGCACTCCCATCGGGAGTTTTGCGCTCGAACGGCGCGTCATTGTCACCTACAACCAGATCCCACCTTTGATCAGGGACGCTGTGTTTTCGATCGAGGACCGTCACTTCGAAAGCCACTGGGGCGTGGACGTTCTGGGGATTGTGCGTGCCGGGCTCACCGACATCCTGGAGTGGCGCCGGGCCCAGGGCGCCAGCACCCTCACCCAGCAGCTCAGCCGCAAGCTCTTCCTGACTCCGGAGAAGAATTTCCGCCGCAAGATCCAAGAAGCCCTGCTGGCGATCCAGATCGAGCGGCATTTCACCAAGCCGCAGATCTTCGCCATGTACGCCAACCAGATGGACCTCGGTCACGGGAACTACGGCTTCGAGGCCGCCGCGCAATTCTACTTCGGCAAGCACCTGGAGCAGTTGACCCTGCCGGAGGCGGCGCTGCTGGCCGGGATCCCGCGCAACGCGCGGCTCTACTCGCCCATCCTGCATCCCGAGGCCGCGCGCCGGCGCCGCAACCAGGTGCTGGCCGCCATGCTCGAAACCGGGAAGATCACCGACGCGCAATTCCGCGACGCCGTCGCCGCGCCTTTGGGTTTGAACGTTCAACACTGGGGGAACACCCTGGCCCCTTATTTTGTCGAGGAGGTACGCCAGTTCCTGGAAAAGAAATATGGCGTCGAAGCGGTCCAGGAAAAGGGCCTGCGGGTCTATACGACGCTGAATGTGCAAATGCAAAAAACCGCCGAGACGGCTCTTCAGCAGGGCCTGCGTAACGACGACAAACGTCGCGGCTGGCGCGGCCCCGAGAAAAACATCCTGAAGAATCCCGCGCTGCTCCCCAGCGGCAAGCCCGTCACCCTGGCGACCTACGCGGACGAGGATTGGCGGAAGCCTCTGGAGCCCGGCGGTCTCGTCCACGGACTGGTGATGGAGGTAACACCCGACCATGCCCTGGTCCGCTTCGGCGAACTCACCGCCCGCCTCATGCCCGCCGATTTCGCCTGGACAAAGAAGATGCATGCCCACGAACTCTTGGCTCCCGGCGACCTCGACCTCTTCCTGGTCAAAGAGCTCAAGGGGCAGACGCTTCGCGTGACGCTTGACCAGAAGCCGGATGCGCAGGCCGCCATGACGGTCATTGATAACTCCACCGGGGCGGTCAAGGCGCTGGTGGGCGGCTACGACTGGAACGAGAGCAAATACGATCGCGCCGTCCAAGCCGAGCGGCAAGTGGGCTCCTCGTTCAAGGTCTATGTGTACTCGCAGGCGCTGCTCGATGGCATGTCACCCTTCGACCAGGTCCTCGACGAGCCCGTGACCTTCCCCAGCGCCTCGGGCCCCTGGTCGCCTCACAACTACGACATGAAATTTGAAGGAAACATCACTCTCCTGCACGCGCTCGCGGAGTCCCGAAACGTCCCGGCCGTCCGGCTTCTGGAAAAGGTGGGCGTGGATAAAGTGATTAAGCTTTGCCGCAGGTTCGGCATTACCTCCCGATTGGTCCCGAACCTTCCCCTGGCCCTGGGCGCCTCGGATTTGACGCTGCTCGAACACGCCTCCGCTTTCACGACTTTCCCGAACGATGGGGTCCACATCGCGCCGCGCATGATCTCTCGCGTGGCCAACTATGACGGCCGGGTGATTGACGACTTCCCGCCGGAGGTCATGGACGTCCTGCCGGCTCCCATCGCGCGCCTCATGGTCTCCATGCTGCGCGAGGTTTTCAATTCCGGCACGGCCGTCGGAGCCAAAGCTCTGGCCCAGAAATACCCGATGGCCGGCAAGACCGGGACGACCAATGATTTCACCGACGCCTGGTTCCTCGGGTTCTCGCCTTCCCTCACCGCGGGCGTTTGGGTGGGATTCGACGACCACCGCGCGCTCGGACCCAAGGAGGAAGGCGCCCGCGTTGCCCTCCCGATCTGGCAGACCTTCATGCAAGAAGTGCTGAAAGGGCAACCCGTCGAGGAGTTTTCTCACTCGCCCCTGCTGACCAACCCCGAGCAGGTCCAGGAAATCCTCGCCAGCACCGCACCCGAGCATCTGGTGGCGCAGGGTTCCGATACATCCGCGGTGGCCGGAAACCCGCCGGCGCCCACTCCCGCGGGACCCGCAGGCAGCGCGAGTGCTGCGGGAACAAAACCGGCAACCCCCGCGCTCTTGCCGGTCAAGGAGAACCTCCCCCACGCAGCCGAGAAGGCTTCGCCTGCCACAGGGCCCGCCAGCCCGCCACACGAGGTCCCGGCCAAGGCGCAGTCCCGCCCATCGCCTGAAGTCGCCCCGGCGACCACGGGGCGGGAAGGTGGCCCCAAGCCAGGAGGTGAAGCCAATCCGCAATCGCCCAAACCCTCCCCGCCCCCACCCAAGTAAGTCAAGCCCGCCAGTGCGCCAGTGGCAAACAATGGAACCCGCTGACGCGCGCGAAACCAGGGTCCGGAAAATGGAAATTGGAAAAGCGAAAATCGGGGTAGCGCCGAATCTTGAATCTCGCAAGTCCCAAGCGAAGCCTCCTGCCTCTAGCTCCTGCCGCTTGGACATTCTGTCTGGCTGGCTAACCCGTCAAGTGGTTTGTCTTGTAGGAACTCACGGCTTTGGGAAATTGGCATTTTACTACATCTATTGTTTGTTTTCAATCACTTAACGGCTTAGGGAATTTAGTCTGCCCGCTTTTGCAAATACCTCGGTCGCGTTGAATGTCCTCCGCCTGTAGACCAAACGGTTCCAGGATCATTGTTGGCTATGCTAGCATACCTAAGTCTCGTTGTCAAGCATAAAGTGAATAGTCAAAGCGTAATTTACAGCAGAGGAGGTAGGGCAGAATTTCGGTTCTTTCGAGAACCTGCAGCTCTTCTCTGCCATCAGTGGGTGAGTACGTCTTCAATGAAGGTCCAGGCGCGCGCGTCTTTGGATTGGCCTAGCCAGAAGATGGCTTGCCCTCCGGTTCGGCAGCGTGAACGTAACGAAGGACCGCAGACCGCAAAAATGGCGGCCTGCGCTACGCCGTTAGCCCGCGCTCGCTCCAGGAATGGGAGCAAGGCCGCAGGCGGCCAAGAAACCGCGGTGCGCGCCTACTTGACGGTGATTGATAGAGACCCGGAAGCGGTGGAAAAGGCCCTCATGAACAAGTCGTGAGATGCCAAAGGCATCAGGCATGAGAAATGCCCACGATCAGGACTGCATTCACCGCGGTTACCGGATATTATGGGAGCTGCAAGACATCAAGGGTGTAATGTTGTAATATTGGAATTGACCGGAAAAGGGAAGCGGAATGGGTGGGAGGCGACGGCACAGCCCACGGAGACGCGTCCATGACCATTGAACTCAAGCCCGAACACCAGAGAATTATCGAGGATGCGATCCAGTCGGGCCACTACCGCAGCGTCGATGAATTCCTCGATGAGGCGTTTGCAGCGTGGCGAACAAGGGATAACCAGCCCAGATTCGACAGGGAAAAAGCCCGTGCCGCCGCCGACCGCATCCGCGAATTGCGCAAGGGCGTATCGCTCGGGGGGCTCACGATTAAAGACTTGGTTAATGAAGGCCGCCGGTGAGCCGCTTTGTCCTCGATAATACCGTGACCATGGCATGGTGTTTCACCGACGAAGCTGCAGAGTTTACCGAAACCCTGCTCAACCGCCTCTCGGATCTGACGGACACGGCGCTCGTCCCGGCACTTTGGCTCTACGAAGTGGTCAACGTAACCGAAATGGCAGTCCGCAAGGGGCGCATTACCAAAGACAAGGCAACCGCGTTTATTGAGAGCCTCACAGACTTGCCGATCGAAGTAGAAGATTTGAGTCGGACAGAAGTGTTTGTGTCCGTCCGGGCGGTGGCGGAACGGTACAGGCTGACCAGCTACGATGCGGCTTACCTGGAACTGGCGATCCGTCACCGATTGCCCCTCGCGGCATTCGATAGTGATTTAAATAAAGCCGCCCGAGCCGCCGGAGTCGAGTTGGTGCAGCGATGAATCGTTCTTCTCCTGTTCTCGCGGGAAGCCCATCCATTAGATTCTAAAGTCGGCAACCGTTAAGAAGCCAGAACGGGCCACGGATGGGACGCGGTGACCCGTCGGCTAACGGGTTGCCCGTGCCCGCGGGGCGCATACATAAAAGGCAAAGTATGCGCCGCCCCCCGTGTGCTCCAGGTGTGCCTCGCCCAGGGTGCGCCCGGCGAACCGGACGAGTCGGTAATCCCCGGTATCAAAAACTGGATTCTCGGCCGTCCAGGCTGACGTGGACTCGCCTAACCCTCTTGGTCAGGGACAGCGCGTGTGCATGATCGAATGAAAATCGCATCGGGCTGTAAGCCCAGTTTCTCAAGCGCCCGTGATTCGTGCTCCCCTAAGCGCCCGAATAAATCGTGATATGCCTCCAGCTTTTCCGACGCCTCCTTCAGCCCTCCCAACTTCGCTAACGTCACAAGCACGTTCTCAAAACCGATCTTGTAAGGCTTGTCTGCATGTGCCTCGCCGTCGCCATCCAGATGCCTCTCGTCCCTCTTAATGGTGTCTGAGAGCTTACAGGCCATTTCAAACCAACCGAGCGCCTGTTCGTACTCTGCTCGCCGGTAATGCTCCCACCCAATGTTGTTCAGGCAATCCCGGTGGCAATCGAGGCAGAGCGTGCTTGGGAATTCGAGCGCCTTTGTAAGGGCTGTTAAGGCCTCCTCGCGCATCTCCAGCGAGTACAGCCCGAAGCCTAATTTGGCGAGTTTTTCGCCATTATTCGGGTCTTGATCTACCGCTTCCTTCAGCGCGGGCAGCCTTTCTTGGGCTTTATTCAAGGTCATCATGCAAATTTCCACCGTTTCGATCAACTCCGCGATCAGGGACAGCGGCGCGTCCTCTTTGCATAACGCAAGCTCAGCAATGCCGAATCTGAAGCCCTCGACCGCAGATCCGCCGTGTCGCATGGCTCGGATTTCGAGCAGCGGGTCCTCGACATTGGCTGAAGTCCAGGTCAGTACGACCTGCTGTAGATCCTCATACGTCTTTCCCATGCTCTCAAACAAGCCGCTCAGGTAATCCCTCGACCATCTGTTTTCAAGCATTGGAGCCTCCCTACGGTGGAGTCGGGCTACCGCCCTAGGCCCTCAGCAAGAGCTTGCCCTCCAGGGCGCTATGGTCGCTGTGGCCCTCAGAGCGCAGTTTGTGAAGGTACTCGCATCGTTCCACATGGAAATCCGGCGACACGAATATGTGGTCGAACCAACGGGGCTGGCCGCGCGACACGTGGGAAACAGGCATTACGCCCTGCCCGTGGGCCTTCCAGTAGGCGTGTTGCAGCCCATGCTCGTTATGTTCCTCGAATATCCAACGGACGGCAGCGTCCCATTCCTTGCCCTTGCCAGTGCGTCCTTGAAAGGTACACTTCTTCCAGCACTCATAGCCCCCTTCCTGCCTGTTCCATTCTTGGCCCCATGTGACAATCTGTCCGCCGTCTTGCAGGGGAATAAACTGCGGCTCGTTGAAGTCGCCGGTCAGGATGCAGGGCCTGTCCTTCGCCTTACGCACCACGTCCTGGAGCGCCTTGAAAGTGTCAATTTTCTTCCAGCCATACCCTGACCCATTTGGGACGTGCACGCTGATTACAAGGAAAGAGCGACCGTTGACAGACACCGAAGCCTGAACCAGCAACTGAGCCCATGGCGGCTTCTTTCCGGAGTATCGCGCCTCGACTGGCTCGATTGTCCAACGGCTGGCGATGAGGTTGCCGTAGCGCTTGCCGCCCGTGTGGCGCTGACTGTCGGGGCAGCACTTGAGACCCATAACGCCAAGGCGCTTCTCGAAGTCGCAACGCTGGTTGAACGTGACCTCTTGTAAGGTAAGAACGTCAGGTTGACCTTTAAGTGCGTCCAAGATGCGGGCTCCTTGGAAGTGCACGTTCCAAGTCACGACCTGAATGGGGATGGATTTCTCAGGCATGGGTCACCTCGTTGAAGTTGGCAGTCGCGGGAACAACCTTTTGAGGCTGCGATTCTACTGCTGGGAAATCGGAGGGTCAACCCGAGTGGGGTGGCTTCTTTGTATACGGGGGCCTCTCGAAACTTCTTCCGGCGGAGAATACCTCATTTGTCCCGGTTGCAGGTGGACGCCGGACTCGCGCAGCTTGGCAATGCCGAAATCGACGAGTTTCACCACGACGGGCGGTAGGGGCGGCCCTTGTGGCCGCCCGGTGTCGGCAATGCCGACGGGGAGGGCAGGCACGAGGCCTGCCCCTACATCGTCGGGGTACGTCAGGAAGATGTTGTCGGGTTTGAGGTCACGGTGAATGATGCCCAGCTTGTGGGCGGCGTTCAGCCCCCGCGCCGCTTGCTGGAGAATTTCGGCAACCTCCGGCACGGGAAGCGCTCCCCGCCGCGTGAGGGCCTGGCGGAGAGATTCGCCTTCCAGAAACTCCATGGCGATATAGGGCGTGCCGTCATCGGCCTGGGCAGATTCGTAAATCGTGACCACGTTGGCGTGACCAATGCGTCCTGTGGAACCCGCCTCATTCTGAAAGCGCAGCAGGAAGTCGGGGTCATCAAGGAGTTTCCGGTTCAAGACCTTGAGCGCCACGGGGCGGTTACCCACGCCGATCTGCTCGGCGAGAAAGACCGTGCCCATGCCGCCCTCGCCCAGCCTGCGCACAATTCGAAAGCGGCGTGAAAGGCCGGCGGCGAGCTGCGCTTCGGTTTCCGTCGCTTGGGCAGCGAGGTGAGCCCCGTCGCGCGGACAGAACTCAACGTCATCAGAGTACGTTTGCCGGCAACTGTGGCAAATCTTCATGGGCGCAAACAGAACCGTCGAGCTGCGCAGATTCTACCAGAAGAGTTGCCGCGGAGGGAGTTGCCGCTTGATGGCCGGCAAGTAGTTCTTCGGGGCTTTGCCATTCATGAGCCCTCCTTTTCGCATTTAGCGGTAGTGGAGGTATAACGACATTCGAGTGCAAGGAGCTTGCTGGCTTGCCGCGACGCCCCAGTCCGGGGCGTAGTGGCGGCTTTACGCCGCCGTCCGTCAGTTGGCGGGATAAACCCGCCGCTACTTGCGGAAGTCCGTCAGTTGGCGGGATAAACCCGCCGCTACTTGCGGAAGCAATCCCAGCCACCGGGGTTAAGGGGTTCGAATCTTCCGTCAGTTCCAGCCAGGAGCACTCCGCGTCGTCGCTTAATCTCGCCGATCCGGGAGAGAGGTAAACGTCCAAAATGGTCGGGAATCCGCGGCACTTGGCGGGGTGGAACGGTAAACAGCAGTTGGTAGTCTTCGCCTCCATGCAAGGCCCAGTCGAGGCTTTTTTGACTGGCATCAAGCCTCGGGCGGGGAATGCGATCACCCCACACGCACGCACCGACCCCGCTGGCCTCGCAGAGCCGCGCGAGGTCCGTGGAAAGCCCGTCGCTCAAGTCAATGAGCGCGGAGACTAGTCGGCGCTCGGAGAGATAGCGGCCCAACGCGCATCGTGGCTCGGGATATAAGTGAGAACGGACCGCCGCGGCCTCTCCGGATGACCGCCCACGCCGCCGCGACTTGAGCAAGCGAAGACCTAGAGAGGAGAGTCCCAGCTCCCCGCTGACGAAGATCTGGTCGCCGGGCCGGGCGCCGGAGCGGAGGAGGGCCTTTCCGGACGAAACTTCGCCAGCCACCATGACGTCGATCAGGGTCCGCCCGGCAACGAGGGCGGTGTCACCCCCAATTAGGGAAACCCCGAACCGTTTGGCCAGCGCAGCGAACCCCCGCCAAAAACCCTCTAACCAAGCCCGTTTCGTCCGCCGAGATAGGGCGAGTGAAACCAGCGCATAGCGGGGCGCCCCCCCCATCGCCGCGATGTCGCTAAGAGACCGGGCCAGCGCCCTATGCCCTACTGCACGCGGAGGATGGAGGTCGCAGCGGAAATGGACCTCCTCGATTGTCATATCGGTTGTTAGGATTAGATCTTGACCTGCCGTTTCCTCGACGAGCGCTGCATCATCACCTATGCCCAGCCGCACACGACCACTCGGGCGCCCAGCCAAGCCTCGAACCCAGCGCACGAACTCGTGTTCACTCCGGAACATGGCTCAAACTCCCCATTCGCGAAACAACTAGCTCTCCCATCTTACCGCAAGTAGCCCTACCCTTTAGTGTAGCGCGGCATTGCGGGCTCCCCGCCAGCCGAGGGGGCCAAACCCGCCCAGCGCTACGAGAGCGTCGGTTCGCTGCGGGCTTGTAGAGGCTCTTGAGAGACACGATAGTAATAGACTACCTTCAACGCTGGGACCACAGGGAAGAGTGAAGTGTTGCCGTTCTTAGTCCAGTCAGACTACAAAAGCGCCCGACCTCCCCTGGCGGGACCGGATGGTCGTCCGAGTTTCGCATTACCGCTGCGTTACGGCAACATTAACGCTTGACAAACTCCCGGTCGTCCCATAGGATGAGCGACCGCATCAGTTAGTTCGCATGCGTCCGAGTGTCCTCGTTATCCCTGCGCGTCTAGAGCAGGGGTTTCTTAGCAAGAAATAATCTGCGTCGGGTGAATCGATCATGGAAAAGAAGTTCTACACATTTCTCGTCTTCCCTGGGGCCCATGGGAGAATGCATAAGATCCAGCTTCCATTTTACGCATTCTACATGGTTCTGGCCTTCAGCGTGGTAGGGGTAATGACGGTAGCAGCCCTGGCGAACAGTTACGCGCGTATGCTCTTAAAGGTCTCAAACTACAATAATCTTCGGACTGAGCGCGAAGCCTTGAAAAGCCAGAATCGGACCCTGGAAAACGTGGTGACCCAGACCAATGCTAAGCTGGACTCACTGCAATCGCTAGCCGCTGAGGTGGCGCTGACCTATGGTTTCGGCCAGGCCGGGCGGCCACGCTTGCCGGAAGCGGTGCTGGCTCTCGCCACGCAGAGCAATTCCACCGTCGAATCCAGCTTCCGCGCCTCGGTTTACGCGTTCAATTTCATTCGTGGAATGTCCGTCAACCCGGCAGGCGCCTCCCTGGCTCGGGGACTCATCCCCACTCCCTCATTGGACAGTCCAACCATGCCTTCGATCTGGCCGGTGCGCGGGCAGATCACCACCGGATTCGGGCAGCGGATGGACCCCTTCACTGGAGAGGGGACGTTTCACTCGGGGGTCGATATCGCAGTTCCTTACGGCACGGGGGTGGACGCCCCTGCGGAGGGGATCGTTTTCCAGGCCGGCTTTGAATCCGGATATGGCAATGTGATCTTGATTGACCACGGCTACGGCATCACGACCAAGTACGGACATCTGAGCAAGATCTACGTCCTGGTCGGTGAAGTCGTGAAGCGGGGCCAGCTCATTGGCGCCGTGGGAATGACCGGCAAGGCAACCGGCCCCCACTTGCATTATGAGGTAACTGTTCACGACACCCCAGTGAACCCAACAAAGTACTTGCGGGGCTGACTCGAGCCCTAGCGGCATCGTGGTCCTCGGAAAAACCGGAAAGCGTTTACACGGGTACGAGAACTCGGGAGACCGTCTCCACGGGGATTGAAACGGTTCTGTGCGTGGGGCGGGGTTTAAGTAAAGAAGAAAAATTTCAATTTTCTATTGCAATTGAGGGGCCGATTGGTATAATTAATAGTTTGCGGCTGCTGGCGTAGCTCAGCCGGTAGAGCATCTGATTTGTAATCAGAGGGTCGGGGGTTCGAATCCCTTCGCCAGCTCCACTTTGAGTGAAGGCAGCCGCGCTAAGATCCGGGGGGGAAGAGGCGATCCCGCAAGGCGGGACGGGAGCGGGTTTAATAAGTTTTAAATCACCCAACTTTGCGCGGGAAGAAACGCGATCTCGCGCCCATCCGCGTACTCGAACTACTTGGCTCAGGCAAAGAAGTGCGTACCCGAGCCGAGAGGGTAGCCTGCGCTCGCCGTGGTCTTCGGAGCAAATACAACCGGACAGGTGGCTGAGCGGTCAAAAGCAGCAGACTGTAAATCTGCCGGCCCTTGCGGCCTTCGGAGGTTCGAACCCTCCCCTGTCCACCAGGAGGACAGCGACTAGTGACGAGTGACAAGCAAGAAAGACGGCGCCTTCGGGTTCGTCACTCGTCACCTGTCACTGCTTTGAGGGTGCGGGAGTAACTCAATGGTAGAGTCACAGCCTTCCAAGCTGTTGGTCGCGGGTTCGATTCCCGTCTCCCGCTCCATAAGGCTCTCAGCCTTCAGCCATCAGCACTCAGCGCCTGGAGCCTCTTAGCTGAATGCTGACCGCTGAGCGCTGATGGCTGGCGCGGGCCGATGTAGCTCAGTTGGTAGAGCACGTCCTTGGTAAGGACGGGGTCAGCGGTTCAATTCCGCTCATCGGCTCCAGAGTTTTTCTGAACTTGCTCATTCACGTGGAGACACCATGGCCAAGGAAAAATTCGATCGCTCGAAGCCGCACATGAACGTGGGGACGATCGGGCACATTGATCACGGCAAGACGACGCTGACGGCGGCGATCACCAAGGTGCTGGCGAAGGAGAACCCCAAGA
>Ga0209777_10008400_pt1 | contig 11304 bp, 7 predicted proteins | sample FrelakmetHBP12HB_FD_187147 | JGI IMG/M metagenome (GOLD analysis project Ga0209777, IMG submission 187147) | Freshwater lake sediment microbial communities from the University of Notre Dame, USA, for methane emissions studies -HBP12 HB (SPAdes)... | ecosystem: Environmental > Aquatic >...
CTGGGCTTTTAAAACTTGAATATAATTTTTTACAGGATTTGCTGTTGCCATATGAGTAATATAGTAAATTAACCGAAATTTGTCAATAATTCGTTAATATAATGGATAAATAAAGATAATTAACGGTAATTATCGTTAATTTCTTACAGTAATTGAGGTTATTGATAAGGTTTTGTCTTCACGAGATACGCGTCACGTTTCACTCTTCACGCTTCACCAGATACGAAGCCCGCTTCACTCTTCACGAGATACGAGATGTGAGATATGAAATCCGGCGTATGCCGGACGCGCCCTTTAAATAGAACCATCCGCGATTATTCTTACACATCGTCTGATGATACATATTTTGATTTCAGCGCCTCGTGTAGCGTGCGGATGCTTTCGGTCTCTGGGCGATCCGCGATGCCAGCAAGATCGAAGCCGAGGCAGATGTCAATGTCCTTCTGCGACAGGTAATTCGCGTGGATCAACACCTCGCGAAGCTGGTCGGCGGCGTCGGGATATTCGCGCTCCTCGGGATCGTAGTTCTGGAGCAAGAACTCACGGTAGCAGTGCTCGATGACGGGCTTGGAGTGGGTCTGGATTTCGTCCACCACGCGTAGAATCTCGGTGATCTTGGCATCGAGCGCAGCCTGGGTGCTGAAGAAGATGTTGCCGTTGGCATGGGCAGTATCGTTGCGCTCTTTCACAAGTGCAGCGTATTTGCCGACCTTGTCGTTATCGCACCCGATTAGTTTAAAGAAGCGCAGAACACTGCTTTCGTTCACGCGCCAAAACGTAAACGGTGATGTGGCTTTCAATAGCTCCTTCTCTAAATCCTTATTGAACCCGACCATCGCTTTCTCGAAGTCCTTCGGCTCCGTCTGTTTGATCTGCCAGATGTTGAAGTAGACGAAGCTCATGGTGAGCATGTGATAGGCGAGGAAAGCGAACTGGTACTTGCCGTAGGTGTAGTTGGTATCGAAGACATCCCACAGGAAGGCGATGTACTCCTGCTCGCTACGGGTCTTGAAAGAGAGCGGCAGGTAGTTGCCCAGTTCGGCGGCTTCGTCCATGGCTCATTCCTCCGCCGCGGTCGGTTCCTCTTCACCCCAGACGCGGGCGAGGGTGGCATGGATCTTCTTTTCGAAGCGGGCGAGCAGTTCTCGGTTGGCGTCGACCAGCGCCTGCTCGGCTTCAATCTCGGCGACAATGGCTTGCTGCGTGGCGAGGGGTGGGAGTGGGATGCTAAGTAAGCGGATGTACCCCAACGGAATAAACCGTTGCGTTGATCCACTGGCTTGAAGTTCAAAGCGACTCTGCATCTCCGCAGACGCCAATACATCTTTCAGGAATCGGTTATCGATTCTTGAGTCTGGGTGAAACTTGATCAGTGCAACATTTTTGACTGCATACTCTCGGGATGCATCAGCAATGACGGGATTTCCAATTGTGCCAATCATCGGCATCAAGATGTCTCCGGCATCGACGTTGGACCGCTTGTTAATGGCGTCGAGGTCTTCACGACTAATCAGGTTAACATCAGTAAAGTCAATGACCCCGTTCTTTAGGTTTTTGGATGTGATCAGGGGATAGCCTTCAAGGACGTATTTCGGACTCTCGTGAGTTCCATCCCGCACATCACAGATTTCGCTTAACTCCACCATCGGCCAGTCGGAATGGATGGGGATGTGGGGGCGGTAGTTGTTGAGGACGGCGCGTGCGCCGTTGATGACTTTCTGGTAGCCCTCGATCTCCGCCACGATCTCCTTCTGCACCTCCAGCGGCGGCAGGGGGATTTTGTATTTCAGAATCTCCTTTGGTGCGATGTTACCTTGTGCCCCTCCTCCAGAGGTTGTTTGACAGAATTCGTAAAATTCAGGTCGTTGAAGAAGAACAAGAAGGTACTTCTGCAGGGCTATTGGCTTAGCCCGAACAACACCTACCCGCTGATTCAGCAAAAGGTTATTTCTATCGACTTCGGCGACTTTTCCTACGGTTGCGCCAGTCATTGCTATGACAATATCGCCAATATATAGCGAAAAACGATCAAGGTCTTTTGTAAAAGCGTGATATTGACCGTCCGTGAGATTGAGCAACCCGTCTTTACCAACATTCCCAATCTTCACAACTGGTCGATAGGTAGGGTCCAATGGAGCATCAATCATGTCCTTGCTGTTGAACGCATAGCCGCCTGAAAAATCTGCCACCTCGCCCAAGTCAACAATCGGAAAACACGATTCCCTTACGCCATTCTCACGATATCTCTCCCCACTCAGGTTGTAATCACCGTTCGCCACGACCTTCTCCTTCTCTATGATCAGGCCGAGCGTGGGCTGCAATTCGGCTACGGATTCCCCAGCCCGCAGGCGGCGCAGGTATTCGGCGATCTCGGCGCGGGCTTGCGGCAGATCATTCTTGTCGATGGAGCGCCGCTGTGCGCCGAGACCGAAGCCGTCGTTCTCGATCTTGAAGAAGGCGATGGTGTCACTCTTCTTGGCCAGCGACTTGTCGATAATCAGGATCGAGGTCTTGACACCAGAATAAGGCTGGAACACACCAGCCGAAAGCGAGACGACGGCGACAAGGTATTCCTCCACCAGCATCTTACGCAATTGTTTATAGGCGGTCTGACTCTGGAAGATGATTCCTTCGGGCACGATAATGCCGGCGCGGCCTTGGGACGTGAGGTGCTCGGCCATGTAGTCCACGAACAGCACTTCGCTGCGCTTGGACTGCACCGAGAAGCGTTTGTGGGGCATGATACCGCCTTTGGGCGACATGAAGGGCGGATTGGCGAGGATGACGTCGGCGAATTCGTTCCAGCGCTCCTCGGAAGTGAGGGTGTCGTATTCGTAGATGTGCGGATCGGCAAAGCCGTGCAGATACATATTCACCAGCGACAGGCGCACCATGTCGGGCGAGATGTCGTAGCCCTTGAAGTTCTGTGCGAGGCGGCCCTTGTCGTCCGGTGTCAGGGTACTGTTGCTCTTGGCGTCGGTGTTGGCCTTGAGGATGTGTTTGTAGGACGAGATCAAGAAGCCCGCAGTGCCGCAGGCCGGGTCAAGCACGGTCTCGGTTTTCTTCGGATCGATGACCTCGACCATGAAATCAATAATGTGGCGCGGGGTGCGGAACTGTCCGGCGTCGCCCTGTGAGCCGAGCACGGACAGCAGATACTCGAAAGCGTCGCCGAGGCGCTCGCTGTGGTCGTAGTTGAACTCGTCGATGACCTTGAGGAACATCTTTAGCGTTTCCGGATCGCGGTAGGGCAGATAGGCGTTTTTGAAGATGTCGCGGAAGAGCAGCGGAATGCCTGGGTTCTCCGGCATCTTGGTAATGGCCTCAGCGTAGAGGTTCAGGGTCTCGTGGCCGCCCAGCCCCGAGCGCATGAGCTTGGCCCAGCCGTAGCGGGCGAACTCGCCTGCGAAGAACTTGCGCTTGCCGCCGAACTCTTCGCTCTCGGCGTCCATGTCGTCCATGAACTTGTAGATCAGGGCGATGGTGATCTGCTCGACCTGGCTCTTGGGGTCAGGCACTTTGCCGACGAGGATGTCACGGGCGGTGTCGATGCGGCGTTTGGTGTCGGTGTTTAACATTTTACTCCTTTATGCGGCGAACTGATTCAAGGAGACATAGTCCTTGACGTATTCAGGGATGAGTGCGCGGTACTTCTTTGGCACGGCGCGGAAGTCGCTGGTGGAAAAAACTGGGTTGGTGGCCAAGTCGGTGAACTGGCGGCTCTCGATGATGTGGCGCACCTGGCCGCTGGTAACGTAGGCCTTGAAGTAGGTCTTGATGGCCGGGATGGCCTTGGCTTCTTCGGGTTTGGTGTCAGCGACGAACTTGGCGAACTCCTCTTCCAGTAGCTCGTCCTTGGACTTGAAGCGCGGGATGAGGCCGAAGATCTTTTCGAGGATTTCACGCAGAGTCAGGCGGCGGTCCACGGCGGCGGCCTTGCGCAGTTTATCGAGGGTGTAGTACTCTTCTGGTTTGTCAAAGACCTCTCGATTCACGTAGTCAATGACGCGATCCCACTGGCCGGCTTCGACGGCCTTTGCTATGGTCTCGTTTTCACGTACGGCGTCCTCGAATTTCTCGAAGAACATGCGGTCTATTTTCATCCCCTCTAAGCCGATGGTCTGTTCCTTAATACTGGCGAGGATGTCCGCACCGAGATGCTTATAGGTGCCGCCAACCACCACCGGCCCACCATTGCCGCCCCCTTCTTTGCCCTTACCTTTTGGCGTGGGTAGTTCCAGCACTTCGTTGTAGTTGAACTCTTCCTCGAAGTATTCGCAATTGGCAAAAAAATCAAAGAGCTTGAATGCTTTCTTCTGCGGCTCCTTTACGCTGTCTTTAATGCTGTCATCGAAAAGTTGTTCGAGGAAGTTATGCTTGCGAGTACCGCGCCCTTTGATCTGAATGAAGTCCGTCGGCGAAAAAATCGGTCGAAACAGACCGAGATTGAGGATATCGGTGCAATCATATCCTGTGGTCATCATGCCAACGGTCACGCAGACACGCGCCTTGCTTGTCTTGTACGCGGGCAGGAAGTTGGCCGAACCGAGTAGATTGTTGTTGCTGAAGTTGATGGTAAACTGCTGGGCGTCGGGAATTTGTGAGGTAACCTGCACGGCGAAATCGGACTGATACTTGCCGGGAAACATGCGGTCTGCCATCTGGTTGAGGATCTGCGCCAGCTTGGTGGCGTGATTCTGGCTGACCGCGAAGATGATGGACTTACCTATTTCCCCGCTGACAGGATCGCGTAGCGAGTTTTCCAGAAAGGTCTTGCAGAAGATTTGGTTGGTGGCGTCAGCGAAGAAGCGCTTCTCGAACTCGCGCTGTTGGTAGGCTTCCTGCTGATCTTCGCCGACATCGTCGGTGAACGAGACGACGAAGCCTTCTTCGGAAAGCAGTTCGGTGGTGATCTCGGTGCGGGCATCCACCACCGTGGGGTTGATCAGGTAGCCTTCCTTCACACCGTCGAGTAGAGAGTAGCGATAAGTGGGCTGACTGTTTTCGCAGCCGAAGGTGCGGTAGGTATCCAGCAACAGTCGCCGCTCGGCTTCGCGCGGGGCGCGGGTGGAAGGATTGGTGTTGTCAAACCGCCGGAGATAGTCGCGGGGCGTGGCGGTGAGGCCGAGCTTGTAGCCGATGAAGTAGTCGAACACGGCACGTGCGTTGCCACCGATGGAGCGATGGGCTTCGTCGGAAATGACCAAATCGAAATCGGTCGGCGAAAAGAGACTCTGGTACTTGTTGTTAAAGAGCAGCGACTGCACTGTGGTGACAACGATTTCCGCCCGCCGCCAGTCGTCACGATTCTCCTTGTAGATCACCGTCTGAAAGTCGGCAGACAGCAGCATCTTGAAGGTCTTCCTGGCCTGCTCCTCCAGTTCGAGCCGATCAACTAGAAACAGTACACGCCTGGCATTGCCGGAACGGAGAAAGAGCTTGATGACGGCAGCGGCAGTGAGTGTCTTGCCGGTGCCGGTGGCCATTTCGAACAGGAAGCGGTCTTTCCCCTCCTTGACATCCCGTTGCAGGGCGTGAATGGCCTTCAACTGATAGGGACGCAAGAAACGCAGTTTATTGGCCTGAATGTAGCCGGGACGCTCGGCCTCGCTTTTCCACGCCGCTTCGGATTGGTAGTTTGGGCGCTGGGTCAGCACGATATAATCGTCGCCGACCTGGTCCTCGACGAGGCGATGCGGGTTGGGCGTGACTTGCTGGTAGCCAATCACCGAGTCCGGCGTTGGGAAGGTCGTAATGAGGTAGGGGTTGCCGCGCTCCAGATCCCAGAAATAGTGCAGGTTGCCGTTGGAGAGGATTACGAAGCGGCAGTTCTGGGACTTGGCGTATTTGCGGGATTGTTCCTTGCCGACGAGCGGGTTCTTGTCCTCCGATTTGGCCTCAAGGACGATGAACGGGAAGCCTTTGGTGTCTAGCAGCAGGAAGTCAATGAAGCCTTTGCTCGTCTTCTCAAAGTTATCGCCGAGGGCATCCAAATCGGATGACTTGATCGTCACGCTGGGCTCAAGGCGGATGTTCGCGGGCGCGCTTCCCTCTGCGAAGAACCGCCAGCCTGCCGCTTCGAGCAGCTTGTTGATCTTGATGCGGGCCGTAGCTTCTTTATTTGCCATTCGTTTTCCTGCTTCCAGTAGAGATTTAAAATTTTTTAATTACCAAAAATGATACAACTTCTAAAAAACAATGCAATCATTAAATATTACAGGCTAAAGGTGAAGAACTGAAGACCGAAGGCAGGAAAAAAGGAAGCGTAAGATTGAATGTGTTATACCATCAGTCCTTCATCCGTAAAGCTGAAATATTGGCCGTCACCGATGATGATATGATCCAGCATCCTGATTCCCAATAGCTTCGCTGCGGCGGAAAGCTCGGCCGTTATTTTTTTATCTTCCGGGCTAGGGGCAATATTGGCGCTGGGGTGATTGTGGACGCAAATAATAGCGGCGGCAAATTTTTGTAATGCCGTATGGATGATTTCCCGCACAATCGGTGCTGCCTGGTTGACAGTGCCTACTGCTGCATCGGCAATATCGATGATTCCATTGTTGCTGTTGAGATAAACAACTTTAAAGACTTCGGTCTTGAGGTCGCGCATTTGCGGCATGATGATATCGACAACATCCCCGGCAGTGGCAATTTTTTGCTTGGTGCTTATGGCTTCGTCTTCACGGAAACGCCGTCCGATCTCGAGGGCCGCTTTGATTTGCGCGATTTTGGCCGGGCCCAAACCTTTAAATTCTTTCCAATCGCGGATATCGGAGTGGCTCATATTGCGGAAAGTGCCGAACTTAGCGAGCATCTTTCTGGCCAAATCAATGGCGCTATTGCCCTGGACACCGGTGCGTAGTTGTATCGCCAGAAGCTCGGAATTGCTCAGCGCCGAAGCACCGCGCTTTAGCAGTTTCTCCCTCGGCCGGTCGCCCTCCGGCCAGCTTTTGATTCCGGTTTTTTTATTAGCAGTAGTCATTTTGCTTGCTTAAACAACTTGTTAAAATATTTTAATACTTTATCTAAATCAAATTGCTGGTCGGTCCTGATCATTGGAATCAAGTCAGTTTTAATGGTTCTTTTCATCTCAATTATATCATGATCGGATAAGCCAAGATTATGGGAGTAATCTCGTTTATATCCGTCAAGTCGTAATTTTTCATTAACTATTTTCAAAAAATTCGGCCTCTCAAAGTTGAAACCGGTTGCTATAATTTGTGCCAAATCATAGTAATCCCTTATCGCGGGTGTCAGTCGTGAAATAGCGGCTTTGAGTTTTTCCGCAACGCTTTCCTCAAGAGATAAAGCTAGAATAGTTCCCTGCGGAAACAAATTTTCACCTGTAAAAGGGTCTTGGTAAAAATGCATTATGGCCACATTCACAGGCGGTAAAAACGGCGGCTGCCTGAGAGATATTTCCAGTTTTATGCTTTCCACCTTATTCGAAATAACAGATGCGTATTGAATATTAAAAACATATTGCGTTGAATTGTTAAAGCCTTCTCCCTCGGGATTGTCGGTAACAAGAGCGAGCTGCTTTAGAAATGTCGGCATCTTTTCCCGTATCGGCGTTATGGCCTTTGACCTTTTCCCACGTGTAGTGACATCAATATCGCTTCGGTATGAAAAATCCAAATCCTCGCTTAGCCTGTGATAGTTCAAATAAACTTTATTCAACAATGTGCCGCCCTTGAAAATTATATCGCGGCTCAAATGATCGTTAACCTCGTTAAGAATTCTTGTCAGATGATAGTCTTTCTCGATAATTGACGGCAGAAAACCATGCTCATCAGCAAGATATTGAATAACGTCTCTTAATTTTTCTTTATCCATTAAAGATAACTTTCCAGTCTTGATTTACTTTCCCTTTTCTCGATTTAATGAAAGGGTTAAACACTACATAGGTATTGTTCTTCTTAATGGAAGCCTTTAATCTATTCAAATACTTTGCGGGGCCCCCCGCACGCTCAAGCATAATTCCAGCCCGCTTGCGCACAGCCGCCACCGGGAAACGAACTAAGTACCTGACAAATTTATTTAGGTCTATTTTACTGATCTGTTCATTCAATACGCCCTGAACATTTTTCCAGGAACCCATTGGATTAAAAATAAAATCGATGAGCGTTCGTTCCTTATCGCTGATGTATACTTCCATATCATCAATTATTATCTTCTTCAGGCCATACATTTTTTGCGGAGATACTTGAATAGCTTTGTATGTATTCTTCCCAATTTTTCTTTGCCATTCTTTTTGCGTATTCAAAACAACAACTGATTGGGGAATTTGCTGTGTAAATCCCCAATAATTATACATGGAACTATACCCAATATAATAGGGTATCTCTCCCATCCACAAAGCCGCTACAGCTAGTTCATTGGGCATCCAGCGTTGATTTGGCGCCTTTAAGGGCACAACCAGATAGCGCCCTTTACGTAATTGTATCAGACGATTTTTCTCTGCCAGAGATGCTAAAAGCGCCGTTGCTTTTCTATAATTGCCCAGCGTGTTAACCGCATACTGAGTAGTAATAACTTTTTCTTTTTCAAATTCTGACCGCGACAATAAATAAACCGCGTCTTTAGATAATTGCGAATAGCCTTTTGGGCGCATTGTATTATTACCTCTTATTTCCAGTTAACGTGGAATTACCTGGAATGGATACAACGTACTCTTGCCTAGTTATTATGTCAAGATTTTTTTGATATTTACGTTTGCAGAGTGTTTAATCACGGGCATGCTGAATCTAGCACAAAACCCAGTTATTTCCCCGTTAGAGATTTATCCCGTAGGCTTGCTGTATAGGATTAGAAGCGTTTTAGCCGATTCTTCAAATACCGTTTTTACTCTAACTTTTTGAGCTATCCGGAATTTCCGGATAGCTGATTACGGAACCTTAATTCCACTTACGCTTCAAATTTCGTTTCACTTATTTGTAGCGAGTGTCACTACCTCATCGAGCAGGATGTTGACGCTCTCGTTCACAAAAGGCGCATACTGCTCCCGGGCCTTTTGCCTTTGTTCGGAACGTGTTTCCTTCTCAATGCCTACGCCTTCCTCTTTTATCGTCTTGCGTAAATCATCAAGCTGGATGATGCCTTTCTTGTCCGCGGCTTCTTTGTTGTCTTTGACGATTTTGGCAAACCTTGCGTCTTTCGCAACCCGGCCCTGCGATTTGGACGAAAGCCTTGCGATCAGGGGCTTGCCAACGGGTTTCCAATGCGGCGCAGCTTTCTCCCGCACGCCCATGAAAGGCTCGATTGCCTGGGCCGGCAGCGGATAGTCCAGCGCCGCTTCACCGATATCTTCTAATACAAACCAGCCAGGCAGCCTCACGTCCGCCATCACACCTATCTTCTGCGTCGATTTGCCGCCGGGCAGGAAGTACAACGCCGTTGTGACCTTCATTGCGCCAAGCTCCCAGGGCAGCGGCATTAGTTGCTGCACGGAACCCTTGCCGAAGGTATGATCCGACCCGACGATCACCGCGCGGTGGTAATCCTGCAGAGCGCCCGCGACGATCTCGCTTGCCGACGCACTGAGGCGGCTCGTCAGAACAACAAGGGGGCCCATGTAGAGTGCCCGTGGATCCTCCGCGGGGGCCGCATTAATGCGGCGTTCGTCGCCTCCCTTCCCCGCTGCGGCCAAACCATTGGCAAGAATCGTCTCCCGCCCTTGGCTGTCCTTGACTGCTACTATTCCACCATTGCCAATAAAAAGGCCGGCAAGGCGCACCGCCTCTTCGAGCAGCCCACCACCATTGCGCGACAGGTTCAGGACGATGCCGTCCACCCGCTGCCGCCTGGCCTCGGCAAGAAATCTTTTCACGTCTTCGTAACTGGACTTGCCGCCCTTCTCGCCGCCGTAAAAGGAAGGAAGATCGATTACGCCGAAGCGATACTGCCTTCCGCTCACTTTCCGAATCTCGTAGGTGATCTTCGCCTCCTGCTCCTTCATGTCGATCGTGTCGCGCGTGATGGTCACATCAAAGCGCTCCTTCTGCTTCCCCTGCCGCAGGATCGTCAGGGTTACCCGTGTGCTTTTCTTGCCGCGGATCATGCTGATGACGTCGCGCAGGTCCATGTCGATGACGTCAACGGGCATTTCGCCTTCCTGAGCCACGGCGATGATTTTGTCCTTTGGCTTCAACAGACCAGTCTTCTCGGCGGCGCCTCCGGGAATCAATTCTTCAATAATGGTAAAGCCGGTGTCGCTCGACAGAAGGGCCCCGATTCCCTCCAGGGAAAGCTTCATCTGAATCTGGAGATCCTCGAGGTTTTTCGGGGGCAGGTAACTGCTGTGCGGATCCAGGGCCAGGGCGAAAGCCTCGGCGGAGGTTGTAATGAGCTCGGCGGGATTTTGCTCGACCACCCGCATCGTCTGTAACTCATAGCGGTGTATCTGCTTCTTCTTGGCTGTTGCGAGGTCGATACCGGTGGTGAGTGAGTTTTCGATCTGGAATTGCACGATCTTTTTCAGGAGCCCCTGCTTTTCCGCCATTGTCTTCGGATAGGGACGTTTGTCCACGTTGATATTCAGCTCCACCATCATGTCCAGCCGGAAGTCCGGCCCCAGAATCTTTTTGACGATGGATTCGTTCTCCCGTACCCGCACACCGAGCAGATCATACACTTGCTGGAGCGAAGTGCAGCTGCCTTTTTCCCCGGTTTCAAACAGGTCTGTGAGGAGCGGTTTGAGCTTCTTCAAATCAGACTCGTACAGCAGCGTTTTAGAGGGATCAAGGCGCTTGATCATCTGGTCGACGGCGTGCATTCTGATCTCCGAGGTGGTACTCTTCATCACGTAGTGTTTGGCGTGGAATGCTTCCATCAGTTTGGGAAGGTCGCTGCAAGTAAGGTCTTCTGCTGCCACCGTGAAAGGGGTAAGGAAGATCATCATCAGGATCAGCGGCAGCAGAATACGTAACCTGCCCTTCGGGACTAAGGCCGCGGTAAAGCTTGGGTGATTGTCTCGGGGGGTATTTTCAGCCCCGTTAGAAATTGGCATGAATCATTACGTCCTGTGAATAATTTATTATTTTTACTCCTAATTCAAACGAGAGCATAGCGTATAATTTACTTTATTTCTAACGGGGTAAACGGGACTCATTTATAAACTTTTTTAACTCTGCATGAGTTGTTCGTATTTTTGAAATAGAGTTCGCCGGACGCACCGTACCAATACAATACAGATCCATCCCGGCCTGCCTGCTCAACGCAATCGCTGGTTTTGATAATAATATTTGTATAAGTATCCTTATATAAATTATCGCCGATTTTCTTAATTTTTACTTTATAGCTACC
>Ga0209777_10008401_pt1 | contig 11304 bp, 15 predicted proteins | sample FrelakmetHBP12HB_FD_187147 | JGI IMG/M metagenome (GOLD analysis project Ga0209777, IMG submission 187147) | Freshwater lake sediment microbial communities from the University of Notre Dame, USA, for methane emissions studies -HBP12 HB (SPAdes)... | ecosystem: Environmental > Aquatic >...
GGGGGACATTGGTGTTGAATTGACTTGATAAATAAATAAATGGGGTCAGGCATAAATAATTAAGTATTGACAGAGGAGGGATTGCCTAACAATAGCGTCAGGGCTTTTGTCTCGACATTTTACTAATACCATAATAAAAGGCCCGACCCTTTTCTTTTATACAGAACATGATACAATTTGGGGATGTCGTTCTTCTCAAGAACGGCATTGAAACGCAACCATGACTCGGCTGGGATATTGATCATAGGAGATTATCTTTTCAGTCGTCTATTATTGCCTTTTGTATATTATCCAGTTAGAAAATTTTAAACCAACGGGGTTTTCATGTTAATTTTTCTTTTAATCCCGATATCATCAGGAAAACCGTGGAATAATTTGTTGGGCACCTTCAATCTCATGAAACTTTCCCTGTTGTTTATCGCCTGTCTCTGTTGGCCGTTGTCCGCGACCGCTGATTGCCAGGCCAGTGGTAGCGGGAAGCCATACCTGGGTCCCCTGTTCGACGCGATGGCGCAGATCGACAGTAGAATGTATGAGACCGTCCTAACCAAAATGGATGACTCTAGGGTTCAACGAATGGCATTGTTCGCGCGATTAAAGCGCAAGAGTAGCGGCGAGTCCGATGTCATTGCTCTGAAAAAGCGATTTCCAGACCGATTCGTAATCGGAACGCCTAAGCGGTTCGATTTGAGAGACGACGTGCCGGATGCTTTTATAAATCAGACCATATCCAAACTGCGGCAAGGCCCTTACCAGTTTGTTGGCGAGATAATATTTGTACACGGCGACAAAACTCACGGCGAACAAACCGCTTCTAGCGAACGATATGTCTCCGGTAATGCGCCAAATGTGTTTCGCCTGATGCAGGAACTGCAAACTCTCCGGGTACCGGTCATGACGCACTGGGAGGTGTACAACTGGGATCGAGATTGGCCTGTCTTTCACCAGTTATACGAGAAGTTCCCCAATCTTACATTCATTTGGCCTCATGCTGGGTTTGGGTCAGCCGTTCAGGCGGAAACCGTGCTGTCACAACACGCAAACGTCATGATTACCCTATCGAAGTTAGAAAAGGACCAACGTAGCTTGACCAGCGAAGAAAAGGCTGAACAACTTGGTGGCGCAATCGTTGATGAATGCGGGTCAATTCTTCCAGAATGGCGTGCGCTCATCGACAAGTTCCCGACACGCTTTATGTTTGCAACCGACGCACACAAAGACTTTAGGTGGGCGAAATATGCCGACGTGGTAAGCCGGTGGCGGAACATTCTGGGGGAGCTTTCAGATTTGCAAGCCAAAATGATTGCTTGGCAAAATGCAGAACGAGTTTATAATAAATCACGTTGAACTCGCCATGGAATGCCCAACTATTCGTTCCATACGAACATTGCTTATCACCTTATCCAATTTTTGGGGACCACCTCACCCTTTTAAGTCGTGGTCCTTAGGGATAAGGCCTTAACAGACAGGCTATTTTCTCCCTCCCTCAAATAATCAAGCAACCATTTCCGTACTTTTGGGTGAGTCAGGGGTACGTCCGTCAACTCCTTCCGAATTTCCGAGGAGTCCAGTTGAAATTCATCCCCATCTATTTTATGGGTATAGATCCAATCGATTGGGTTTTCAGAAAAGAGCACGGTCAAAAGTGTTGAAGGCATATCTCCCAAAGGTGGTCGATCGATATGACTGTGACGAAAGGTGGCTTGAACCGTCGTCCCTTTTCCCGGCTTGGAAAAGATTTTCAGATCCCCCTCACAGCGGCGACAGGATTCCAACAACAAAGGAATCCCCAAGCCTACATGACGGGTTTTCCTGGTAGTATAAAAAGGATCCAGAACCTTGGCAACCTGCTCTTTGGACATGCCTCGTCCATTATCCCCTACTTCAATGAGTAATCGGTCCGATTTCAAATCCTCATCAATTTTTATTTCAATCCTGGACGCCCCGGCCTCGATTGAATTTTGAACGATGTCCAAGAGATGTAGGGAAAGTTCTAGCAAGAAATTCGGAGCTCCTTTAAAATCCGGGTCATTTTCCCTTCCTGTTTTTTAATACGCTGTGATGATCATTGATCCGGCCACTCCACCATAACCTGTCGTCCCTCCTGACCCTTAAAAGCCAGGGTCATCTCTTTGATCCCCGGATGGGCCATTTTGAACGATGTCCGATTTTGAATCTCGACAAGGCGATGGGCATCTCCATCGACGATGAGACACCAATCCTTCAACTCCGGCCATTGTTGGAAGTCCCTTGGCATTTTAAAATGGGGGGTAACCTCCAGAGCCGCAACGGAAAGGGATTTAGGTATCAAACCAAGGTTGGATAAAATGCTGAAGGAAGGACGATCCACATGGGCGGGGATAGCCATCCCACCAAGGGAGGCCACCTGATCGACAATCTCCTCCAGGGCCATATCGGTTGAAGTGGCCAGTAACCGATCTTCGGTCCAAAGCAATTCCCCGGCGGCATTGACCACATACTGAGGGCCGAACAAGTCCTCTTTGTTGGCCAAGGGAGGCAGTTTTTGAAAAACTATTTCCTGCCACTGCTTACACGATTCAAGGGTATCGAACAGACAAAGGATGTGAACTTCCTCTCTGGACTGCAGTTCCATCCCCGGCAAAACATGTATGTTGGTACCCACCGCCGCTTCCATGACTGCTTCTGCATTGTGACAGGCATTATGATCAGTAATCGCTATGAGGTTTAAACCTTGCCTTTCGGCCTGCCACAGGATCAAGGAAGGAATCATCTCGATTTCCGCACATCCTGAAAGCACGGAATGGACATGCAGATCGGCCCTAAAAAGTGTCAACCGATCCGGATGTTGGAGGGCCTTTTCCTGATCCTTATTCACCGCCGATCCCGAGAGGTGTCAATTGTCCGACAACGGAAAAGGTATTTTTAGGAGTAAGCAACAAAATCACATTTTCTTTTTCAGCTTGAGCGATGGTCTCCGGGGAAGGCCGGTTTCCCTCGGTAATGATGACACCGGCCAGACCTAACAGACTGGCTACCGCCACCACATTGATGTGAAACTGAAGGGTAACCCACAGAAAGTCCTCTTTGGCTCCCCGCATGACACAACTCAAGAGATCCGAAGCATATCCGCCCGCCACCGGACGATTCACCTGCTCAACCGAAGAGACGGTCTCCAAATTTAATTGTTCGATAACAGTCTGTAAGCCAATCATAGTTTTTTTTCGGACTTGCCCTCCTTTTTTTCTTTTTATAAAACAGCAAGGGATATAACGGTTTTCATGAACCTTGAGCTCGATACTTTTTTTACCCACGGTAAAAATACCGCTAGGTTTTTAGAAAACCAATCAAATTTTTATCTGGATATCCAATTGGGTTCCAGTGCCCGGTTTCGATTCAATCGTGAAGGAATCGGCACACTTTAGTATATTGGCTAAACCCATACCCGCTCCGAAACCCAACTCCTGAATCCGGGTAGGGGCGGTCGAAAATCCAGGGGCCATAGCCCGCTCCACATCAATGATTCCCGGACCATGATCCGTTACTGTCATATGAATCAAATCAGGTTGGATTTCAGTAATCAATTCCCCCCCGGCATCGGCATGAATAATAAGATTCATTTCAGCCTCATAGGCGCAAATGGCCACACGGCGCAGTATTTGGGGGGATATCCCCAGTTGCTCAAAGGCCTTTTTAATCTTGCTTGAGGCACTCCCTCCGCTCTTGAAATCTTTCTCTTTGATATGATACCGGAGAGTCAGGCTGGTCCGGTCGGAGACAATATATTCCTGATAATTCATCGGGGGATCTCGTTTGATCTCTTCATCATGATAAGTCAGGCTGATAGCCTCTAATAATCCCCTGGTGATATCACTCCCCGTCAAGATGCCGGTCAAGTCCCCTTGCTCATTAACCACCAAAAGTCGACCCACATGAAATTGAGAGAATTTTTTTATGGCCTCAATAATCGATTCTTTCTCCATAACCGTAATCAACTTCCGGGTCATTCTCTGGCTGACGGGCACGTCAAGCTCACCGGCTTCCAGGGCTTTGATCAGATCTTCTATAGAGGCCACCCCGATCAGACCACCACTCTCCAACACCGGCACACCGGATATCCGATTGGTCTTCATAATTTCCTTCAATTGCTTGATGGTAGTATACGGCGAAACGGTTATGACGTCCTTTCGCATTACATTTTCAATGGGCAAATTATAAATCAGTTCTTGTTTTTTTGTGAATTCCAATGAGAAGCACCCTCATTAAAACCTCTTAGGATGAAAAAATATTTATGCCCTCCAAGGCGGTCTAGATATTTCCGTTAATAAAATCAAAGAGGCGTTAAAGGAACAGCGGGCATTCCCGCTTTATAAAGCAGTCCACAGGATTCAAACATTCCGAAATTCGTTGTGATCAGAGGGATGCCCAATTGCTCAGCCAACTGAACAGTCTCCGGGTCGGGGACCTTCCCCCGTACAAAGATAATAGCAGCCACATAGGCCATTTCCGCTGTTCTTACTGCTTGAACATTTTTTAATCCGGTGAGGAGCACAGAACCGGGAAGCATATAAGCCAAGGCGTCGCTCATCAAATCCGTCGCCCCGCAAAATTTGATATCCCTTTCCAGATCAATCTTTGGCGTTAAAACGGTCCCTTTTACGATTTCAATAATTTTTTCTAGTTTCACCAGTCTGCATCCTTGAATGATTTGTATTTTTATTCCTCTTGAAATATATCATACCAATGCAAAATGTTCAAAATGAAAAATCAAATCATTCCTGATTCAAATTTTTTACCAGCCAATCCAATCCTCTGGAGGGGGCCCTTTTCGAGACCTTTGCCTAACCCTGCCAAAGAGAGCAGAAGGGATGGCCGAGAAGGGGCAAAAAGTTTAATTGCAAGATGAAAAAAATAGGCATAAATGTAATAAATAGCTGAAGTAATTTGACAAAGAAACGTAAAAAAAATAAAATTTCTCCACCGAAACCCTTACAGGGGGGAAAAATGGGCTATAAGCGGTGTAATCAGAATATCAGCTTTAGGGATATAGCGTTGATTCGTGTTTCGCCAAGAGCAGAGGGTCAGGTCTTTTATCTTGACATTTTGAAATAACCCTGACAGGGTGAGACTATGACTCGTCCACTCCGTATTGAATATCCCGGGGCTGTATATCATATCACCTCACGGGGTATCGAAAAGAAACCCGTTTTCAAGGACAATCAGGATCGTGGAAATTTCCTCAGGACCCTCCAGCAGGTCAACAAACGCTACAACTGGTTATGCCATGCCTATTGCCTCATGGGCAACCACTACCATCTGCTCATCGAAACTCCCGATGGCAACCTCTCTATTGGGATGAGGCAGCTTAACGGCGTCTACACCCAGCTTTTTAACAACCGGCACAAAAGAAGCGGACACCTTTTTCAGGGCAGGTTTAAAAGCATTCTTATCCAGAAAGACAGTCACCTTCTCGAAGTATGCCGGTATGTCGTTTTAAATCCTATCCGGGCCAAGAAGGTGGAGAACCCCAAGCAGTGGAAATGGAGCAGCTACCGCGCCACTGGTGGCCAAGAAAAGCCCCATCCCTGCCTGACCACAGATTGGGTCCTCGGGCAATTCAGCAGGAAGAGAGGGAAGGCTGAGAAAGAATACCGCCAGTTCGTGAAATGGGGTATCGGTAACAAATCGATCTGGAAAGATGTCAAGGGTCAAGTCCTCTTGGGTGAAGATGAATTTGTAGACAACCTCACCGATCACCTGAGGAAACACAAACCTGTATCGGAGATACCGAAGAGCCGGCGGTACGCCAACAGACCGCTACTTGAAAAAATTTTCCCAGAGAGTGTACTGAGGGATAGACGAAAGCGGGACAGGAAAATGGCTGAGGCTGTCGAGAAATATGGATATCAACAGAGTGAGATCGCCCGACACTTGAGTCTACACGTCTCGACGGTGAGTAATATCCTCAGGGCTAAAGGTTAACACTGCAATAAAAGACCTGACCCTGTTTCTACGCGCATCAGCCCAACCGTTAGAAATGAATAGAAAGGAGGCGGGGATATGAACAGGAAACGATTTATTTGGGTAAGTCTCGTAGTTTTTTTAGTTTTCGAGATTATCGATGCCATCGTCCATATGGTGATCTTGAGCAAAGAATATGAAGCCCTTAGGCTGATGTGGAGACCTGACTTGATGTCGAAAATATGGATTTTCCATGTGGGTTCTCTCGTCTTGGCCTTCTTGTTCACCTACATATTTGTCAAAGGGTTTGAAAATAAGGGTATCGCCGAAGGGGTCCGTTACGGCCTCATCATTGGATTGTTTGCCAACATCCCTTATGCCTTCTATGAATATGCCATGTTGCCTCTCCCCTTTTCCTTATGTCTACAATGGTTCATTTACGGGATGATCGAATATATCATTTGCGGTATTTTTGCGGCGGCTATTTATAAACCGAAGAAAATGTAAATTTCCAAACAAACCGTTCGGCCGCCGTTGCCATTATGGTTAGGCACTTACGAAGTCTATCTTACTTAGGAGGCGTTATGAAGTCCAGATCTCGGCTGGGGGCATACATTTTAATTGCCTTGGGGGTAATTTTTCTTCTGTCCAATTTTGGCTTGTTGCCGCGCTTTGGCCCACTCATGGCCCAGTGGTGGCCATTAATTATTATTTTAGTCGGTGTTTTGATACTAATTCGACGTTCATCTCGTTAAAAGCCAGGGTATAGGCTAAACGAAATCTTTCGTCTAACCCGTCCATCAAGAAGGGCGTGCCTCATTCCAATGTCAGGCGATAAAGAGGAATCATGATGTCCCGTTTTGTAGTCCATGAACATCATGCTTCTCATCTGCATTTTGATTTCCGGCTGGAACTTGAGGGGGTTCTTCGTTCCTGGGCTATTCCTAAAGGTCCATCCCTAAACCAGGCGGAAAGACGCCTGGCCCTATTAGTCGAGGATCATCCCCTGTCCTATATTGATTTTGAAGGGATAATCCCCAAAGGAATGAGTGGGGCCGGACCAGTGGTAGTCTGGGACACCGGCACTTACGAGCTTTTGGAAAGGAATGAAGATAAAATTGATTTTATCCTTCATGGTCGAACATTAAAAGGCGAGTTTACCCTGGTCCGCATCAGAGGAAGAGGGAAGGGAAACGAATGGCTTCTAATCAAGAAGAAGGACTCTTATGCCCGAGAGCCCTGGAAAATGGAATTAAAGCTGACTCCAGCCAAAAAGGCAAAACTAAAAGAGCGAATACCTCCATGTGAAACTTCCTGAATGATGACTCGGATCATCCCCAGCATCAATCCTCAATATCTTTCAAATGAGGCGGCTGGTGTACGGTTAAAATAGTTTATGGATACTAAAAAAAAGAGGTCCCCAAAGAGTATTAAAGAAATCCATGGAAGGTTGCAGGTGCTGGGAGATCCAGAAAGAGCAAAAGTACTGCAAAAATTTTTCAAGACTGGGCCGGGAGAATATGCGGAGGGAGATATATTTGTCGGTATCCGGGTTCCGGAAATTAGAAAGCTGGCCAAGGAATACCAGGCCTTTCCTCTTCCCGATGTCCTCCAATTACTCCATTCCCCCATTCATGAGGCCAGGCTGCTGGCACTGCTCATACTGGTTCGTGCCCACAGGTATGGAGATGCTTCTCTTCAGCAAAGGATCTATGAAGCTTATCTTGAGAATACCCGGTTTATCAATAATTGGGATTTGGTGGATCTTTCGGCAGAACACATTGTCGGTCCTCAACTTAGGTATTGGAGCAGGACCCAAATCCGGACCTTAGCGGCATCGAATTGGCTCTGGGATCGCAGGATTGTCATTATGGCCACATTTCACTGCATCAAGAAAAAGGAGTTCTCAAAGACCTTATATATCTCGGAGCTATTGCTCAAAGATTCAGAGGACCTGATCCATAAAGCAGTCGGTTGGATGCTTCGAGAGGTCGGTAAACGGAATCAAAGGACTGAGGAATCATTTCTAAAAACACGCTACAAAACTATGCCGCGGACCATGCTCCGCTACGCTATCGAGAAATTTCCGGAGGATTTGAGACAGCGGTACTTGAAAGGGAGAATATAATCTAATATAATTTAAGAAGAGCCTAACAACGGCAGACCCTCGATGTGCCCTATCCGGCGTTTAAGTTCACGGATGAATCCGGGCGTTAAGACCAGCCAAAGGCCAATCGATTTAATACGTTGGATTGGCGATCAGGGAAAGGAGAGCGGGAATACGTCGTTGCTCAAGGCAAGAATTAAAGGCCAAGTAAAATGAGGCCGATAAGACAATTATAATGAATGACGAAAAGACGGAAAAAACATATATTGAGTACAATGGAGCTGTGGACAAAGGGCTTCCTACGGGAGAAAAGCGTCGCCATGTCCGATTTCCAGTGTGTCTCGCTGTTCAGTTCAGAAAGGAATCTCCCAATGAATACAAAAGCTTCGTTCTCAATATGAGTGAGGGTGGGGTTTTCATCCAAACAGACGAACCGCTACAGGTAGGCACTGAAATCCTCGTCCAGTTATACATACCACCGCAGGTAAAAGTTCTTAGTGAGTTCATCGGAAAGGTAACCTGGGTAAACGTTGATGATTCTCGGCCTCCGAAGGGGATGGGTATCAATTTTGATTCAGGCAATAAGGAGTCTTTAAAGCAACTAAAAGACTTTTTGGAAGAAGAGCTGCCCTTATTCGATCAAGAGGTATAAGACAAAATAGCCCCTCACCAACCCGTCTCAGCGGGTAATCGGGGCCTCTTTTTCTCACAAACAAATGTCCTGCCTTTCGGAAGAGATCAACGTCCAAAAGGTTTTATCATGGTCTAACCATGTCGATCTATCAATTTGAAAACAAAAAGCCGAAAATCCACAAATCCTCCTATGTCCATCCTCAGGCAGCGGTCATCGGTGATGTGGAAATCGCCGAGGGCTGCTTTATCGGAGCCGGGGCCGTATTGCGTGGCGACTTTGGAAAAATAAAAATCGGCCCTGGAACGAGCATTCAAGATAATTGTGTCCTTCATGTGGGGTTTACGGAAGGGGTTTCCATTGCCGGACAGGTTCTTATCGGCCACGGGACCATCCTCCATGATGTCACCATCGATTCCTATGTTCTAATCGGCATGGGATCGATCCTGATGACCGGCGCTTTCTGTGAGGATCATGTCATGATCGCCGCAGGCTCTATAGTGAAAGAAAATTTTCATATTCCCTCCAACGTAGTCGTTGCCGGAAACCCGGCAAAAATTGTTAAACCCTTATCGGATGACCAAAGAGAACGAATTCATCAAGGGGTGAAGACCTATCAGGACCTGGTGAAGCGCTACAAAAAATCATGTTGTTAAAATTAACTATCATAGGACTTCTGGGGATGTTCTTTGGACTCATGGGATGTAACGGCATATTAGAACGAACGTTTGTCTGTTTCCCACAAAAAGGGCATGACGGACGGCCCGAAGATTTCGGTCTTAAAGCCAGAGATATCTATTTTGAAACAGGCGATCGGGTCAGGCTCCACGGCTGGCTGTTTACCGCCGATCCCCAGGGACCTTATCTGCTCTGGTGCCACGGTAATGCCGGCAATATCAGCCACAGGCTGGAAAATATAGCCTTGCTGACGGCCAAGGGGATAAATGTCTTTATCTTTGATTATCGTGGTTATGGAAAAAGCGAAGGGACTCTTTCGGAAATGGGTTTTTATCGGGATGCCCAAGCAGCCTGGGAATGCCTTCTTAAAGAAGGCCCAACCTCCCCTTCCAAGGTGGTTCTCTTTGGCAGATCTCTCGGATGTGCCATGGCCGTGGATCTGGCCCTTCAGGTCCAGGCCGCCGGACTGATCCTTGAATCCGGTTTCCCTCACTTGGGAGCTATGGCCAAATGGCATTTTCCCTTTGTCTTCAGCGAAAAACTTTTAAGCCACCGTTATGATGCCCTTTCCAAGATTGCCCGTTTAAAGATGCCGGTCCTTTTTGTTCATGGAACAGAAGACCGCATTGTTCCCATCTCTCTGGGCCGCAGACTCTTTCAAGCCGCTCCCGAGCCTAAAGCCTTTTATGAAATCCCAGGGGCCGATCATAACGATACTTATCTGGTGGGCGGCGAGGCCTATTTTCAAAAGGTACAAAAAACTATCATGACTTGGAGGGGTGTAAAAACCCTATAGATCAGGACCTTTCCCTGTGGTAAAAAAATTTATTTAACTATGAGTCTCAAGTCATGGAAATGCAATCCATGCGCCAGAAGCCCGGACTTAAAAAGCAGACCTCCTAATAATTTTAGTATGTTGTCCCTGAAATTAAAATTAAAGAAATTGTTAAATAAATTTACGCAACGATTTTATTTTATTGATAAATTTAATTTTTATACATTCATAGAAAAAAGAATGATAGGAGTTACCTATGAATCACGCCCTGCTTCTCGTTGACATTCAGAATGACTATTTCCCCGATGGAAAAATGGAACTCTCTGCCAGCCCGGAGGCGGGGGAAAACGCCCGGCGCCTGCTCCTCGCGTTCCGGAAAAGTGGACTGCCTGTTGTTCACATTCAACATTTGTCAGTGCGTCCTGGTTCAAGTTTCTTTTTGCCTAACACGGAAGGTGTGAAGATACATACCAGTGTCACGCCCATAGAAGGCGAAGCTGTTTTCCAAAAGAACTATCCGAACAGCTTCCGCCAAACTCCGCTTTTAGATCATCTTCGCCAAGACGGTATTACACGACTGACTATCGCTGGGATGATGACGCATATGTGTATCGATACAACGGTCCGCGCAGCCTTTGATCTTGGGTTCGATTGCTGCTTGGCACACGACGCTTGCGCTACGAAATCCTTGTCATTTGCCGGGTTCACCGTCCCGGCCGGGCAAGTGCAGACCTCCTTTTTGGCCTCCCTCAATGGCCTGTTTGCCAGAGTACTCCCAACCAATGAAATCTGCTCGAACCTCTAATTTCGCGCTCCACTGGACGCCCCGCAAGCGGCGTATCCCTGAGCTTGGTCATTATTTTATCTTGCCCCCCTTCATAATTGATAACTTCACAAAAAGTTAGATTCGATTTATTGGAGATCGGGAGATCTTCTTTTCGGGATTGTCCCAAAGGCAACCTCCTGCCCAAACGGAGACCCACTCCGGAGGAGGGGACTGAGCATAGCTTTAAATACGAAGAATCCCGGCCCAAATGTTTAGGTTGATTGGAAACAGGGCTTTCACCCCCCGGCTTCCGGCCGATCGTTCCGCTCGACTTCGTCGAGCTCCCCAAGAGGCTTCCGTTCGGAAGCCGACCGGCGATCTTTTGGGGAGACTCCCGGAGGGAGTCG
>Ga0209777_10008402_pt1 | contig 11304 bp, 8 predicted proteins | sample FrelakmetHBP12HB_FD_187147 | JGI IMG/M metagenome (GOLD analysis project Ga0209777, IMG submission 187147) | Freshwater lake sediment microbial communities from the University of Notre Dame, USA, for methane emissions studies -HBP12 HB (SPAdes)... | ecosystem: Environmental > Aquatic >...
GGAGGTGCGAACGAGGCTGGCTGCCCCAGCCTCGAGCAAGAGTCCTTTCGGCAGTGGCGGCATGGGCTGGCCCTGCCCATCCAGGATGTAGACCCGGTGGTCCCAGCAGCCCACGATAGTGCTTGCGAGCGCTGGCGTATCGCCAGCATGGGACACGCAAGCCACGGAACTTATGGCGTCCGGGAAGCGCACGTTGCCCAGATCGCCGGTGGCAATGTCGAGAAGGTACAAATCCCGGGCGCCAGCGTCGGCCGGCAGGAACGGCTGGCCCCCCAGGCCGCGCGAGGTCCAGTTGTGGGGCGAGATGAGGAGCTTCTTGCCGCCGCTGACAAGTCTAAGGTCGCACCAGAACGGCTCGCGGAACGATTTGGGCCCGGCGCGCCGCAGCAGCTTGCCCTCCACGTCATAAACCTGGACCGTCGGGCGTGCGGGCATGACACGCCGCGAATAAGAGAACTCCGCCTGCCCGTCGAGCGGGTTAAAGCGGCGGTCCCAACATTCGTAGTCCGCCACGGCGATCCGCTCCCCCGCCTCGTCCATCGCCACCGCCAATGGGACCTGGAACTTCGCATGGCGATAAGGTGGCATGCCAGGCCCATAGACGCCTTTCTCCGGCTCGGGAGAGGCGGCCACGTCGGTGCTCATGGGCCGGGCCCAGAGCGCCTTCTGCTTGCCCCGCTCGACCACCAGCAGGTTCGAGAACTTCGCGGCTTCCTGCTCCGCGCCGCAGGCCCGCCCGACCACCGCGCGGCCGCCGGCGTTCGCCGCGAAAGTTGTTGTCATGCCCTGGCCCAGATGCACGCACTCGACCACACTGGCGGCACATTCCGTCCCCGCGATTTCCGCCGCAGGGCCTTCCTGTTTCGTCGAGTCTTCGCCGGGCGACAGCCACCACAGGATGTCGTCGCCCGCAACGGCCCACTGTTCTCCTGTCCAGGCGGTGAGGGGCGGCAAGTGGTTGGAGTGCTCGCCGTAATGGAACAGGAAAGCGCTCGCGCGGAAATCGCGGGGCCGAAACTTGCCGCCAATCTGAGCCAGCTCTTTCCCCTGGCGGAATCCGTAGATGCGCGGGAAATCGCCCGCCGTCCCTTCGGGCGTGGTGCACACGGCTGAGACGAAACGGCCGTCGTTGGAGATGGTCACTTCAGCAACCCACCGATGCCCGGCCCGAAGCTGCTGGACAATCTTCCCGTTCTCATCGAGGAGAAAGAGATTGGGGTCGCCAGGCGGGGAGATCGTGCCGACGACGACGAAGCGGCCGTCCTCGCTCAGGTCGGCGCACGCGATCCCCTGCCAGGGCAGCGGACCCAGGCCGCGGGCGTCCCATTCGGGGACCAGAGACCTGTCCACCGACGGCGGGATTTCCACGACCCGTTCCGAGGCAAGAGCCGCACCGCAGGACGCGAGCAAGACGAGAAGCATCACGAAGCACGCGTTTCCCATGAGATGCCATCCCCCGACCGGTGAGACCATGCACACACTACCCTACCAATGTGGGTACCGGTTTACAGTGCCGGGACGGCTGCACCATAAGGGCGTGCGGCCGTGTTCTGCTGTTGGTCGAGCGTTGTCATCCTGTATCCTCAATGGCCATGGCGGAAGTCCCGGCCTTCGACCACGAGCAGCAGCGGCTGCGCACGCGTATCCGCGTGTGGCTCGCCCTCTTTGTCACCGGCTTGGTACTGAGCGGCCTGACGGCGTTTCCGCTACAGACCGAACTGGAAGTGCTCACGCGGTGGCTGGGCGTGCCGGACGGGGTGCGGCCGGAGGCATACATGGGCTTCACGCACTGGCTGGTGACGGTGCGCAACGGCCTCCAGGACACGTACGCCAAGTATCCGTTCGTGGGATACGGCATGGATTGGCTGGCGTTCGCACACCTGATCATCGCGCTGCTCTTCATCGGGCCGTGGCGCGATCCTGTACGCAATGCTTGGGTGGTGAGGTGGGGCCTGTGGGCCTGCGCGCTGGTCGTGCCGCTGGCCTTCATTTGCGGTGAGGTGCGGGGCATCCCTTGGGGCTGGCGCCTCATTGACTGCTCGTTCGGTGTCGTCGGCTGCGTGCCCCTTTGGCTCGTGAGGGGCTACACGCGGCAACTGGCGCTTTCCTGCGGTGTAGGCCGGGCCAGAGAGTGACGCCTCTTACCTTTTCAGCTTGGCCGGGCCGGTGAGGTACTCCTGCGTCGGCGGGAAGACGAGCGCCTTGTTGTAGACCTGCTGCGCGAGGGCATGGTGCTCCAGCAAGGTTCGCGCACGCCAGAACCGCCCTTCCTTCAAGTATTGCTGCGCTTCAATGTTCAGGTCGGGGTAGATTCTGCCGTTGCCTTGGTCGTCCATAACCTCAAGCGTGTTCTTCTCGACCACTCTGCTCATGGCTTCCGCCGCCTTGACGATCTTCTCGTTCCCAGCCGGCCTGTCCGGGTCCACGCAGGGGGTGAGTGCCGTCCAGCGCGTGGCCCCCACCAGCGCGTCGTACTCGTCGCCCGGCATGGGGTCATCGCGGGCGCTCTCAGGCAGCGCGGTCGGCTCAAAGACCTTGCCTGCAGGTTCTCGTTCTGCGCGCGGCCGTTCGCGGGAGAAGGAGCAGGGGCTGTTGCCGCCGCACGCGGGGCATTCGTTTCGGCCCTTTCAGTTTCCTTCGGGATTGGAGTCCCGAACTTCGTGAATCCTGTGTCTACTTCCCCGCCAGCGCCTTCACTTCGTCGTCCGTCAGCGCGCGGTTGTAGACCCGGATGTCGTCTATCAGGCCCTTGAAGAAGCCGCCTTGGCCGAGGTTTGTGCTGTCCGCGGCGCCGAACGCATAATAGATGTCGTTGCCGCCGTTCCACTGCTTCTCTCCCGACCCCTTCTCGGCGCCCTTCACGCCGTCTACGAAGCCATCCAGCGTCTGGCTCTTGGCGTCGTAGCGCATGGCGACATGGTGCCATTCGTTGAGTTTGACCTTGCCGACGGAAACGCCGTCGAGTTGCCAGACGCGCACCTTCACTTCGCCATCGTCCATCAACTCGATCTGGCTGTCGTGCCAGCCGCCTTCGAGTTCGTGCTGGCCCAGTTCGTCCACGACAACGCCGCCGCCTCTGGGGAGGATCCACGCCGCCATGGTGACGTGGCCATCTCCAAAATACTCATGCACGCTGGCGGCGCTGATGATGTACTGGTTGTCGCCGCTGAACTCCAGCGCGCCACCGCTCTTCCCCTCCTTGACCCACTTCGGCCCTTCGACCTCGCAGTCCACGCCCTTCTCGACTGAGTTCTTCGCCTTCTTGCCCTCGGTCTCATCGAGCTTGTACCAGAGCTTCAGCCCCGGAATCTTGGCCTTCTTTGCCTCGGCCTCATCCTCGGCCCCCAGCAGGGGACTGCACACCCACAGCAACAGCGCAGTGAGACAGACGATGTGTTTGGCCATGAGCACTCTCCTTTTCTCTTAGGTGAGCTATCAGCGTATGCTACCCGCGCCGGCACGTCCAGCGCTTCCGGCATCGTCGTGCCGTCATCTCCCGTGGCGCAGTCTGCATGACGCTCGCCATCCACAGAGACAAGTCCCAGACAGTGTATATCTGGTAACCGTTCACGAGGTGGGATTCAACTATTTTTCGAAAGCTGACCGGCGCCTCCCCGAAAAATTACGTCTCGTAATGTCCAATAATTCGGCCGAAGCGAAGTGACGGCGGCCGAATACGATACGGGCAATGAAGACTTACACATTCCAGTTCTGGCTCATGGTTCTGGCGGGCTGGGTGAACTGGCCTCCGAGGACGTGCGTAGGGCAGGTGTCGCCCCGAAAAACCGTGGGGGCAATGAGGGGGACAGGGCCGTAGCATCTGCATGATTATTGCCACCAAATCCAGCACTGCGCCCGCCAATGGGTTATAATGTGTAGGTAAACGCATCACTAACGGCGCGGTTGTCAGGGTCTGGCATGGCACTGCGTTCCGCTTTGTGGAGCAGATCCGGGATGGTTGCCACCATGCGGCACTGCTTTCTTATATCCTACACGGTGTCTCTCTGCGCCGTTGCGATTCCCGCTTGGTCGCAGCAGGAGGGTGGCATTTCCACTGCCGGGAAGCCTGTGCTGCGTGTGTCTAAGGACAATGCCACTGGACAATACCTTATCAGCGATGAAGGCAGGCCGGTCCTGCAGTACAATTATCAGAGCGTTGAACCAGGCGAGATTCTCAAACAGGTTCAAGCGGGCAATCTGAAGTATGCTCGGCCGCGCAGCGACTACATCCATCCGCTGTACGGACTGGATGGCGAAGTGCTGACGAAGGACTGGTCCGTGGAGCATCCGCATCACCGCGGCATCTACTGGGCGTGGCCGGAAGTGGACAATGGCGCGGAGCGCGGCGACCTGCACGCTTTGCAGCGCGTCTTCGCGCGCCCGGCGGGAAAATGCGCAACGCGGGATGGGGTGGATTGTGCGCAGCTCGAAGCGGAGAACATCTGGATGTGGGAGGACAAAGAGCCGATCGTCAACGAGAGGGCGATCATCAGGGCCTTCCGCCTGAATGAGCAAGGCCGCATCATTGATCTCACGTTTTATTTCACCGCGCTGAAAGATGGCATTACCATTGCGCGCCGCGGCATGGCTCATTACGGCGGATTGAACATCAGGCTGGCGGCGGTGAAAGATCAGCAGATTGTGTTTCACACTGATCCGCCGGAAGCGAATCCACGCATGGCCTGGGGCAAGCTGTGGGGTCTTTTTGAGGGCGGCAAGGCAGCCACGGAATTAACGGTGTTCCAGACCCGCGCCAATCCGTGCTATCCGGGGGAATGGATTCAGTATCCGAATCTGAATTGGCTCCAGCCGACATTCCCCGCGAATGGCACGCGCTATCCGCTGGAAAAAGGCGAACCGCTCACATTGCGCTTCCGCCTGTGGATTCACCGCTCCGGCGAGGCCACCGAGGAGACGTACAGAGAACAGTGGAAGACATTTGATGTCCTGAGTGCGGCTCAGAAGCCGCAATAGGAAAGGACGCGGCCATGAATGAATCGAGTGCTCGGGTGATCGGGTCAGCGAGTGATCGGAAAGAAAGTACTGAGTTGAAAGTATTGAGCACTGAGTCACTGTCCGTATATCCTTGCGCTATCCAGCACTCAGTACTCAGTACTCGGCAGCCAATCCGCAATCCGCAAGCGAAGCAGCCTTCGCGCCGCTCGTTCCTTCAAGTCACTGCCGCCGCGATGGCCGCGCCATACATTATTCCGGCGTCCGCGCTGGGCGCGGAAGGCCAGCCACCGCCCAGCAACCGCATCGGTCTGGGCATCATCGGCGTCAATGGGATGGGTTCGGCCAACCTTGGCAACTGCACTCGGCATCCCGACGTGGTGCTGACCGCGGTTTGCGATTGCCATAGGCAGCGGCGCGAGGCCATTGTGGAGAAATTCAAAACTACGGCCACAGGCCACAATGACTACCGCGAATTGCTGGCGCGCAAGGATGTGGATGCGGTCATCATCGCCACGCCGCCGCACTGGCACGCGCTGATGGCCATCGAAGCCGCCGAGGCGGGCAAGGATGTTTATCTCCAGAAACCGATGACGCTCTTTCCGGACGAAACGCTGGCTGTGCGCAACGCGATCCGCAAGCACAAGCGCGTCTGCCAGGTTGGCACGCAGATTCACGCCGGTCAGAATTACCGCCGCGTCGTGGAATGGATTCGTTCGGGGAAGCTGGGTCCTGTCGGCACGGTGCGCACGTTCAACGTCATGAACCAGGGGCGGGACGGCCTGGGCCATGCGCCGAAACAGGACGCGCCGGAGGGCCTCGATTGGAACCTGTGGCTGGGACCGGCGCCGGAGCGCCCGTACAATGCGCTGCTGGCCGCGAATTCCTACAACCACTGTTCGTTCTGGGATTATTCCGGCGGCTGGACTCCCGGCATGGCGCCGCACATCATTGACCTGCCCATCTGGGCGCTCGAACTCGGCGTGCCTGCGGTCACCAGTTCACTCGGCGGCCGTTTCATCATCAAGGATGACGGCGACGCGCCGGACACGCAGGAAGTCGTGTGGCAGTATGAAAACGTCACGATGACGTGGATGATGAACTGCTGCAACAGCTTCGCTTTCGACTTCGGCCGCGGCACACCCGCGCGCCGGCTGGGCATCTACTTTCATGCGCTTAAGGCGACGCTCTTCACAGATTACGACAAGCACGAAATCGTGGCCGAAGGCGACATGCTGAAGGATAAAACGCCCCCGCCGCAGACGATTCCGCCATCGCCGGGGCATGAACGCGAATGGCTGGACTGCGTCAAGTCGCGCCAGGAACCAAGCTGCGGCGTGAACTATCATTATAGAATCGACCTGGCGATTACGCTCGCGAACCTGTCGCAGAAGCTTGGCCGTTCCGTGCGCTTCGACGCGAAGACGGAGAAGATTGTGGGCGACGACCTGGCGGTGAAACTCGCGCGCCCAGTTTACCGCGATCCGTGGAAGTTCCCGGCGCAGTACGTGTGATGGGGCGGTGCTGATGCTGGATGAAAGACGGATGCTGGATACAGGTCCAGGACGGCCTCAGAGAGCCGGTTCCATGCGGGCCTGCCGAAGAAGAGCCCCGGATCTCTGGAGCCTGCCCAGACACGCAGCCAACGCCGGACGGTGGAGACGTTCGGCAGAAAGCGGTCGGCGACCTGTTCGGCATTCCAGCCGTTGAGCCAGGCGAGGCGCAGGAGGGCGAGCCGATCCTCGTGGGCGAAGTGCGGCCTGGACCCGGCCGGCAGGGGACCGAAGCGGCGACGGAGTAGATCGAGTTCGATTTCGAGCCTGCGGAAGCATATGCGAAAAGGCTGCCAGACAACGATTCATCCGCCGCATGATTGGTACCTCCATCAAGCGTAATCACCTGTGCTCTGTCTTGGGAAACTTGGTCACGATCTCCTGCAAGTCGTACTTAATGTTAATCACGGCCGCGGGCACGTCTTCGTAGTCCACATTCACCAGCCGGACTTTCGAGGCGATTTCTATGCCCTCACCCGTCCCCAGCGCCGCGCGCACCATGCGTTCACGATAGAACACGGCTGTAATCAGGCCAATGTTGTCGCAGAAGCGTTTGCGGGCCGCGAGCGACTCGGCTGCTTCAGTAAAAACGAACTCACGCGCTGTCTCCAAGCCCATCTGCCAGCCCTCAATCTCCGCGTTCTTGCCGGCTTTCAAGACCCATTTCCGCGCCTCTTTGAGGCGCTCGCGTCTTTGGCCGATGGTGTTCAGGCCGTCCACAAGCAGGGCTATCACGGCCGTCCGGTCGGAGTTGTTCGTCAGGCGAATGCTGTACTTTTTGCCTGTCGCCGCGGGCACGTAGACCTCGCGCCCGTTGGAGTGGAAGGGCAAAGCGGCGCCATCCGTAACGATCTCCACGCCGTAAGGCAGAGCCGCAAATGTATCAGTGAAAGGATGTTCAGACAGTTCCGCCGCGGCCAGGCTGAGAAACTTGTCCGCCTTGGGTTCGGCGTCAGTGATTCCCGGGGGCGCGTAGTAGCTCTCGCCGAAGAGCGCAGCCAGGCCGGTATCCAGGGCCAGCACGCCGGCGGCAGTGGCGATGGCGCTTCCATCGGGGACGCCCAGGGCCTTAAGCGTCACGTACACGTCCAACCCCGCGCGCCGCACGATGCCGAGCACAATCGCATCCACAGGCTCAATCTGGCCCAGTTTTTTCAGGCCGTCGGGTTTCACCAGGTCGCCGGTTTGGAATCTGACTTCCTTTAACACCTCGTCGAGGCGCGCCCGCTCGATCAGCCGGTAAGCTGTGCCCTCCGCCCCGGACAGAAGAATCTCCGTCTGCTCGGCCAGATACTTGCCTGCCGCGCCGATCTTTCCGCTCAGCCTGCGTTCGTCGCCGCTCTCGTCCATGAACTCCAGCACCGCCAGCTTCTTGACGCCTGCCTTCGAGAGTTTCACCGCCAGGTTCTTCGCCAGTTCCGGCAGCGTATCCCTATCTCGGATTTCGGATTTCGGATTGCGGATTGGCGCTTTGGCTGGCTCAGGTGCAACCAGAGGGTTGGGCACCGGCGGAAGCTTGATGTAGGCAAGTTCGCGATTCTGGTTCCATAAAGCGCCCTGCCTGAACTCGATCGGGAAAAAGACTGGGTTGCTATCTTTGAATACCCAGCGTGTGATGCGCCTGTCCGGATCGTCGGTCTTATCCGGGGGCGACCAGAACACGTCCAATAGTTTGCCATCGGGGTCCTTGACCTGCAGTTCGCCTGTGTTCTCGGGCGCCCCGCCCATGGGGAAGTCTATCATCATCCCGACTACTTGGCGGGGGACGGTGGTTTGCGAGCCCGCGCTCTGCACGTTGTAGTCGTCCGCGACCATCGTGATGGTGACCTTGGTCTGGTGCGAATCGCCGAAGATTGAGTGCTGGAGCCCTGGCAAGGGGAAATAGGCCCCCGCCAGAAGAATCAGCACACCTCCGAAGATCACCACTAGTCTCAGTGGTCCGAATGCCACAAGCGCCTTGAACCTATGTTTGGTGCGGCGCGGTTTCAGAGATCCCTTGGAGGTGGCCGCAGCTTCTTCCTCGGTGGTCTCCGGCACCAGCTTTCCGACTTCCGTGCGGCGGCGCAGCACAGTCAGTTGCGCGGCGGCATTCATCTGCGAATCGGGCTGTGCGACCGCCGACCGGCAGACCTTCAATGCTTCCAGAAGAGCGAAAGCGTCCGCGAAACGATTGGCTGGGTCCTTGGCCAAGCATTGATCTATTAAGCTGCGTGTGACAGGAGACACGTTGGGGCGAAGATCAACAATCGGCGTGTGTGGTTCCTGCACTGTCTTGAGCAGAATCGCCGTGGCGCTTTCGCCCGTAAATGGCGCCTGGCCTCCCAGCAGTGCGTACAGCGTGGCACCCAAGCTGAAGATATCCGCCGGTTTCCGCGCTTTTCGCGCGTTCTGAACCTGCTCGGGCGCCATGTAGCCTGGCGTGCCCATCGCTCTGTCACTTGAGGTCACCGACTTTCCGGCGTTTTCAAAGCGCGCGAGACCCAAGTCGGACAGCTTTGCCTCCGCGTATTGCCATTGGCCTCCATTGGGCTTCGGCACGAGTATGTTTGCGGGCTTGATATCACGGTGAATTACTCCTTGCTCGTGCGCCGCACGCAGCCCCTGCGCAGCGGCGATGCATATTTCCAGCGCGGCCGTTTCGTCCAGAGCCTGAGCCCTGGCCTGCGCCTGCTTCAGAATATCCGCGGCCGACCCGCCATGAACATACTCCATTACCATGTAATGCAGGCCCTTTTCCTCATCGAGATCGAAGACTTCCACGAGGTGCTTGGACCTGATCTTTGCCCCGATACGCGCTTCTCTGACAAAGCGCTTGATGGCGCCGGCGTCGTGTTCCGGCAACGACATCACCTTCACGGCCACCTCGCGCTGAATCTTCAGTTTGACGCCGTAGTAAACCGCCCCCATGCCGCCCTTGCCCAGGCGCCGGAAGAGCGGGATGCCGGCCAACACGGGCACTTCACGGCCAGAATGCATCAATCTGGCCGCATCACGCAGAAGTTTGTCGCCTGTTAGGTCTTCGGGCACCAAGGTTTCCTTGAGCTGGTCCGGCTCAGTCTCGGCGTCTGGCAAGGAACCGGTCGAAGAGTCGGCTGTCATAATGGACCTCTCATGCGTTAATGCTGAACCGCATCAAGCGGCCCAGCGGTTCGCGCCACTTGGCTACCTGCAAGAGAATGAAGCAACAGAGCGAATCGGTTCCACCCCCTTTCGGAGTGCCTACGAGGAGCGGAGTAAACGTATTGACTCGAAACCATAGTGCAGGAAGAGTTCAGCACTGCAACTTGTTTTCGGTGGTCCTTATGACTCCGTCAGATGCCACTGACACGTTTGCGGCGACGGCCTGGAGCTGCATCCTGAGCGCACAGGGTCGCGACGCCCGGTCCGCTCAACGGCCGCGTTGCCTGGAATACCTGGCCGCAATCTACTGGCCGCCGGTCAATGTCTTTGTGCGCCGACTATGCCGCAGCGATGATGTCGCGCTGGAACTGACGCAGGAATACTTCAGGGCGTTTGTGAAGAAAAACGTCCTCGACCAACTCCGGCTGGAAAAGGGCCGCTTCAGAGCGTTCTTGCTTGTCTCGGTCAAACACTTCCTGGCCAACCAGGCGGATTACCGGAAGGCCGCGAGGCGGGCGCCCAAGGGACGCATGTTGTCGCTGAATATGGACGTGGATTCGGCGCGGGCGCTGGCCGGGTCAATCGCGGCGCCAGGGCTACCTACCGTCCATATTGGAAAGAAGACGAGGGAGCTGCCTCACTTGGGGATGAAGTATGCGCTGAACTGCGGCGCCTGGCCGGATTCGTCATTCCCGAGCGCCACGCGCACTTCTCGCACTTTGTCATCGGGGCCAACCTGCGATCGCCAGGCCCTCCACGAGCACTTCCAGTAGGCCTTGTCCGACCACACCGATTCGAACTTCATCTCCGGCCCTGCCAATAAGGCATTGGGGGGGGAAACACCTTTTCCGCCGACGAGCAGGACAATCCCTCCCGACTTGCTCGCGGGCAACGAGGCATGCATCACGATTTGGCCCGGGAGATAAGCCGCCGGGAGCGAAGGTGACTTGTCCGTGGTCACCCACAAACGGAAGCGGCCGAGGCTGTGTCCTCTTTCGCCTTGGGCAAGCTCCAGAATGAGAATCGTTTCACCAGCGGAGCCGACCGGCTTGTCCAACTCGAAGGCTGCCGCGTGGGACTTGCCGGTCTGCGGGTAAATGGACCAGCCGGTGGCAGGGCTCTTGTCTATGGCGGCCGTGACAAACCAGCCACCGTGGCTGGTTTGCGAAAAGTCCGCCTTCGCCGCGTGGAACTTAGCCTCGACCCTCTGGTCTCGCTTGTCCTTTGGGGCCACCATGAGGCGCAGATCGGTCAGCGCAAAGTTGCCGTTCACTGCACGTCCTGGGCCGTGGCCCGGAAGCGCGTCGTCCGTCAGGACTTCGAGCATCACGCCAGTGATGGCGGACGCCTCGCTGGGCGCAAGCACCGTGTAGAGCTCGCCGTCGCTGTTCTCGCCGCCGGCTCGAATCGAAGAGTCGTCCAGAATGGCAAGCTTAGCCGTTCTGGCCGATGCGGCAGTTGGCTTGAGCACCTGCCAATGGGCCGCCTCGGTTGGACTCTCCCGAACTACGGTTGCGCTCAGGTCCAACGCTTGTGTCGGCTCAGCAAACCGCGTCGGGATTGCCATTTCCTCGAACGTTCGACCCAGGGAGGGCGGCTGACCGGCCGGTACCGCCTCGAGTAGCACCACCGAGTAGGGCCGAAGCACGATCTGCACCTCGCCTCCCGCCGCCAGATC
>Ga0209777_10008403_pt1 | contig 11302 bp, 16 predicted proteins | sample FrelakmetHBP12HB_FD_187147 | JGI IMG/M metagenome (GOLD analysis project Ga0209777, IMG submission 187147) | Freshwater lake sediment microbial communities from the University of Notre Dame, USA, for methane emissions studies -HBP12 HB (SPAdes)... | ecosystem: Environmental > Aquatic >...
AATAGAACTGTTTGACAATATCATCAATGAGTGCTGTACCATCAAGGCGTTTCATTACCTCGCTTGGTTTTTCATCATCCCACAGAAATATATTTTCCGTGATAGGCGGGTTCCTATGGTCAACAATGTTCTCTGGAGGAACCAAAAAATTCCCAGAGACATCCTTGAGATATCTTGCATATTTTGATGCCATTTCAAGAAGGTCCCAATCCCTTTCTGTGTTCTCATATGGCATGCCATTCGGCTTTACCGCTCCTTGTCTGGAGACATACCAATAATGGACACGTCTGATATGACAAGGTATTGGTTTACCCATCTGTGCATAGATATCTGCAAACCACTCGGCATTAATCACATTACCAGGGGTATTATAATAAGGGTCGTTTCCTGGACTTAATGCCAGATAATCTTTTACTTTCTTTTTATCCTTCTTTGCCACTGCTTTGATAGTATTATAATTGATTTCTTCATATTCTTCCATTTTTTCCACCGCTTATTTCGTTTACATTCTTCTTGTACAAAAACCCTTGATGATTATCATTCGCTGCAATCTCCAACGGCGTTAACGCCTCCGCCCCCAACAAATAGGTCTGAAACACCGTTTTCATCCTCTGCTTTTTTGCATCTTTTTTCATCAAAATATTTTTCCGCATCATAGTTTGAAAAATATATTGATACACTTATAAAGTTAAGTTCAGGTAGTAATGTTCTTATGCATTCCATGATGGTCTGAAATGAGAACCATATTACGAAAAAGAAAAACAGGAAGAGGGGCCTTAAACCTCTTCTTGTTTCTTCTTTCACCATCAAGGACGTTTCTATGGAACTCGTCTAATAGACGAACTTTGGGGCCATGTCACAGATATATCTTACGGCCTACACCCAGCACTAAAATTATTTGTAAATATTTTTTCTATGACCAATTTTTATTACAAGTATAAGCAGTTGTCCTTTGTCAATATCGATGATTACTCGATAATCACCGACGCGAAGTCTGTATCCTGGATCACCAACAAGTTTGGTGACATAGCTCTCAGGCCGTATTCGAATTCGTTCTAAAGATTTGATTATTCGTTCTTGATCATTTTTTTCAAGTTTTACTAATTGTTTTTTTGCTTTATCAGTAAAAAATATTTCGTAACTCATAACCCCAGCTCTTTCTTTACTTTAGCAAGGGAATGTACTTTACCGGCTTTCACTTCAGCACGAGCCTCAGCAAGTTCTTTTATTGTCTGTTCGTTTAGTTCTGCGGTATCTTCAATGATGTCCCAAATAATATCTTCATAAGTTTCTTTATTAAAAAATTTCCGTTTCAGGAGTTCTTGCTGGAGTCTTCTACTGATTTGAATTGAAGTGTCCATAATATACTATAGAACGTTATAGCATATAAATTTTTCTATGTTTTTATAGTACTTCTTCTGTCTTGAAATTTCGTTAATAATTACGTTTTTCTCCTGTTGCAAAGAGGCTTACGGCCTACACCCAGCACCTAAAACTAAGGAAATTTTATGTTGTTATCGCCCGTGGTTTTGATTTTGTTAAAACTGGTTTATATTTTTTTATAGTATCTTTTACTTCTATTTCTGCCATCTTTGAAGCAATTTCAAAATCAAATTTAAGCATGACTTGGACAAGTTTGTTATCTGTGTTGAGTTTATATAGGGATGAATTACCCTGATCTCTTGTTTTCACTATAAGTTTCTTTTCCAAAAGAATATTTATTATTTTATAAACTGTCGGTCTGCTAACTCCGGATTTTTCAGAAATCTCAGTTATGGAATAATCAAATCTTGGGTAATCTGCCAGAAAATCTAATAGCTTCGTCTGAGGATTGTTTCCGAAAATATCTTTGAACATGTTAATACACCACTCTATCTTAATAACTATATGGTACTGCTAAGTATATAAACTTTTTTACATTGATGTTAAAAAAATTTACAAAATAACTTTATGAATAGCGAACCTTTTACAGAAGATTAATGGTAAATTTCACAGAACTGCAACTTGATATTCTCTTTAAACTCTGGCGAAATAGATGCTTTAGACGTAATGCCACACTTCAGGTAGACAATGTTGTTAAGGGCGCTCCTTCACATCTTATTGGTGAAATGCGAAAAGAAATTGACGATTTGATACGAAAAGGTATCGTTATCAAAATACCACATCGACATGGAGATAAGGTTTTTATTAACCTAGAATACAAATTCGAGATCGAACGAGCATTAAAGAAAATTCATTCCTTTTTATAAATAGACGTGAAGGTAAGATTTTTTTCTCTATACACTTACGTCTTCAAAAATTCTAAAATTTATCATTTTCTAGGAGTGATAAAGAGGCTTATGGCCTACACCCAGCGCATATTTCAATCCCATCCAGTGACTTGAAGAACTTTTATTTGGACGTAAACATTGAAGGGTATCGAATTGCTTGAAGCATGATACTATGAGTGAATCAAAACGGTATCACTGCAAAATTTGCGATAAAGAATTGATCTCAAGAGATGAGCGACAGCAGATAATTAGAAAAAAGGGACCAACGAAAGAACTGCTCGAATATCTTGATGACCACAAGTTATCCATTCATCATATAAATTACAAAAGAAACATAGCAATACGTGTATGTCAGGAATGCCATGATAAACTCCATACGACAATGAAGAAGCACAAATACGGACTGAACCACATCATACGGAAAAATGGAACCCTGAACGGCCCAGTGCATCCAGGGAAATATCCAGATCACTTTATCGAGTGAGTATCTCTATTCTCCCTCTCGTTTTGTCCATTAGATCTTATTAAATCTTCTATTTTTCCTTGCAGTAAGGACAAGCTCCTTAATTTCTACTGGCAACTGTTCATCTTGCCATTTTCTTTCTGCATCTATTGATTTACCTGCATTTTTCACGGCTTTCAATGCATACCACGCTGCTCCTAATGAATGGTCAGCCATATGAGCAGTTGCAACCGCTTGTCCAACAGAGCGAGCCACAGCGATTGCAGTCGGGTTTGAAGCTTCGCGTGCTGTAGCATGTGCACGTACTGAGGTTTTTTGTGCGTCACCAACAGAAGCATGTCCTTCTTTCCACTCGTTCGCCATATGGAGTGCATTTTTTAATCGCTCATCTATTATTTCACCGAAGAGAGGCAATACATGCTCAGAACAGTCGCATGCCCATTGAATTAACTGATAGTGCTGTTCCTTTTTTAGAGGTCCGCCCCGATGTTCTGCAACAAATCGTTTGTCCCGCATTTTTGTCTTTCATAGTAATGTTTTGTTACGTTATGTCATTTTTTATTTGTGTAACAGAGGGATATAAAAAAGGAGGGATGGGAAGGGATGATGGGCTTATAATATTTCGAGGAGAGGGAGATACTGATAATTACGGGATGTTTTTTTAAAAAGGGACCCATCATCCCTTAGTTTTTTATGTGAGTGCTAAAGATTGTTGACTTGAATTATTTTCAAGTTCCCCCAACAACCAATGGTATAGGTATTGCATAATGGTATATAAATGTATGCATAAATAAATAATAATATTTAAAAATAATTAATTGTAATACATTGTTATTCATTGTTATTCATTATTATTTAGAAATATTTAAAAATGAATAGAGAATATGCCTGACACGATACCGATGGTTAAAAGAACAACTATAAGCCTCGCAGAAGGAGAAATCAGACAACTGAAAGAATTAGCTAAAGAGGAACATCGACCTATTAGCCGTCAGATCGTTCACATGATGGAAATTTATAAAAAACATTACAAAGAAAAATAATTCTACTTTATCACTTTCAATAATTAAAACAGTATTTTTTTAAAAAATAAATTTTTAGAGACATGAAGGTTTGGAAGTTATTGTTGGCAAATATATTCAAAAGAAACCTTCATTCCCTAATATTATTTACTTTTTCTCGATTGCTGATTTGTTGTGTTTCCCTAACACTTTTACAATCAGGAATTAAAGCATCGCATAATAGTATTTAAGGTTATGCAAGAAGGTATATAAATTATATGCATATTAATTAACTTTGCATAAATATCCATCTGTATGAAACCTAATAGTTTTCCGGGGGGAAAACCAATTGATAAAAAGAACGACAATAAGTCTTAATATAGAAAATATCGGACAACTGAAAAAATTAGCGAAAAAGGAACACAGACCCATAAGTAGTCAGATTATCCATATGATGGAATTTTATAAGAATAACCATAACGAAATATAAAAGAGGCTTATGGTCTGCGCCCTGTGATCTATATTTCAACCATTTTTTCCCAGAGCTCGACAGGGACTTTTATTACTAATTTCTTGACTGTTTTTATTGACCTAGGGAACTTCACCCCTGGCATATGAGCATCCTGTGGAAAAAGGATTGCGAATTGACCCTCGTGGAATGGTAAGAATGTTATGTTTCCAGTTAATATCTCTGTATCTTGTTCTTTATTATACCCGTTGAATGAAAGGTCATTTTTGTTTCCATATCCTAAATATTCCTTTCCTTCCACCATAAATTGAATATCTATAAATCTGTGATGCGCTTCAATGGTTTTTTCTTCTTTCTTTTTTGGAGAATAGTTTTGTGGAATTGCATAGATCCCCTCATTTCCGATCTCGTATACATGTGGATTTTCAAATGTAAATTTTCTTTCTAGGAAGAATTCAAAAGAAACCTTAAACGACTTACTTAAAGGACAATACAAAATATAATTTGCTGTTTCATCAAAAATCATGTGTATCTCACTTCCTTTTCTTCTCAGTTACTTTGATATGATATCTATCTCTACAAAATCTAATAGCTTATTACTTAAAAAATTATCCTCTGTTTGCCCCTTTGGGCGTGTTAAGACCAATAGTTATTAATGTTATGCAAAACAATATAAAGGACTGAGTCCTATATATCTATAATAGAAAAGGAATAGAGATAAGAAATTCATATTTTCGTTTGTCCGAATGTTTGAGATTTTTTATTTTTGTCCTTTTATACCAGCGTTAACAGTTAATGCTGAAGGGGAACAACTATGAAAGGAACTATCAAATGGTATAATGCAGGAAAAGGATATGGATTTATTCAAGGGGAGGATAACCAGGATGTCTTCGTTCATCGCTCTGCTCTCCCTATGGAAGCATTCTTCAATGAGGGTGATTCCGTTGAATTCGAAGTCGAAGAATCAGATCGAGGACTAAAAGCAAAAAACGTAAAGAAGTCATAAAGATTCAATGAAGAACAGGTTTACCTTACTTCTCTTAAAAAAAATATGGGGTTGAATTCATTTGGCGAAAAAAAATCAACAAAAAATAGAAGAAATTCTCTGTTGCCCTGAATGTGGCAGTGGGCATCTTAGAAAAGATTATTCTCGAGCAGAACTAGTATGCGGTGGTTGTGGTCTAGTTTTAGATGAAGATATTATTGATCACGGCCCAGAATGGCGAGCCTTTGATAACGAACAACGTGAGAAACGATCACGAACTGGAGCACCGATGACCTACACCATCCATGATAAAGGACTCAGTACGATGATCGGATGGACAAACAGAGATGCCTATGGGAAATCCATTCCAACGAAGAACCGGGCGCAACTCTATCGACTACGGAAATGGCAGCGGCGGGTTCGTATTAGTGATGCAACCGAACGGAACTTGGCTCTTGCGCTCTCAGGAATTGACCGGCTTGCTTCAGGCATGGGCCTCCCACGGACCGTCCGAGAAACCGCTGCGGTCATCTATCGAAAAGCAGCGTTAAAGAATCTAGTCAGGGGACGCAGCATCCAAGGAGTCACTGCTGCATCGCTGTATGCAGCATGCAGACAATGTCATGTCCCACGGACGCTCGATGAAATTAGTATCGTCGCCCAGATGCCTCGAAAGGAGATTGGCAGGAACTATCGATATGTCTCCCGTGAACTCGCATTAAAACTCATGCCGACAGCACCAAAGGATTACGTCTCACGATTCTGCAGTGAGTTAAAACTCAGCAACAACGTTCAAATAAAAACCCTGGAAATACTCGGGCATGCTGCAAATCAGGAACTGACCAGCGGGCGTGGCCCAACAGGGCTTGCTGCTGCATCATTATACATTTCATCAGTACTCTGCGGTGAACGCAGGACACAACGTGAGGTCGCAGAAATCGCCGGAGTCACCGAGGTCACCATTCGAAATCGATATAAAGAACTAGCACAAAAACTCGATATTCGTATCGTGATGTAAATCTATTTTTCCAGGAGGAAAAGAGCAACATCCCGCCTCTTGAGTGATAAACTATATAAAGGTGGGAAAGGTATATCCAACTAAAAGGAATAGAAATAAGAGTTTCACTATTACGATCATTTACTGTTTTGAATCTTTTTGTTTTTGTTCTTTTAAAAAAAATCAGATGGAATCTGAGGAAATCGTGAATTACATGAAAGGAAACGTAAAATGGTATAATGCTAGAAAAGGATACGGTTTCATATCCGGTGAAGATGGTAAAGAAGTCTTCGTTCATAGGACCGCACTCCCAATGGACACGAATCTCAATGAGGGAGATGCAGTGGAATTTGAAGTTGAAACATCAGATCGAGGACCACAAGCAAAAAACGTAAAGAAGGCATAAGATTCTTATTAGAAACAACCGATCTGAAACCCTTTTTTTTTCAAAAAAAATTTGAGACAAAGAGTAGACGATTCGCTATCAATAAAAACTAGAAAAGAAACACTACCATAAAATAAGTAATTAGGTGAAAACAATGAAATGTGAACAATTAACTCTTCAACCCAAACTCATGGCAAAACTGCAGGAACAAAGATTCGAAGAACTTACAGTAATCCAGGAGAAATGCATACCGGAAATCAACCAAGGAAAAGATGTTGTTGGCCAAGCCGAGACAGGTTCAGGAAAAACACTTGCATTCTGTCTGCCTATCCTCAACAAAATTGTCCCTGGACGGGGCCTTCAGGCACTGGTTCTCACTCCAACACGAGAATTATGTATCCAGGTCACTGATGTGTTCAAAGATTTTGGAAAAATACTTGGGATACGGACCACGAGTGTCTATGGTGGCGTAAGCATCGGGCCACAGATTCATGACATCCGGTCCTCGGAGGTCGTTATCGCAACCCCCGGCAGGATGCTCGACCATCTCCGCCGGAAGACCATTGATCTACGGGGCATCAAAATCCTTGTACTCGACGAAACCGATAAAATGTTTGAAATGGGATTCGTCGATGACGTCGAAGACATCATCCGGCAGATACCATCGGAACGACAATTACTCATGTTCAGTGCAACCATATCCGAGGATGTTCATCGTCTCGCACGAAGACATCTGAAAAACCCGTTGATAATAAAGACTCAGTCATACGTTGACCACAGCAAACTCAAGCAGGTCTATTATGATATATATGAGCAGAACCAGAAGTTTTCGCTTCTCGTTCATTTACTCAACAAAAATACCGACGGATTATCCATTGTATTTTGTGGGACACGACATATGTCTGATGCGGTCCAAAAGAATCTAACACGACAAGGTATCAGCGCCTCCGCTATCCATGGGGGGATGAGACAACAAAAACGGTCAAGCTCCCTGGATGCAATAAAAACCCAGAAGACCAAGGTGCTGGTCGCAACCGATGTCGCCGCCCGTGGTCTTGATATCAAGAACGTCACACACATCTATAACTATGACGTCCCAAAAACACCAACGGAATATGTCCATCGGATAGGCAGAACCGCACGCGCGGGAGCAAAAGGCGCAGCAATCACCCTATTAACTGAGCGTGATCATGATAACTTCAGACGAGTGCAAAGCAATGATGATTTCCAGATAGAACGAGCTGATATACCAGATTTTCGAAAAGTACCGTTTATGCGACGGTTTGAACCAAGAGGTCACCAATCGTTCCGAGGACCTCCTCGTCATTCTTTTGGACGATAAAAAACACTGTCAGCATCCAAAATACTCTTTTTTTTCTTATTTCTTTAAAAATCTCTTTTATTGCCTTTAAGTACCAAAAAACCTTTTAAGAACCTGCTTCTTCTCGGTGTTCACAAATATGAGAATCGCAATAGTACTCAAAGACCGCTGCACACCAAAACGATGCGCGCAAGAATGCATCAAATTCTGCCCAAGAGTACGTGCTGGTGATGAAACCATAGTGATGGGTGAGGATGGAAGACCAGTTATTTCCGAGGAACTCTGTGTCGGCTGCGGTATTTGTATCAACAAATGTCCATATGAGGCGATTAAAATCATTGGTCTAGCGGAGGAACTCAAAGAAGACCTCGTCCATCAATTCGGGAAAAACGGATTCAGGCTCTACCGACTACCCATCCCAAAGAAAGGTAATTGTGTCGGTATCCTTGGGCAGAACGGAATCGGGAAAACCACCGCGATTAAAATCCTTGCTGGACAAATCATTCCTAACCTAGGCGAATATAAAAAGAAGAAACCGTCATGGGACGCAGTCCTTGATTATTACGCAGGAACAGAACTTCATGAACATTTCAAGGCACTTGTGGATAATAACATGACCTGTGTCTTAAAACCGCAATATGTCGACCAGTTACCAAAGATCGTAAAAGGGAAAATCCGGGATGTATTAACGAATGCAGATACCGCAGGGAAATTTAATGCTGTTGTACAAAGTGTTGGGATAGGGAATCTCCTGGATAAAGAAATCGAAAAAGGAACAATCTCCGGAGGAGAACTTCAGCTTGTATCCATCGCCGCTGCTCTCATCAAGGATGTTGATTTATACTACTTTGATGAACCAACTTCCTATCTTGATATTTACCAACGATTAAAAGTAGCTCGAATTATAAAAAATCTTGCAAAAGAAAAAAAAGTACTCGTGGTCGAGCATGATTTAGCTGTCCTTGACTTCCTCTGTGAAAATGTTCATATCATGTATGGGACAGAAGGTGCGTATGGTGTCGTGACGTTCCCACGAACAGTACGTCATGCGATTAACACCTACCTTTCAGGATATCTCACAGAAGAAAATATACGTTTTGGAACAAAAATAGAGTTTTCAGCAAACCCGCCCAAACAACAACAGGGTCTTAAGATCCTCGTCTCCTATGATAACCTCACAAAAAAGTTTGAGGATTTCACCCTTGATGTTGAACGAGGGATCATACGACAGGGAGAACTTGTTGGAATCGTCGGTCCAAACGCTATAGGGAAGACCACCTTTGTCAAAATGCTTGCTGGGGTGATTCAACCGACAAAAGGTACCATTGAATATGATTTGAAAATCAGTTATAAACCCCAGTATATCACCCCTGAGTTCGAAGGAACCGTTCAAGAATATTTTGAACAATTCGCACCACAACTATTCACCTCCACCTTCTTCCAAACTGAGGTGCATGATGCGCTTCATTTAAAATACCTCCGGGACCGTGACCTCATGACGTTATCCGGTGGGGAGCTGCAGCGGGTTGCCATTGCTGCTTGCATTGTCAAAGATGCTGATATCTACCTTATTGATGAGCCTTCCGCGTACCTCGATAGTCAACAGCGGATGATTGTCTCACGGATGTTACGGCGGGGCATAGAAAAATCAGGAAAATCAGCAATGATCGTCGATCATGACGTCTATTTCATCGATATGGTTAGTGATGCATTAATTGTTTTTGATGGTGAATCCGGGAAACATGGACGTGCACAAGGTCCATTTAGTTTACATGAGGGTATGAATCGATTTTTAAAAAATGTTGATATCACCTTCCGTCGCGATGAAGAAACCAAACGACCTCGGGTGAACAAACCTGATTCGTATATGGATCGTCAACAGAAACAAAATGGTGAATATTACTATAAACTCTAAAAAACCTAATAAACAGGCGCGTGTTTTATTTTTAGGATGACGACAATTAGTACCTTGGTACTTCTGGTTTTTCTTTCGTTTCTTCCACCATTGTTGTATACGATATGGATACGAAACACGGAGCGATGCCATCGAGAGCAATGGAAACCAGTTCTCCTGTGTTTCCTCTGGGGAGCAGCGATTGCTACCGTCGCATCTTATATATTAGAGGTCGTCTTGGAAATCCCCTTTACTTTTTCAAGAACCCAGGCAGGAATTACACCATTTCTTTTTACTGTTGTTATCGCACCGATGGTCGAAGAGTTCACCAAGCCACTTGCACTACACCTAAAATCAGTAAAAAACAATCTCGATGAATTAGAGGACGGATTGATTTATGGAGCTGTCGCAGGACTAGGTTTTTCCGCAACAGAAAATCTCCTCTACGGGTACAGTTTTTTATCTGAAGGATTTCTATTGTTTTTAATGTTGATGGCGATACGAAGTTTTGGTGGGTGTTTACTGCATGCCTCTGCGACCGCATTAACAGGATATGGATATGGAAAAGCAGTGATGAAACATACATCGGTGATTAGGGTTCTGCCGTATTTTATTCTCGCGATTTTCCTTCATGGGTTCTATAATTTTCTTTTATCCTATGAGTTTGTCGGGGTGGTTTCAGGGCTTGTTCTTGCATTTGTTTTTGTCCTTATTGCCATTACCTTGATTCGTAAAAAAATACGAATCCTTGATGAAAAAACCTGTTAAAAAAAAGAAAAAGAAGGGGTGTTTCCCTTTTAACTTGGTAATACTTCAAAACTCCATCGGAGTGAATCCCCATTTGTTATAATGCATTTATCAGCACCGACATTTGGCAGATTGCCGTTCACGTAATACTGCCAGTATTTTCCCCCTGTACCACTAACAGCATTATTGATTGCATTCACTAACGTTGAATCAAACTGGGCATAATAGGTAGAATCCACGGAAAATCCTTTTTTCTCTGCACATCGCTCCAGGATGGAAAACGCAGTATCACCAGGGTAGGCGACGAGGTTATCGTTGATGGTCCAGCTGTCACCTATGATGACGATATGAACACTGGTTTGGTCTGATTTCTCAAGCCATATCTCGCTTTTCTCAGGCACTTTCATGGCAGTACCTGTGAACGAGAGCGCCACTAGTCCGACAACAAGAAGGACTGCCGGTACCTTATGCATAGCCGTCAACTTAAAGGGACGCAGCTGGAAGGTATCCTTTTTCTGAGAAACATACAGCATGACGGGGACTGCGATTGCAATAAAGGTGACAACTCCAGAGATCATATGATAGACCATGAAGGGTAACCCTGCGGTAAACACCGCTGCCAGAGAGGTCGCATCATGGGGATACATCAAGTACCACCACCCGAGATTCGTCCAAACATCATAGAGAAGAACAAATCCAATACCAAGACCTGCAGCAAGACCGACAGTCCTAAGTCGAAGCTGCCCGAGTCCGCTCCACAGACGGTCTTT
>Ga0209777_10008404_pt1 | contig 11301 bp, 14 predicted proteins | sample FrelakmetHBP12HB_FD_187147 | JGI IMG/M metagenome (GOLD analysis project Ga0209777, IMG submission 187147) | Freshwater lake sediment microbial communities from the University of Notre Dame, USA, for methane emissions studies -HBP12 HB (SPAdes)... | ecosystem: Environmental > Aquatic >...
TATCTAGCAAACAAGGTCCCCAATATAGTGGATATCGAAATAGGTTTTGAAGGAGAGTTAAAAGAGAATGCAGGCAAGAAGAGTGTTCCACGTATTGACATTGCTGCAATCACGGACAAAGGCACACTTGTATTTTACGAGGTTAAACTTTTTGATAATAGTGAAATACACTCAAAAGAAACGCCCAAAGTTGTCGGCCAGTTAAAAAAATACAAGGGATGGTTGGCTGAAAATGGCGAAGATATTATTACAGGATATAATGAACAGTTGAAGATTTATAAACAACTTAAGGGCAGATATTTTGAGAAACGGGCTAAACGTATCGAAAAAATTGCCCTCTATCCAAATCCGCGGCTCATTATCACAAGCTTTGATGATGCTCAACGTGAAAGATTTATTCCCTCAATTCGTGATGGAATAAAGAAGGGATTTAAATGGATGAACGATAGCAATGACCTAATTACAACAGGGGATCATAAAAATCTCGCAACGAGCAATCGTCTTTTTCTGGGGTTAGAATGAAGCTAATAATCCATCGCGGAACTCGTGAAATTGGCGGTTCATGTGTTGAATTGCAAACTAAGTGCGCAAGAATTCTCATAGATTTTGGTCTTCCCCTTAAAGAAGAGCATCCGCCAAAAGAAATTCAAAAAAAATCCAAAGAACAGTTAATCAAAGATAAATTGCTTCCAGACATACATGGATTATATGAAAATCCGGAGTTTGATAGTATTTTAATAAGTCATGCGCATCAAGACCATTATGGTCTGCTTTCCTTTGTTCATCCGGATATTCAGCTGTATATGAGTAGAGGCAGTAAAGAGCTGATAGAATTAAGTTACTTATTTAACCAGACAAACTGTAATCTAAAGAATATAAAAACACTCGAAGCAAGAAAGTCATTTGAGATTAAAGACATAAAAATAACTCCTTATTTGGTAGACCATTCCGGATTTGACTCCATGGCTTTTTTGATAGAAACAGAAAACAAGAAAATATTCTATTCTGGAGATTTTAGAGGGCATGGAAGAAAAAAAATCTTATTTGAAAAAATGATTAAAAAACCCATAAAAGATATTGACTACTTGCTTATGGAAGGCACAATGCTGTCAAGAGAGGACGAGCAATATACGACAGAAGATGATGTTGAAAATGAGATGGTGAAATTACTAAAATCTTCAGGGAACTTAATGTTCTTGTCTTGTTCATCTCAAAATATTGATAGGCTTGTTTCTGCTTATAAAGCTTGCATGAAAACGAATACCCTGCTTGTTCTTGATCCTTATACTGCTTATATTTTATATGTGCTTAAGGACATCGCAGGTGGTGTGCCTCAGTACAATTGGGATGGAAACATGAGAATATTTTTCATTCCTAACAATTACACTGGCAAAGTGCTGAATGAAAAGAAAATGTTCAAATTTAGGGAAGCAAAAATCACTAAAGAAGAATTTTTTTCACTGAAGCATAAAATGTTAGTCAAAGATTCATATATGATGAGAAATATATTCCAGAATAAAATGTTACTAAAAGATACTTCCGTAATTTTCTCCATGTGGGAAGGTTATCTGAAAGATCAAAAACCTCTTTGGGATAGAAACCAGGTCAATATTATCAAGGTGCACACTTCCGGACATGCTTATGTTGAAGATTTAGTTAAGTTTGCCGGAGCATTAAAGCCAAAAAATATAATACCTATTCATACGGAAAATGCTGACAAATATGAAGGTCTTTTTAAATCAAATATTATTAAGTTAGAGGACGGAGAAAAGTTCGAGGTTTGAGATGTCCATAGATTTTGTCCCCAATAAAAACATCTCATTTTCTGAACTCAAAACGTTCAACCATATGGGAGTAACGGTTGATACGATTGAAGACGGGAACGTTCTTCTGACCGATGGCACGAATTTTATGTGGGCTTATCCAGAAACAAAGACAGGGACTTATAACCATAATTTACAATTCCTTTACAGTGATTCCTACGAAGGTGTTATGTTTACACGATATGCAGGGAACGACCCAATCAGTATTATTGAAGCCATTGAAGACTTCTTTAATATAAGGTTAATCTGTGAATATGATGCCGAATATAGCAATATCGTCTCACCACTCATGCTTAAACCATAGCAGACCCATTATTTCAAACGCAAATCATCGGAATATTTTTTTCAGCATTATTCAGTTATAGTTTTATATGCAACAGCGGTAATCCTAAATGGCGACGACGTGTTTCGCCTTTAAGTTGAGTTTGTTCGCGGCTGGTTGGACTACCCCTGCGGCTTTTGCCTAATTTATCTATTGGGTGAGAACTGCCCAGATGCAAAGTGTGCTTGCCGAACTTTTGCCCTAACTCATCAACAACATTGTAAAGCTCTCTTATCTTTTCCGCTTGCAAGGGATTATCAAAAAGAGTGTATTGAATGTTAGTATCCGGCTCAAGATTGAGAAGAACAACTCCAGTAGCTCGGTAAATATCTTTTTGACAATAGCAAGAGTCAAAAAGATCATGAATGATACCCGAAAATTCAAGCGGAAAAGCACAGGGCCGGGAGAGCTTTGCTTCGCTGCCGACTGTATCGAAATCATTTTTCTTGAGAAAGACAACGATTTTATTCGGTGCTAACGAATAGCGCCTGGCCTTGATACATGCCGACTCCATATTACGCATAAGATGAGCAAACAGATATTCAGCATTGGAAGTTGGCGGCGCAAATGTTTTGGTTTTGCTGATCGAGGAATAAGAGCTTTTTTCTTCTGTAGTCACAGGATAAACAGATACGCCACGTAATTCCTGCCAGATTTCAACTGTAGGTTTGGTAAATTTCTTTAGTACGACATTTTCAGGAAGCTGCGCAAAAGCAAGCGCTGTTCTGATTCCCATTTTAGCCAGATAGTTAGTTGTGGCAGGACCTATCCCCCATACTTTCTCCACTGGTAGATTGCAAAGATATTGGGCAATGTCTCTACCTTTGATCACAGTCATCCCCGCCGGTTTGAGATATTTGGAGCCAACTTTAGCCAGAACTTTGGTAATGCTCAAACCTACGGATACTGTGATACCTAGAGCTCTTTCGATTTCCTTCTTCATCTGAATGGCTATTTCTTCGTATGATGAATGAAGAACGCGACGCATCCCAGTAATATCGGCAAAAGCCTCGTCAATGGAATATTCTTCCACATCAGGAGTAAAGCGACGCATGATGTTGAACATTCGCCGTGAAAACAGACTGTATGTTTCATAATCAGATGGAAGTATAATTAAACTTGGGCAGATTTTTCGTGCTTCATGCAGAGGAACGCCGCGTTTGATGCCCAGTTTCTTGGCAGGATAACTGGCGCAGGCTACAATGCCGCGTTCACCTCCGGTTATTAATGCCTTACCTTTAAGTTCAGGATGAATAGCTTCTTCACACGAAGTAAAAAAAGCATCGCCATCGAGATGAATGATTGCCCTTGGCCAGGAATGCAGACTGAATAGTTGTTGATTCATGGTTTGCTTTTTATAGAACGATCGTTCTATTGTCAAGGTGGATTTAAATAGTCATAATGAAGCTGTTAAAAGGCGGATAATGGGGAGAATTTTAATATGTGCGGTCGGTTTGTTCTGATTTCAGATTTGTCTATCATTTCGGAATATTTCAATATTCAAGAAGCATCTGCCTCTTTTACCCCCAACTGGAATGTTAGTCCCGGTCAGCATATTCCTGCGGTTATCAGGCAGGGCGATAAAAATATTCTGGCCTCTTTTTTGTGGGGGCTGATTCCTTTTTGGGCCAAAGACCCCTCCGTCGGCGCTAAATTAATCAATGCCCGGGCGGAGACAGTAAATGAAAAGCCCAGCTTCAAAAACGCCTTCCAGAAGAGAAGATGTTTGATTATTGCCGATGGGTTTTACGAGTGGAAAAAAGACGGCAACAAGAAAATTCCTTATTACGTTTATCTGAAATCAGAAAAGCCCTGCGGCTTTGCCGGTCTTTATGAGAGTTGGATCTCCCCGGAAAAAAAGCAGGTAGATACCTGCACGATAATTACAACAGCGGCCAATGAAGTAGTGCATCCCATTCATGGACGAATGCCGGTAATTATTCCCAAGGAGCAGGAAGAAATCTGGTTGAAAAATGATGTGATTGATACGCCAAGTCTTCTTGGAGTGTTAAAGCCATATCCGGCAGAAGAAATGGAATGCAAAATGGCTAACTTCCTATAATATTGTTTTCTTATTCTCCCAATCCACACAACATTTTAATCTGAAATAATCAAAAAATTTTCGATAATTGATAATAATAATTGTAAAATCAGTTAGTTAAGTTAATATGTTATTCAAATTAGTTACTTTATCAATTAATTATTCAATTAGTTACCCAAAATAATATTTAAAATAAGTTACTATATAACTTGACAAACACAATTCCGTTGTTATAATATGTTTGAGACGAAAGATGGTTAATAGTAACTATTTTAAAAAAGAAAGGAGAAAAGTTATGGAATTTTCAAAGCATGCGGTAACAAGATTACGTCAAAGGGGATTTCAAGAGTTGGACTTATTTCTCATCGCAAATTTAGGAATTGCAATTAAAAGACCGGGGAATCTAACAGAATATCAGATGACTCAAAAAGTGATCAAACAAATAATACAATCATTAGACCGGGTTGTTCATAAGGCTATCCTGATGGACGAAATAGAAGGGAAAATTGTTACTGCCTATAATCTTAACAATAGATAAGGAGGATAAAATGAAAAATAATAAAAAAAATAGCGACATAAATTATTTTGCGCAGATGATAGATCCTAAACTTTCTCTTGAGGCCAAGAAATCAGTAAGAACTACCTTTAAATTAACGCTAGATACTATATTAGACCTTGAATGGCTTCAAAAACATTACAATGTCACCATTAAAGAAATATTTGATTATATTTCGGGACATATTTCGTCTGATGGAGATTTTGATATTGAAGATATAATCAATAAACTGAAAGAACAGCCTAAAGAAGTTATCAACTCTCCACGCAAAACATATGTTTTGAGTAAAGGTACATTAATGCACTTAAAGTGGATGTCAGAAGAATTTGACGTTTCTAGAGATGATCTGGTTTCAAAGCTTATCGAAAAGCTGAAATTTCATGCGAAGACTAGAAACGAAAGCAACAGAAAAAAATATAAAGAGGTATATGAAATATGGTCAGAATTTAAAACATCGCTATCGAACGCATGGACAAAGTCGGAAGAAATATTAGGAGATGATGATATTGTTTTTGATGTTGAGGGTATATTGGTTTCAACACATGATCCTCTAGAACAGGCTTTAGCGAAATTGGAGAAATTGACAAAAGAACAATAAAATTCAAAGAAGCATTTAACTACATCCTAAAGGAGAATATAAAATGTTTATTAACATGAGCATTAATGAAATAGCAAAAGAAACAGAAAATAAAGTAAGATGGGATGCTGTTATTGATAACACAAATTTTGCCTTATATATTCCAAAATGGAGAGTTCCTCAACCATGGCCTAAAGTCATTTATGTTACGGTTTCGGATGAAACAGAAAAGATCAAAGCATATCAACCGGTGACTCCGGAAGCCGCTGATGCTGATCCAAACCTCTGTACTCAGAAAATACTTGCAGGGCTCAAGCTGGTTAAAAAACATAGTAACACCATACGCTATTCACCAACTGCCGATGATCCGAAACAATGGGAGATCGGCGAACCATATATTCCTTACTGCCTACTACCTAAAGATTGCAAGGAACCTCTTTTAATTGAAATAAACTGGGAATCTTTTTGAATTGCTATAGAAAAGAATAAACTGATTCGTATTAGTAAGGGAGAATGATTATGAATAAAACTATACCAATTGGCGGAGTTGAATGGGAAGTCAAAACGACTAACGCATACGGTGGAGGATTTGATAATAGCATTCCAGGAATAACCATCGGGACTGAAGTTAAGAAGATGATTCCAGTTATATTCTTGCACGAAGTTCTGGAAGCTATCATAACTGAAAGAGGATGCAGGTATAAACTGAATCCTGATGGTGGTAATGGAGACATAATGTTTATCTTCAACCATAAAGAATACGACAACATCACCAGGGACTTAGCTTTAGCACTGGATGGGTTGTTAAATTTAAAGGATGTATTGAATGATACCAAAGGGCGTAAGTAAGGTCTACTCGACTCAAAAAATAAGCGAACCAGACTAATTAACCGCATAGGAGGAATACATGATAAATAAAGCAATTGACGATGAAGAACTCCGTAGAAATGCACAGGAGTATATTGCCAGGAAGCGGGAACTAAGGGGAAAAAACAACATCTCAATCATTATTTGGGGTGTAGTATACATTCTAATTCTTTACGGGTGGATGATAATCTATCAATGTCTTAAATGGTAGAGAAGGGAAGCTTTATCAGTCCCATCAAAATCTTAACAAAAAGCGAGCATAGCTTGAGAAAAAATTTAAAACATAGCTTTAGTAATCATTAAGAGGTGATTATGCCCGGCATGAATATGAATTTCAAGTGTCCCTGTGGCTTTAATGCGAAAAATGTCACTGTGGGTGCCACTCAAGAAGAATATTGTCTCGTGGTTTTGTGCCTCGAATGTCATCGCTTGTTTTCACTATGGAGGAAAGGAAATAATTCAACCGTCCCTATCTGTAAAAGCTGCGGTAAACCACTCATGTCTATCACGGCGCCGGGTGCTTGGAGTCCATCAGCGCTTCAGGCAAAATTTCCGGACTCCGAACCTTGGCTTATTGATGAAGGATCTTCCTGTGAGGATGAATTAATTGAAGATGAAATTGATCAATTCAAAGAGATCAGGATCATGTGTCCCAGATGTAAGAAATATTCTGTCGAGTTTAAAGAGGTCGCGTATTGGGACTGAAGTAAAATAAAAATTATAAACATCCAATATGAGTAATTTGCGGATAATTATAAAATAAGATAAACTATTATTTCTTTTTATTTGTTTTGAATTAATATAGAATCTCACAAAATATCGAATAATATCAACTTGGTATATTAATTGTTGGGTGCATGGACAAATGATAAATAAGACGATATTTGCACAGAATCTGGAACTTGGGACCAAAAACGTTCGCGAGAACACGCGCCGCTACTGCGACAATTACATTCCTTTAACTGAAAGGTTTAATGAGGATAAGGCGGATAAGAGATATAATATTTTAGACAAGAAAGGAGAAGCAAATGGACAACAAACAAACACCACCGATGTTAAGAGTGGAATCCAAGAGCGGAACAGTGTATTATCCAAAGTTCGTGCAGAACACGGAAGACGAGTGGGAGTTCAAAGACAAATCATTTCAGAAGATAATGATGCCCCATTTAACCTCAGAGAAGCCTGTAAATCAGGAGAAGGAATAGTCCATTACTTACTTCGCTGCTGTGGGCGGTTTACTGCAAACGACGAGATGCTTTATCATCGTCAGGAAGGCTATCCGCCGTTCCATTGCTTCGGGCCGATACTGCCAAGGATGGACTATGACTTGGAGAAGAACGGCAAGTTCGACCTCAATCATTACAGAGACAGGAAGAAGAAAAGGAACGGCACCCAACCAAGCTATTGAACTCTGATAAAAATGCAGGACTTCAAGTCAATAATTTCCTCGATAATTATGCTAATAATGTATATCTATAATCGGAGGCAATATGCGCAAAACGGCAGTAGATTGGTTTAATAAGGCTCAAACATTGTTGGATGAAGATGGAAAATATACTAAGCGTAAAAAGGCTATTGAATATTTAGATAAAGCTATAAAACTGAACCCGGATTATGCAGAAGCATACGTTAGTAGGGTGGATTATTTTGCTTTACTCCTTCAGCGTGAAAGCGCCCTTGAAGACTTAAATAAGGCAATCTGCCTGAAGCCGGATTATGCAGAGGCTTACTACCTCAGGGGAAGACTTTACGATAGTATTTCTTTTCATAAACATGCCATTGAGGATTTAAATAAGGCAATTGGTCTAAAACCGGATCATGCCGAGGCACACTACTACAGGGGACGTACTAAATATTGGCTTGATCAACATCAAAGTGCCATAGATGATTTTACTGAAGCCATCCGCCTTAAACCAGATTATGCCGATGCCTATATCAACAGAGGGTTAGAATACAGAAGCCTCAGCCAACATGAAAAGTCCATTGAGGACTATAATGAGGCCATCCGCCTGATGCCTGACGATAATTACAGCTACTACAACAGAGGGATTGCTTATTTTGACCTCGGTCAGTATCAACAAGCCATTGAAGACTATACTGCAGCCATAAGGCAGAAGCCAGGTGATTACTCATTATACATCCATCGGGGTGAGGCTTATGACCATCTGGGCCATTATCAGCTTGCCATTAACGACTACACTGAAGCAATCCGTCTAGCACCGAAATATGCACATATCTACAACAACAGGGGGATAGTCTATGGTAAACTTGACCAGCATCAGAAGGCTATCAAGGACTTTAACAAAGCTTTTAAACTGAACCCGGATAATAATGCTATTCTCTTCAACAATCGTGGGTTTGCCTATGTCAAACTTGGCAAGTTACAGCGTGCCATTGAGGACTATAATGAGGCCATCCGCCTGCAACCAGATTATGATGTGGCTTATATCAATAGGGGGGACGCATACTATGAACTTTGTCAGCTGGATTGTGCCATTGAAGACTATAATGAAGCCATACGCTTGAAGCCAGATGATGCCGATGCCTACTACGACAAAGCTTGCTGCTTTGCCCTTCAAGAAAAAGCTAAACAAGCCTGCAAGTGGTTACGATTAGCAATAGAAAAAGGATTCAACGATTGGAAGCATATAAAAAAAGATAAAGATTTTGACAATATAAGAAAAGAGTCATGTTTTATAAATCTACTCAAGGAAGCGAAAAATGAAAAAACCCTATGCTACGCAATATAATGAATATTGCATTGAAAAGAAAACTAGACAAATATAACGCAATCAGAGACCGAGAGACAGATGAACGAACTTAAGTTGATTTTAGTAGACCCTCTACCGGATCTTTGCATCGCTTGGCAAAAGCATTTCAGCGGCCTGCACAATGTCGAGATCGTCACGGCCTATTTTGAAGATTTGCCAGAGTTTGATTGCATGGTCAGTGCCGCTAACTCATTTGGGTTGATGGATGGTGGTGTCGACGCGGCCATTATTCGGTTTTTCGGCGCTGAACTCACATCAAGGGTTCAACAACGCATTCTTGATGAGTACATGGGTGAACAGTCCGTTGGCACATCAATGATCGTCGAAACTGGACACCCCAAACATCCGTTTATTGCACATACTCCAACCATGCGTATTCCGATGGAAATTGCTCATACCGATAATGTCTATCTAGCCATGTGGGCTATGTTGTTGGCTGTTCGGCAACAAAATCAACACAGTGAGCGCCGCATCAACATCGTAGCCTGTCCCGGTCTTGGCACAGCAACGGGACGAGTGCCCTTTCCCGAAGCGGCCCGACAAATGTCGCTGGCATACCGAAACTTTCTCTATCCACCCACTTACATTGATTGGAGTTTGGCTGATAGTCGCCAAGAACGGATTCGATATGGCGGTGATACGGGCTGTGCGTTTCCATTCCTATGCCCCTACTAAAAAAAGTTCACTCTACACACTCAAATGCGGCTGTACCCCCTCCTTTCTGAGAATTTTGCGTAGCTATCCAACGGTCTGTTTTCCTCTTTGAAAAATAATCATTAGTGGTATTATGTATTCAACTCATCAGCAAATTTTGTGGGATATTATAATTCGATTTTCTTTGTTCCGATTTTTTCTTCAGCAAGCGACAGAATTTTCGATGCGGAAAGATTGAACGCTTTTGCGAGTTGAAAAATGGTGATTAAAGAAGGTTGCTTGTGGCCACATTCCAAGAGTGAAATGAAACTCCGATCGAGATTGCTCATATCGGCAAGTTTCTCTTGAGAGATTTGATTTGCTTTTCTGAGATCCCTGATTACTTCCCCAAATGCCTCTTCGATCGTCACGTTCGTCTCCTGTAATGGGAACTTAACAGAAGCGCGAGAGATATTCTGTTGACTATAGACAACAATTCATTTATTAATAAAAATCACATTAAAATGGCTGAACACTAACTTAGGGGACACAATGGAGATTATTGCAATAATCGTGGTTCTGTTCTGGCTAGCGTATTTGATCCCCGTAATATGCGACCTTTGGAAAAAACGTAAGCGATCATATTTTGAGTAGAATTATTGAACCTTAAGGCAAGTATATGCCTCTCCTCAAAAACTGTATAGGGCAACAAGCTGGTATAAAGTGAGGAAGCCATGACACCTAAAGACAAAGATAGACCCGTGGGATTCAGCAAGCGAAAGACCACATTCAATCAAGGTACGCGCGAGTGGAAAGTCAAACAACCCGGCAAAAAGGAATACATTTGCCCGATACTTGGGGCGAAATTTGTCCTCATCCCCGCCGGGACTTTTATGATGGGATCGCCTGAAGATGAGATTGATGGCGAGACACTACACGAGGTGACCATCAGCAAATCTTTCTATCTACAAACGACACCGGTCACGCAGCGGCAATGGGAAATGGTGATGGGGAACAACCCGAGTTGCTGCATTGGTGAAAATCGGCCTGTTGAGTGTGTATCCTGGGATGATGTTCAGGAGTTTATCCGTAAGCTCAATACCCAAAGTGGCAAAAATTATCGTCTGCCTACGGAAGCGGAATGGGAATATGCTTGCCGGGCGGGTAGTAACGGAAGATATTGCTTTGGGGATGATGAAAACATGCTGGGGGAATATGCCTGGTACGAGACCAATTCATATGATGAGCCTCATCCGGTTGGTTTGAAAATACCCAATGATTGGGGTTTATACGATATGCACGGGAACGTCGCGGAGTGGGTGCAAGACTGGTATGGCGAGAATTATCCTTCGAGCAGTGTTACTGACCCGGAAGGACCATCTTCTGATTTCTACCGCGTGGCGCGCGGCGGTTGCTCGGTGAGTGATGCCCAGGATTCCCGAGCGGCGTCCAGATTCGCGGTCAACCCGGAAGAACGAACCGAATACATCGGGTTTCGCGTTGGTCTAATGGAAAAAATTAAGAGTAGTCAGTATCTCAACTTTCCCCTTGATCGTGCTATTGGCACACTCTATGAGCGCCCCGTAGGGAAAAAACGCTGGGAGGAATATGTTGAGGCAAGAGGACAGGTTAAGCTCACTGAGAACAAAGAATATCGCCTCAAACTATCTTCTTACGCATTTGGAACGAATCATGTTGCATCAACCCTTTC
>Ga0209777_10008405_pt1 | contig 11301 bp, 10 predicted proteins | sample FrelakmetHBP12HB_FD_187147 | JGI IMG/M metagenome (GOLD analysis project Ga0209777, IMG submission 187147) | Freshwater lake sediment microbial communities from the University of Notre Dame, USA, for methane emissions studies -HBP12 HB (SPAdes)... | ecosystem: Environmental > Aquatic >...
GCTGGAGGTTACTTCGGAGGGCGCGCGCGCATGGTCCCATCTTCACCATCTTTATACTCAGGTTGTACTGGAGAATTCTCCCCTGGCTTATGATTCCCCGGGCGCGTGCGCATGACCCCATCTTCACCATCTTTATACTCTATAATATCTGAACTGCTTTCCATGCCGACAGGGCGCGGCAAGCCCAAGTCAGACTTGGCAGAACGCACCGGAAGCACGCGCAGGTTGTAGCTAATGTCTGTTTGGTGACACCATTTCTCTGTGCTATCGTAGAAAATGAAGTAGTATGCACCGTAGGTACCCATTGTTTCTGAAGACCAAACATATCCGCATCTAAGACGAATCAATTCTGTTAAATGGACATTAGCCCCTTCATCACAATCAGAGGGATAAGTTTTTGACTCATCATATAACCCCTTCAGCTCATCCAGAGTCGGTAGCCGCCAATCGGTATAGCCGCCCCCGCGATAATTCTTGCAATATGTCTGTGCGTATGTCCACGGTATTAGACGACCATTGTCCTTATCTGCCCACATCAGGTTCGTCTTTGTGTCTAATACTGTCCCATTGTCATAGGCAATGAAGCGGCCGTCCCTGGCTTTCTCCCCGGCCGCGGAAGACTCTGCTGTAATAAAAATTCCTGTTACTATAGCCACTACCATTATCGCTGCCATCTTTCCTAGTAACTTTTTCATTAGCTGTTACCTCCTCCTCTATGGATTTGTTTTCTGCTTTAACCGACTGGTTTTCCAGCGGTGTCACATTATTTCAACGTGTTATGTATACCATATTTTCGAGAAGACAACATCAATGATTACCGGGTGAATAATCTATTTTCGTTAAGATTGTCGTTTTGCGGACTTCAGTCAATGAGGATTACTATTTGAAAGAAAATATGTTCGTGAAAAATCCTAAATGCTCACTTACAGGAAGAACTATGCAAACCGGTATTTTTAAGAAAATATATTTAAGACTTTACGCATAATCTTAAATATACCCCTTTTTTAAGAAAATATTAGTTCATAGCACTTTGTATAATGCTGAGAATTTATTGATTCTAAGGAACAAGGAATTGGCAGAGATTTATATTGAAAATTGGTATAAGCATAAGGAACATTCAGAAAGGTATGAAGGCAGATAGACTAATGAACAACCACGGGTATGAACCCCAAAGCAAGCTTTTGAAATTTAAGTCTCATAACCCTCCGCTTCGCGGGATAATTCGACCTGCAAGTTTCAGTGCACTCTGCTCTGTTTCTGAAACTTGGGTCTCATTACAACTTACCAATTCCGCTGCGCTGCGCTTTCGTAATTGGAGTTTCACTAATATATTAATATCTACCGCAATCAAATCACGGAAAGTAAGGCTTCATTGTAGAATATTATTCCTGTTTGCCTTTTCCATTTGTCTCATGTCTTGTGCGAATTGGATACTGGATAATCCATCCTTTACTCTTCGTAGAGTAAGCCTCAGTCCGATCTCCTTCACAGAGTCTAATCTTCTCCTTGATCTCGATGTACAAAATCCAAACCATTTTGATCTTACACTCAAGTCTTTTGGATGCAGCATTTACCTTAAAAATGAGGAAATCGGAAATGGCCACTTGGAAAAGGAAATCTTGATCCCATCATCATCAACAACGCAGGTACAGGTACCACTCGCCGTAAAATATAAAGATTTGAGTGGAATCCTGAAGGTTATTTTCACAGAAGATGACCTACCTTATAAGATAGAGGGAAATGCCAATGTCAGTTCGGTATTCGGAAGCCTCAATTTCCCTTTTTCAAAAGAGGGAATAATCGGGGACGGTTCAATATAATCAAAGGGAGGGAGAAGTTCAAATCTTTACTCTTGATAATTGGCGCACTGTGTCGCTGGTAGGGCCGATTGCCCACATCATCCCTTTTCCGACTGACGTTATCCGCGCTAAACCTCCTCCACGGTGTCTCGTCGGGATCACACCTGGTCACTGTGGGCGGCGCTTTGTCCTGACGGCCCTGCGGGCTGCAGCGGCGGCCCTGATGCGCGGGACGAAGAGATACACATAAAGTCCCGATATGAGAAAAATCAAGAGCGTAATCGCCAGGGGTGTGCCTGTCATCAGGCCGGATGTGCCGGTTATAATCGAAGCAAGTATGGCAAGCACACCGAAGATCACTATTGTTGCGACAGGTACGGCCCATCCACCCCGAATGCGGAACGAACGCTCGGCAGCAGGCTTGCGGCGCCGTAACTGGATTACGCATACACCGGCAACGGCGTATATTATGGCCTCCAGGACAGCTCCTACGAGGATCAATATCTGGAATTTTCCCGTAATAAAGACAATGACGGCGATAACGGCCGAAAAGATGGTCAGCGCAACAACAGACATGTACGGAACAGCATGGGAAATACTGATCCGCGAAAATATCTGTGGGATGGTGTCTTCACGCGCTGCAGCGTACATGAAACGGGATGCGGTTGCAAAGCCGCCGTTGAATGTCATTACGGCAGTAAGCAAAGTAGCCAGGAGCATAATCCATATGCCGACCTGTCCAAGCGCGGCATTGCCCAGCAATAATTGCGGAACAGGTGAATTGGTCACGCCTGCATCATGAACGTTCAGGGTGTTGCTGCTGGCAACGGTAAATAACGAATATGATACGAAGAGTAAAACAAGTGAAACGAACATGCCGCGTGGTATCAGCTTTATATTGCTGATCTCTTCCGAGAGGGGCGTCACCCACTCGAAAGCGGAGAATACGAATACTCCTATTGCTATGGCATTAAACAGGTTGCCGGGATCGTTGAAGGCCGCAAAGGGGGAACGCAGTTGAAAATTATTGTGGCTGAGAGCAATGAGAGAAATTACAATTGCAATAGAAAGCAGGCTATACGTGGTGATATCCTGTAACAACCCTGCTATTTTGATGCCCCTCAGGTTGGCGCCCATCGCCAGTCCAAGCAAGGCCAGAATCCAGACCAGGGACGCCCAATCCGGCAGGTTTAATGTGTAGGTGATGGCCTTGCCGATGATATAGCTGTCGGCGGCGATTACGGCGACAATAGTGAGAATGTAACCGAAGGACATTATAAGTGAAAAATTATCGCTTATGGCCTCTTTCATATAAAGTCGTATGGCTGCAGCGGTCGGATACAGCGCATTGAGTTCTGAAAAACACAATGCGGCCAGAAACGCGAGCAGGCCGGAGATAAGGATTGCCACCCATCCCGAGTCGCCTGTAAGATAATAAGAAAGCTGAATACAGCCGAGCAGGCTGATTGCGGCATATGAGAGTCCAGTACTGGTTGATACAACGGTACGAAATTTTAAAACACGGCGCAACCCTGTGAGTGTACTCACGGTACCTCCTTTATGATCTACTCGTTAATTTAAAATCAAAGAAATCTCTTTTTCACTCATTGCGGGCATAAACGGCATTACAGCGCTTATTGTCCCACTCACACGTCTTTGACACTGGTTATTCTTTTTTTAATTCGGTCATTTTCCTCTCCTACGCGTCCGGCCATATGATCATGGTGATGGCGTCAAGCCTGACGACGTCCTCCTGGCTTGCCTTGACGCGTATTTCCCCCTGGAGATATTTCTGGGAAGGATTCAAGTCTCCCCAAAACATGTCACAGAAATTCTCGCTAGTCGTCGTAACAATGATATCGGGCGTCCCGTTCGTGCCCGCTTCAAAGGAAACAATTTCGCCTTTTACCACATTCATGGTGAACTTGTCTCCCGTGTCTTCCGCCACGAAATGAATGAGCTTCGACCAGTCTCGCTGCATCTTGCGCAACCTTTTGTTTTCATTGCACTGGCCCTGGTAGTCGGCCAGCGCTTCCAGAATTTCCTGACTTGTAGCCATGTCTTTCCTCCTGAAATATATTGTGAAACTCCAATTCCGAAAGCGTAGCGCAGCGGAATTGGTAAGTTGAACAATCCCGCAAAGCGGAGGGTATAATACCCCGCAGCTAGCTTTGGGGTTCATACCCGTGATTAATCGTTTTTGCCGAGGCCCGCTTCCCCGGAGAGTTCTTTCATTGAGCCCGCAAGGGCATCGAGGACGAAATCAACTTCCTCGGGGGTAATCACCAGGGAAGGCATCAGTCGACAGATGCTCGGGTCGTTTCCGGTATAAATAGCGATGATACCCCTATCGGCAAGTTTTTTCGTCATCCGCGGCCCGATGGATTCGTTCGTGTACTGCAGCCCCATCATGAGACCCTTCTGGCGCACTTCGAGGAGGAGCGACGGATATTCCTTCAGGAGCGAGTCGAATCCGGCCCGGAATTTCCTGCCCATCTTTTCGGTGTGATCAAGAAGGTTGTGCTTTTGTATATAGTCGATGACCGCCATGCCCACGATGCACCCGAGATCGGAACCGCCGAAGGTAGAGAGGTGTATGAAAGGGTGGGGAATGAAAAAGTCCTGGATCTCTTCCTTGAATATGGTTGCCGCAATGGGGTAGATGCCGCCGCCTAAAGATTTGGCGACGGTCATAATATCCGGAACAACACCCCAGTGCTCGGAAGCGAACATCTTTCCCGTCCGCCCAAAACCGGTCTGTATCTCATCAAGGATGAGCAGGATTTCGTGATCATCGCATAGCCTTCGGACTTGCGGGAGGTATTTGTCGGGTGGAATGTTGATGCCGCCCTCGCCCTGGATTGGTTCAAGAATTATCGCGGCGGTATCATCGGTAATCGCTTTCTTTATTGCCTCTATGTCTCCAAAGGGCACCATTTTGAACCCCGGAATCAACGGCTCGAATGGTTCCTTATAAGCGTCGCGCCCAATAGCGGAAAGAGCAAAACCGGTATGGCCGTGATAGGCTTTCTCGGTATAGATGATTTCTTTTTTCATGGTGTAGCCGCGGGCGATCTTGATTGCCGCGTCATTGGCTTCGCCTCCTCCGACGCCGAAGATGGTACACTTCAGGTCACCGGGAGTGATCTCGGCAAGTTTTTTAGCGAGGTCGGCTTTGGGCTTTGAACAGAGGAGAAAAACGCCGATATCGTAGGTGTCGAGGGCTTTCTTCAAGGCGGCAACAATATCCGGGTTACGACGACCGACATTCATGATGCCGGAGCCGGTCTGGCAGTCGATGTACTTTTTTCCCGTTATGTCCCAGACGCTGGCCCCTTCGCGTTTATCTTCGATAATGTCAAGCCCTGCGGCCTTCATCGTTCGCACCTTCATCGGACCGATGAATTTCGAGAAATCGGACAGGGCTTCAGCCTTAATTTTTGCAAGATCGCTTCCCATCACGTCACCTCCAGCGCATTATATATTTATCAAACCAATGATTCTTTCCTCTGCCGGTTAAGAACGGCAGGGTTCCTTCGGCAAGGCTGTTTAAAATGATCGAGCAACCAATTGATAATTTATGTAAAAGTTGTCTAATATAATTCGCCGGAAAGGTCAAGGCTTCTGAAAAAAATCCGGTTAAACTGGTAATCCGGGACGGTTGTATTTAATTATTTTAATTTTCTGGCTTCCCCGGTCAAGTAACCTAGAGGTCATCATGACCGGGGAATGACAAAAGAGCTATGGCTTTCCGGCTGGTTAGCTTTACAATCTCTCCACTGATTTTCGAAAATGTTCTATAATCAGATAATTTATGGCCATTATGTAATTGACATGCAGGGCTGTTTTCCCTATAGTTCGTTGCCGGAATAAGATCTATCAAAATAAAATGTGGACATTTTGAACGAAGAGAAGAATATTAATAAAATCCTATCATTGATATTTCTCATCGCCAATACTCCCAGAAATAAAAAAAGGAACACGTGCAAGATTTCACTGAAGGCAATATTGGCAGACAGGTTGTTAATTTCAGTACGCCGCTAATGTTAGGCAACCTGCTGCTTTCCGTTTACGGGATCATCAACATGATCTGGGTGGGTAGGCTTCTGGGCCACACAGCCGTGGCGGCAATCTCCGCCAGCCTGCCGATCATCATGCTGATGCCCGCATTTCTCATCGGCCTGGCCATGGCTACCAATGTCCTTATCGCCCAGGCCTTCGGCCGCAAGGATACGGCACTGCTCAGAAAAATCCTGGCGAATTCCTTTTTCGCCTCTATCCTGTTCTGCCTGCTTATCTCTATTATCGCCCTTGTGCTGCGTCGACAGTTGCTCGAATGGGTACATGCACCGCAGGAAATTCAGGATATGGCCCTCTCTTATCTGACAATCATGATGGCCGCGCTGGTATTTCAGTTCTTTGTTTACTGGATGACGGCCATGCTGCGCGGCCTGGGTGACGCCAGAACAGTGGTGAAAATCCTTATCCTGCTTACGGTGTTTAATATTGTTTTTGTCCCGCTGTTCATTCGCGGCATCGGCCCTCTGCCTTCTTACGGCGTGGCCGGCGCGGCCTGGGGAACGGCGCTGGCGTCCATGGCGACCTGTATCATCGGCTATATTTACCTTGTGCGGCATAATCCTTACATTAATATGCACAGCTGGGACTATAGTCTGGATTGGCACATCATCCGGGAGGTTTTCGTAATCGGCGTGCCCGCCTCGATGCAGATGCTTGTGGTCTCACTAGCCGGGGTATTCATTATCTCGCTCGTCAACAGTTACGGTACTGATGTTACTGCGGCCTTCGGCATTGGCATGCAGATCGACCTGCTGGCTTCCCTTCCGGCCATGTCCATCGGGATGGCGGCAACCTCCATTGCCGGTCAGAATCTGGGAGCCCAGAAAATGGATCGCGTTTTTCAGACCCTGCGGATGTCAGTGTTTTTCGCTCTGGCTATTGCCCTTGCCTGCACGGCAGTGCTGGCAAGCTTCTCTCATCAAATCGGCGCCATTTTCCTCAAGGAATCAGCCGAACATGCAAATGTGCTGAACCTTGTGAGCGAGTATTATCATTGGATGGCGTTTATTTTTCCCTGTTTCGCCGTCATCTTCGTCATCCAGGGCGTCCTGCGTAGCGCAGGCGACACGATGGCCTTGCTGGTTCTCTCGTTCATCGCTCTGATCATCATCCGCATTCCCCTGGCCTACGTGCTCGCCGGTCCCTTCGGTTTCAAACAGGAGGGCATCTGGATGGCAATGCTTTTCAGCAGTGCCTTGGCCGTCGGGTTGAACTGGTTGTACTACAAGGGAGGCCGGTGGAAGAAAAAGCGGATATTAGGAAAGCAAAAACCGTCGGAATCAATGAGTTGAAAGAATGGATTCAAATTCCTTTACTTTTGACAATTGGCGATATGCTAGGGGTTTAGTATGTTAGGCTGAAGACCGAAGTAGATAAAAAAGACCTAGTGGACTAGCGTGAAGCGTATCTCGCATCGCGTGAAACGTGAAACGCAAATAGTGAAGCGTCATTCGTAGCGGTCTAGAGTCCGGTCTTGAAATATTTTTCGGCGATGCCCTGGGCGGCGATAATTCCGGAAATTCCTGCTCCCACAATTCCGCGGCTTTTGCCGGTGCCGTCGCCGGCTACAAAAATACCTTTTACATTTGTTTCCAAATTCCGGTTTGTAGGGAAATGAGTGTCAAAGAATTTTATTTCCGGCGCGTATATTAACGTTGACGGGTGAAGAATGCCTGGCACTATTTTATCCAGCTTCTTGAGCGATTCCCAGAGATTGTCCATGATACGCGCGGGCATACCCAGTGCGATATCCCCCGGTATAGCGTTATATGTTGCCCTACACACTTCAAAATGACGGGTAGCGCTGTCAAAAGTCGCCGCCGAGCTTCTTCTCCCTTCCCTGAAATCACCAATCCTTTGTACAATCGGTTTGCCTCCGCCTAGAAGAAAAAATTGCCGGGCGATCATTTGACCGAACTCAGTTGTGTCGGAAAACGGCTTAGTTAGCTCGACAGTATTGATTAGCGCAAAATTTGTATTTTCCGTTTTCTTGCCGGAAAGGGCATCGCCATTGACCAGCTTGAAATCGCAATAATTTTCCACACGCACCCGGCCGCCCGGGTTTGTGCAGAACGTTCTGACCCTGTCTCCGTGGCGCGAGGTCGTGAAAATAAATTTAGGATCATAAACAATATCCGTAATCGAATTGTAAAATTTTCGGTTTAATTCAATCCGGATTCCCACATCGATGGGTCCGAAATTATGTTGGATGTGCAACTCTTTCGCTATATCTCGAAACCAATAAGCGCCGCTGCGTCCCGGGGAAGCCAGTATGAATCTGGTGTTATGGCTGATTCGTTTTTTATTGCGGTTGCAGATAAGACGAAAGCCGCTGTCGTCGAGTTTTTCAATTGAGGATGCTTCTGTTTTTAGGAAGAATTCTGTTTTTTTAAGGTAGCCTCTTAAATAATTTACGACGGCTTTTCCGTTGTCGGTTCCCCAATGCCACTGTTCCGGCGCAATAAATTGAGCGCCGTGCTCGTAAGCGATATTCTTTATAGCTTCGATTTTTTCATTTTTGTCAATAAATGTTACCTGCTTACAGCGGGGAAATCCGACGAATATTTTTTTAGTCTCGCTCATCAATTGCCGGGCTTTATCTTCATCGATTTGAAGCTCATTCAGATCTAGACCGATGCGGCAGTCAAAGTTAAGTTTGCCGTCGTTCAACAGGCCACCGGCTGGATATGTATGCCTATCGATAATGGCGATTTTGTCTATTCCCAGACGTTCCAGCCACATAGCCGCGAAAAGTCCGGCCGGTCCGGATCCGATAATTATTACATTATAAGTTTTCATTTTCATAAATTAATCGCAATTAATCGGGGACGATTGTACTAGCTCAATAATTTGGTAACTATTTGAAGCTTATCAAAAGGTGTTTCATAATTCAAGCCTCCATGCCTGCGAAGGTGATTAAATTCCAATAAAAAGTTGTCAAAAGGCCGTCCGCTCGTATCGCGCGAAGCGTATAGGGCAAGGACATAGTGGGCATAATGACGGCGTTGACGTTATCGGGCACTGCAATTCTTTTTCTTATCCAGTCATCCAGTTCTTGACAATAACTGAATATTGGATGAATATAAAAGGGGAGGAAATATGCCGCCGGACGAACAGGTATCCCGGTATGAAATCAACCGGAACGTTAGAACGATCTTAACGCGCCATGATGTAGATCTGACAAGGATAGACTACTCCTTTATGGGCAGTACGGTTTATCTCTACGGCGATCTGGTCCGGCCGGACGGGGATTATTCCGTAAGCGAGATCGAATCCATTATCAGAGAAATTACCATCTTGCCCCACGTGCGTGATATTCAATTTGACCTCAACAACTGGGTGGTGGTCCCTTCGGGAGAGTCCTGGCAGATTACCAAACCAAAGAAGTCCGCCGTCAAGCGCGCGGTTACTCAGCCGGGCGCTTTGGGAGATTCCACCGTCGTTATCGATAAGGCGGAAAAGCTAACGGATGTTCTGGATGATCTTGACTCGGACTCAAAAAAAGAAGAAGATGACAAACGGACCAATCCCAAGTAAAACCTAAGACGCGTTACTCGTGAAGCGTGAAGTGCAGATAGTGAAACGTCACTCGTAGCTTGTGAAGAGGGAAGCCCCCCGGTATTAGTCTGGCGACAACCTGGAAGCATGCTGAACTAACAATGCGGAACACCCTTTGCTTGTAATCCGCGTTTGACACGCCTGTAAGGAAATTGTAGAATTCACCTCGTAATACTCCCATGGAGGTGCCACAATGGAATTATCAGACGTTATCGCTGCCCGCCGGAGCATTCGCAAATTCCAGCAAAAAGATATTTCGGTTGATACTGTCCTTCTGCTTCTGGAGGCCGCGCGGCTCGCCCCTTCGGGATCAAATCTTCAGCCCGCGCGTTTCATCGTCGCTCAATCGCCTGCAGCCAAAGAGACCCTGGGCCGGTGTACGCCCTATAAGTTTATTGTCAAGGCAGCGGTTATTTTTGTCTGCTGCGCCGACCTGACGGCTATGACGACAAGAGAGCGGCGTGTCGGAGAACTGCGGAAAGAAGGCGCCTTCGAAGGCGTCGATATGGACATGAATGATCCGTCAGCCGTCAGCCCTGTCATGGACGCGGAAGCAGTCAGGGCCTATCTTGCCATGAATGTAGCGATTGCTATAGAGCACGTTGTTCTTAAGGCTGTTGATCTGGGTCTGGGCAGTTGCTGGCTGGGAAGGTTTGACCGCGATAAGGTAAAGAAGTTTCTGGCACTGGACGAAAATATTTACCCGGTAGTGCTTCTGCCCGTAGGGTACCCCGATCAATCACCTAAAGCAAGGCCGCGTTTCCCCCTGGACAAGTACATACTGAAGACTATTTAAGCAAAAACCATACTTCCAAGTAAGCCTGTCGCAGGAAAACAGGTTATTACTTAATACGCGCCACAACAGATAATCATGTCACCTACTTTTTTAAAGTAGGTTGTCTTGGATTTTTCCTTTTTGGTTGTTGGATTCAGATACGTGTATTCTGCCCATCCCTCGCCTTTCGCTTTGGCTTTTTCGACGATTTCTTTCCTGAATAATTTTCCCTGGCTGTCAGCTTCGTTTAGCACATTCTTTCCCACCAGTGTAGGATGAAAGGGATGAGCTATTACTGTGCCTTTTAAATCGTAGGCAAACACATAGAAATAGTCTTTCACGAACTGCCCGTCCGGTTTATTAAATTCCGCGATGGCCTTTTCTTTGCCGTTTGCTTGAACAAACTCCTCGGCTTTAAGTACCATTGCCTTGGCTTCGGCTTTTGCGCCGCTCTTCCCGCCGGCAGTATCTTTTCCATATACATGCCCGAAAGTCCCCGCCAAGAGCAGAACTAATACAGCAACAAATATTCTTTGGCCTTTCATGGTTTCCTCCTTAGAAAAGTTAATTGATTTTTTAAAAGAAACAGTTGAAAACGCCTGATAATTAATAACTCTTTTTGTACGATAAGTAAAGTTAAAGATATTTTCATTAAGCAATTAAGGGGAAAATTTTTGTAAAATCATATCAGTCTTGCTCATTTGCCAATACTTTATTAAAAAAATTTCTAAAATTTAATTGTTGGCAATATTATAAGAAATATTATACTAATAATCATAAATCACAAGTAAGTAAATAAACCCCAATAAATTACGGAGGAGATGAATTATGAAAAAGATGAATTTATTTGCTGTTTTATTTTTAATTATTTCCGTAGGTATTTATACGGGATGTGAGAAAAAACAAGTAGTTAAGAGCGATGAAGCTCCTGCCGTTCAAGAGAGCGCGGCAAAAGAGGAGATCGCCCTTAAAAGTATCTATTTTGACTTTAATAAAGCCGCTATCCAGCCGGGAGACAGAGCAGTTCTTAAAGAAATTGCCGATTATCTTTTGAAAGATAAGAATATAAAAATAAGCATAGAGGGAAAC
>Ga0209777_10008406_pt1 | contig 11300 bp, 6 predicted proteins | sample FrelakmetHBP12HB_FD_187147 | JGI IMG/M metagenome (GOLD analysis project Ga0209777, IMG submission 187147) | Freshwater lake sediment microbial communities from the University of Notre Dame, USA, for methane emissions studies -HBP12 HB (SPAdes)... | ecosystem: Environmental > Aquatic >...
CCCATTGTAATTCTTTCTTTCACCTAGCTCTTTTGTAAATTTAAGTAAATGTTTCTTAATATTCGGAAATTGATCAATATTGTTTATACCCTGAAGATAAATAACATGCCCCGGTTCATTGTTTCTGATTATATAGTACTGTCTAATATCTCCATTTTTCAAAAGTCGTTTAAGTCCTTTTGGCTCCAGATGCTCATTTTTTATCATTTCATCAGTCACTTCAAAAGCATCATTATATCCGGTAGACATTCCTTTACCAATATCGCAAAATTCATCCGCTAGTAGGACAGAATCTTTTCTTATTTTTTCAATTATTTTTTTATTTAATCCAGAAAGAAATTCCCATATGTCCTCAGAAAGTTCAGACTGAGCTAGTCGTATAATTTCTAAACTTTCAGATACACTCTTACTCCGGATTAACTTAAAGAGTTCTTCGCCGCTTCTTTCCCACGTCTTAACTCTGATAAATTCAATATCGTTATCTTTTTCTAAAGATTTATTAAGAACAATAATTGTCGTTAGGATATTGACGTCCCCAAATACTTGGAAATTTTCAGTATCGATTATTCTCATTATGCGCGTATTGTGTTTAAGATAATTTCTAAAATTTCTTGCATAATGTGATTTTATATAATAACGAGGAAAGATAAAGCTTAGATATCCTTTTGCTTTAACTGTTTTTAAACCGCGTAAAACAAACGAATATGAAATGTCATTTCTCGCAGCCCATAAATCTCCAAAAATTCTCTCTAAAATATTTTGTTCATCCCTTGATAGAGTGATTCCACTAAAATAAGGTGGGTTACCTATAACAATATCAAACCCACCGTTTTTCATAACCCTATTGAATTCGACTATCCAATGAAACGTTTTTATCTTTTTAAGTTCTTCTTTGCTTAGAGCCGATTCTTGAGCTAAATTTTGGTCGAGTTGTTCGTTAATCTCTGCTCTTTTTTCATCAACCTCCCTGCGGGGTCGTTTACCTTGTTCATATTCAATAACTAATCGTTGTATCTGTTTGGTCTTGCTCTCAATAGTAGACCAATCATCACTATTGAGACTTGTTTGTATCTTTTTAATTTGTTCATAATCAGCATAGCCAATTAGACTATTCCCGGCCATAAAGTTGTATTCTATTTTCGGCAATTCAATTTCCTTGCATTTATTAACGAATTCTCGGTATTCTACCTTTTCTTCTTTATCCCCTTCGAACATTTCTGCAGTTTTAGTTAATATCCAGACCCACATCCGCATTTTACATACTGAAATCGCACCAGGCAGTATATCCACTCCATACAGATTATCTTGTACTATCTCTTTAGCGGTTTGGAATGGTGTTTCTTCTTCTCCCAATGTTTCTACCATCCATCTTCTAATATCATATAATACGTCCCCTGCTGCCATTGGGAATGCACCAGATCCCACGGCAGGATCTAATATCGTTATTAACTTAGTTGATTCGTACACTTTTTTAGCCGCTTCTTTTTTGTTTTCTATTTTTTCAAATTTTTCTTTAAAATCTTTCAAATTAGAAATCGTTTCTCCATCCTTTCTAAAATTCTTTACAAAATCTTCACCACTCATTTCTATTAATCTTGGGATTACTGTGTTTACTGCTATATACTCCGTAACATGTCTAGGTGTAAAATAGATTCCCTTCTCTTTTCTTATTTGGTTCTTTTTATCAGTGAAAATTTTCTTAACTTTTTCCTTGAAATCTTTTTTTGTGTGTATATTTTTGTAATCCGGGTATTCATCCATACTTGCAAAGGCGACGGCGACTTTTTCGTATAGTGCACTCAATACCTCAGGTGTTATTACAAAAAGAGTCTCGCTTTCTTCTTTTTCTTTTGTTGACCATTTTAATTGCGATAAAAAACTATAAATGAAATTTTTGTATATTTTTTCCTTGAAACTTTCGTCTTTTTCTAAAAGGATGTAAAAAGCTTCAATAATTTCATTTCCTTTACCCTTCTCATCTTCTATTTCTAATGATCCCACATCGGTTTCTCTAAAAAGATCACTATCAATGTATGGCACTAAAAGTAATGACTCGTTTATCAGCTCTTCACTATCTGGATTTTTTGAAAAGCTGATTTCCTTTGGTTCGTTCTGATTAGTATTGAACGCATCAAGGAATTTTTTTAGTTTGTTCTTTCTTATTGTTCCATCTAAAAATCGATCTAAGGTAACGTCCGCTAGTCTGGAACTGGAAGTTTTTAGTGGTTTTGTTGTCCAATTAGATTTTTCAAACGATTTATACCTGAGTATTTTTGCCTCGGTGAGTAGATAAAATATAATAAATCTATTCACAATTTTTAGAGTAGTAAGAAACATTTCTGAGGAGGTTTTCTTTTCTAATTTTGTACGATTTTTTTTATACAGTTCTTCAACAATATCTACTATCCCATAGATTTTTTTATCTCCAATTTCCTCATTTCCACTTAAAACTATGTTTATGAATTCGGTTATTATTTTGTTATTTTCTAGTACCTCTTCGATATCCATCGTATTAAGAAAATAGTATTCAATGTCCTTTTCGTTAGACTCAAGTCGGATAATAGTTTTTTTGCCCAGTAATAAAAATGCCTTTTTCGCGTTCTCACTACCTTTCGTATACTGCCAACCGATTAGATAAATCCCCGCAGCATTTCCGTGCTCGTCTTTGTATACAATTATTATAAAAATTCTGGGATAATTCGAGTTTAAGTTTATAACTAAGTCTCTAAACTCCTCTACTCCGCCATCAATCCTAATAAATTTTTCTTTTAATTTTTCGTACGTTTCTTTATTTTCGGTTTCTAGATACACTATCCCGGCTTCGCCATACTTAACTTTTTTCGTCACTTCATATTGTTTGTACTCCAACTTTTGGATAAGCTCTGGTTCTTTCTTTCCGATCCATTTATTTAGTATTATACCCTGGTAAATTCTATTCATGAACTTTCACCTTAATCTTTAACAGATCATAGAGTATGGAGTTTTCAGCCTCAGCTTTAAAATAATAACCAGCCTCGTCAAAGTTATCTTTGAATTTATACTTCATCTCTCGTAGTATTTTAGCTAATCCGACATTAAAACCGCCTGCTGTGTTGTGCCAATTTTGTAAATCAACTTCTATTGCTGGCTCTACATCATTAAATTTAAACTCTGCTGAGTAAATTTGATCTTCTTTAGTTGTTCTAAAGACACAGCCGGCAAAGACTCCATTTTTTATTCGTAGTTCAATATCTTTATCTGATTCTGGTTTTATACTAGCACCATCTTTTGAGGGTAAAAATATTCTGCACTTCTCAAAAAACTTGATTATTAGTTCACTTTTATTATTTATTATTTCTTCTCTCTTAGAAATCGGCAATTCCATAAACTTGCTCTCTAATATTTTTGATGAATCTGCAGACTCAACGTATTTTTTTGCGGCCTTCTCTATATTCTCTTTAGAATATATTTTTTGCAATTCCCCTCTTACCTCATCTTTTCTTAGTTTATTCCATCTGATAATGTCATTCTTTGCTTTTTTTGGGTCTAGGAGCAAATAGTCCATACCCATTATCATAATTATGAGTTCTGTTTTATCATCAAATAATTCGATTATACTGGCTATTGTCTCTTCGACATCACTGAAGCCTGGTTTTACAATTAGAATATCCTTCTCTAATTTATTCAATGTCTGCTCGGTATTCAAATCATCAGATTTTAGTATAGCATCCATAAACCAATCAAATCTGGTAATCCTTCCTGCTCGTTGTATTACTCTAACGGGGTTATACTCTAGATCATAATTTATGAAACACCTGCCTTCGCCAAGGTTTACGCCTTCTCCAAGAACATCCGTCGATAGGACATGATTAACGGAATTGGCAGCTTTAAATTCTTTTGAGTATTCCTCCACGATCTTCTCGAAACCTTCGGTGTTCCTTGCCTCTGCATGAAAGTATCTTATTTTTTCTAAGGTTTTTTTACTTATTTTTTGTTTAAGGTTAAAGTAATACCTTAAATAATCCAGGGTCTCAGCATACGGAGTAAAAGTTAATGTCTTTTGTTCTCTTTTCTCGTATTCTAAAATATTTTTTATTAGCATTTCGACTTTTTCATCTCTAGTGTCTCCCGCTAGTACTGATCTTAGTATTGGTTGTATCTTTTGCAATAAGTTCTCTATTAATTCTATATCTTTTTCAAATTTTCCTCTTAATGATGGCTCTTTTTCAAATATAAACGTCAGGAAACTCTTAGGAATTTGTTTTTCGATATTCGTTACGCTTTTCTTAAGTATGTCCTTTGTTTTGAATGCTTCTCCGTCATCCTCTTCTAGTTCTAGCTCTTCAGATACTGCTTGGATCATTCCTTTTCTTTCAATTATTCGTTTGTCGCCAGTTATCGTTCGTTCAATCTCTACGCTACTTTTACCTCTGGCTTTTAGTAATGCAATTCTATATTTTAATTGGAGTCTGAATAAGGTAAGAAAAACCGAATAGAGGCTACTTTCAGCTCGTTTAACAAGTACCATCTTATACTGGCCAGAAAGATTGCGCAGTCCATCGCTGCTAAAGAAGTATTTAAGTTTTCCAATTTCGGTCAAATATGCATAAGTTTCATCTTTATTTTTTTTATTTCTTATTCTTAGAACTATCCCTTTTTCAACTTTAGTCTCTTCTCTTATTTCATTTTCTTTTTCTAAATCTGATTTAGTCCAATCCAAATAATTTACATCACTAAAGCCATATATCGAATAATTTAGCTGAGGCACGGTATTTTTTATCTCGGCATAAATACTTAAGATTGGAGAATTTTTCTCATAATCATATTTTACTTCATTTGTTTTTATTACATGATCAAAGAGATCATTTTTTGTTCTTCCAAGAAGATCCCTCAATTTTTTTCTTGGGTTAGGCTTGTTTTTAAAAAAAATCCTGCTTATTCCTTCAGAATCAATAAACATTGTGTCCCAAAAAGCACGCGTTGTTAATTCTCCTATTATTCCCCTATACGCCTTTGCCTTTTCATTATCTTTTTCTTCACTTATTTTCTCTATAAGCTCTTTGTTGCTTTCTATTTCTTTTAAAGAGTTATACCATCCAACTAGCTCAATAAACGCTTTTTCATTTCCTTGCTCTTCTTTTACAACTTCTTTTTTAATGACATCCCTCTCTTTTATTCTTAGTTGCTTTACTGCTAAAAAGACTTGGTTAAGCAGGTCTTCTATCTTATTATTTATAGGTGTCGCTGAAGAAAGTATTACTCTAACGGTGCTATTTTTTTCTAAATTATACAGCAACCACCTCAGATTATAGTATCTTATTGTTTCCCTAGTCCTGTAATGATGTGATTCATCTACTACGATTAGGCACTCTTTTCCAGCAATTTTTCTTAAGACGTGCTCCATTATTGTATTTTTTTCAGCTTTTGTTTCACTAAAATATTTTTTTGTAGACATTAACCCGTTTCCAAGAAATAGTATTCTAGCGTTATTCCCAAGTTGGTCTGTTCCTTCATTTATAAAATGAATATCGTCTTTTATCTCAGGCTCCTTTTTCAGTATATTATACCAATGACTATCCTCCTGATTATTACCAACTATCGCCTTCGGAGCGATCAACAAAACAAACGATTCTTTGTTATCTCTTAAAAATACCCGCATATATTCTTTTATTACGTGGCTTTTCCCAGTCCCTACCGATGAAGCTAGGATAGCACCACCATACTTCTTTATACTTTCTCCTAGTTTCATGTAATTCTGTACCTGACTTGATACCAGTTCTTCTGTTTCTGTTCCGGCTTTCAGTAAATCTTCTCGGTTAAATATCCAAATTAAAAATGCAAGGAACTCCTCAATATCGAGGTTGATATATTCTTTGAATTCTATCAAATCTGCATTCGTTTCATCAATTGCTTCAAAATTTTGCCCTAACTTTTCGTAGACCTCTTCAAATTGTTCTTTTAATGGCGCTAGCTGCCCTTTTGCAGCAACCAATGTAGACTCATAGGAATCACTGAGGCCACTTCTCGTAAGGTTAGTCGAGCCATTTAATGCCAGAATGGACTTGCCATTTTTATCATTGAATATATAGATTTTTGAGTGGACCTTTTCTATACTTGTACCCGCAGCAGTCTTAATCACTAGATTTTTTGCCTCGTAGATATCAATAAGAAAGCCGTAGAACCTTCCTGCGTCTCCACTTCTATTCCTAAATTCGGATAATGCGTTTTTATCTCCATCTCTCAATGCAAGCAAGAGATTTTTAGTATCTGGATTGGTAGATTTATCAAAACCAACTCTCAATATAATCTTGTTATCGCGTATTCTTTCTAATATCTCAATTCTGTTCGAAAATGCACTTGCCCAGAAGTAAGCTGAGAGTATATCTATCTGTTTGATATCTTCGTATTTGTTTAGAACAAATAAAATAAAATCTTCTAATTTGACTTTTTTATTATCGATCATACCTTCTAGGTCTAGAACTTTCTTCATCATTATTTTGTCTTCTTCACTCAGTTTCGTGTCCTTTTCCATCGCTGCACATTCTCAGACAGATTTTAATAAACTTATCTACGCCGCATTTCCGCGGGTTTTTTAACATCCGACACGAACCCCAAATTTATTGCGTAGCCCGCGGGTTTCCTTTACACTGCTTACGGCAACTATGGCTGCGTGAAGCTAGCTTTATAACCTCTGCTCTCCAGACCATCTCTCGGTCGGACGGACCACGTTGGTCTAAACTTAGACCAGATCAGAAAGCGCTAGGGCAGGATTTCAGACCTGATCTGAGGTCTTACGGAGGTAAGACCTCTGACCAGATCAGAGTGCAGGGGACGAGATTCGAACTCGCGTAGGTACTAAACCACTAGCCCCTCAAGCTAGCACGTTTGGCCGCTCCGTCACCCCTGCGTGAAAACGTCAGACGCACAGTAGCAGGGGGCGTGATGGTCGGAACGCCGACCAGCTACGCCCCTGCGTGCCAAATAAAATAAACTATAAGAAAAAACCTATTCCTTCTCTTCCTTCTTCGCCTTCTCCTTCTTCGCGGGAGCTTTTTTCTTTACCGGCTCCTTCTTCTCCTTCTTTTCCTTCTTCGCCTTCTTAGCCGGCTTCTCGCCAAGGGCTTCGAGAATGACGCTTATGTCGCTTTCGATCTCCTCGCATGACTTAAGCAATATCCTCGAGGGCGGCATGTGGTAGAAGCTCTCGACGATCATCCTGAGCTTCCCCTGCTCGACACCGTAGCTCACGAGGCCAGCCTGGTACTTGGCGTGCTCGTTCCCGGTCCCGAGGCGCGCCTTGGCCTCGAGCCGGACATGCTGGCCCGGGCCGAGCGTGACGACGACGATGTCGTCCTGGGCTATTTTGACTTCCTTGTCGGAACTCTTGAAATCCTTTGAATAGACCACTTTCGGGCCGGTCTCATCCACGGAGAACACGACCTCGCTGCCCTTCGGGAAATCCTCGGGGGTGAAAACGGGCATCAGCCCGAGCCTGTGGGCGATGTACTCGTCCCACATGGACGTCGTGTTGTCGTAGAAGGTCACCGCGTCCATCGCGAGGACCGGCACCCGGTTCATCGCGTAGCGCCTTATCGCGTTCGCGAACCCGGTGGACATTCCATCCACAACGAACTCGACCCGGTTCTCGTGCTTCTTATCAAGAGTCAGCTCCATTCCACCAAACCCCCTTCAAACCCTTCTTCCCCTTCTACCGCCTTTCCGCTTCATGGAATCTGTCGGCAGCGGCGTGACGTCCTCTATCTTGCCTATGCGGACCCCGCTTCGGGCTATCGTCCTCACGACCGCCTGGGCGCCAGCGCCGGGCGTCTTCGAGCCGACGCCTCCGGGCGCGCGTATCCGCACGTGGACGTAGAATATCCCCTTGTCCTTGAGGTGGGTCATTACCGTGGATGCAGCCTGCATCGCGGCGTACGGCCTGCCTTCCTCCCGGTCGGACTTGACCATCATGCCGCCGCTCGCCCACGCGAGGGTTTCGGCGCCGCTCATGTCAGTGGCGGTGATTATGGTATCGTTTTTGGACGAGAAGACGTGGACAATCGCGGTCTTCCTCCTATCCGGCTGCTTCGGGGCAACCGGCGCTGCCGGCTGTTCCTTTTTTTCTTCGGTTTCCATCATAACACCTTAGCTAAGAGCTTTTTGCGGGTTCTGCCGGGGCTTCGGGCGCCGTTGCGGGCTTGGCTTCCTCTTGCGGAGCCGCAGGTTCCTTCACCGAGAGGTCTATCGGCTTTGCATAGCCCAGCGTCGGCTCGGCCTCCTTGTTCACGAGGTAGCTCGGCGTCTGGACCCGCCTCCCGGAGACGGCGATGAAGCCGTGCGTGATGAGCTGCCTGCTCTGCCGCATGGTCTTGGCAAGGCCCTTGCGGACCACCAGGGTCTGAAGCCTCCGCTCGAGGAGGTCCCGGACCTTAAGCACGAGGACGTCATCTATTGCCGAGCCTTCCTTGAGGATGCCCATTTTCGCGAGCTTGGCGAGCACCTTCTTCTCGTCGGCCTTCCTCTCCACCTCGGATACCGAAAGCAGCCTTCGCGCCTCGCGCCGGTATTTCCTCAGCTCGCTGTCGCTTATCCAGAGCTCCCGCATGTTCTTGAGGCCATATTCCTTTTTCATGGCGCCATCATGCGCGATCCTGTCGGCATCCCAAAGCCTTTTTGGCCGTTCATACTTGTTCCTTAGTTTTGGCGGGTCTCCCATTATCATCACCTATCCAATCATTTCTTCTCCGCGGCCGGTTTTGCCGCGGGCTTTGCCCCTGCGGCTGCCGGCGCCGCGGCTTTCGCTTCTGCGGCCGGAGCCTTGATGCCCGGAGCGGCGGCTGCGCCTTTCGCTGGAGCTCCCGCCCCTCCTTCGGCCTTCGCGGCCGCTGCCTGGGCAAGCACTGCCTTCCGCAGGACACCGACCGCCATTCCGGTCCTTCCGGTGTTGCGGGTCCGCTGCCCCCTGACTTTCTGGCCGTATGAATGCCTGTATCCTTTCCAGGAGTAAAGCTTTTTCTCCGTCTCGAGGTCGTCGCGCACCACGAAAATGAGGTCGTTCATTATGACGTGCCTGTCCGTGCCTTCCAGCCGGTCCGACCTCCTGTTGAACATGAATTTCGGTATTCCGTAATTCTGCAGGTTGAAAAGGATGGAGTCCAGCTTCTCGATTTTCGCATCGTCCAGCTCTCCGACCGGAGTCTCCGGGCTTATGCCGACTTCGGCTGAGAGTATGTTCGCGACAGGGATCGCGAGCGAGTGGCTTATGCCCCGCACGCGCAGCAATGCCCGCTTCAGCGGCACGCCTCCGCGGATATCCTTGCCGGCGATACGGACTATGCCCCGCATGCCTTCTTTTTCAACAGCCGGTTCCTCGCTCTTGGAAGCTTTTGGTTTTGCCTCTTTCTTTTTCGGAGGAGTCTTTGCCATAGGATCACACTCTCGTAACATTCTCGACTTCGATCTGGCTTACGCCCTCTATCTTGCTTATCTTGTGCTCCAGCGCGTCCATCCCGCCCTGCTCGTCGTTGAGCAGGAGGGTGGCGCGCAGTATCTTGATGCCGAATGGTCCGTCCTCGATCGCGGATGCCCGCACCATCGCGAGCTTCTCGAGCCCCTTCTTGACCATGTCCGCCTTGGAGGCGTCCTCGAGGAAAATCTTGATGTCCGCTGCCACGTTGTACTCGGCCATCCTATCACGGCCCCTCGAATCCGCATGAGCACTTGTAGGTGTTCAGGTTCTCCCTGCAGAAATGGCAGCGGGCTATCTTCTCGCCGCATGTCGGGCAGGGGAACTCAGCGAACTCCTTCGTGTTCCTTCCGCATGAAATGCATCTTTTCAAATGACCACCTATTAATAGCAATGACAGTATCGACAAAAAGTCGCAGAGAATATTTTAAAGGGGTTAGATATTTAAATATGCTGTTGGAGGCCCGATTTGGGGGGATACCTGCCAATAGCGACATGGCGACGGTCGATACGGAGACCATGCCCCCTTGAAAACAGGAAGAAAACAACGAATAACCTTTTAATGAGAAGACATAAGAAAAACATAGCCCGGCTGACGTGGCGCAAGTCAGACCGAAATCCACGTCTCTATAGAAAACAGCAGAAAAACAACGAAAACCCTTATAATGAGAATACGTAAGAATACACAGTATGCCCTCATAGTCTAACCTGGATAGGACGTCAGCTTGCGGAGCTGAGAATCCGTGTTCGAATCGCGGTGAGGGCGTTAAATTTAAAAAATAAAAATTATTTTTTCTTCTTGGCTTTCCCTTCTGCACTGACTTTCTCTTCTACTTTCTTCCGTCCCCTTCCCGCGAAGTAGAACCGATAGACCAGGAATGCCGCTACCGCCAGTATCACCAGCAGGATCAGGCTTCCGCCGGCCTGGGTGATTGATTCGAATGCGGTCGGCGTCCGGGTCACCGGTGGCGACACACCCCTTCCGAACGAGGTGATCCTGAATGTCTTTGTGGCGGTGCCGTTGACCAGCAGCTCGACCGTATAGCCCCCTGCCTGGTCCAGCGAGAAAAGGGCGTTGCCCTGGCTGTCCGTCTGCACAATCTCGCTGGCGCCGTCAGGCTTGGTTATCCTCAGCGTGGTGTTCACAAGGACCCTGCCTTCGGAGTATGCCGTGACAGAACTGTTCTCCCCTACGAAACCGGTGTTATTGCCGGTGAGGCCGAATACAAGCTGCCTGCACTCGTGGCCATCACATGTCTGGAGGGCGGGGCAATCGGAGTCGTCGCAGCACTCGTAGCTCACCCACGCGTGGTTGACCGCATAGCCGCATTTGCCGACTACGGGCAGGCAGGTCTTGTTGTCGCCGCAATACATGTTGAAATCGCAGTTGCCATTGTCCTCGCACGCGAAACCGGTCTGGCCAGGCTGCGGAGGCTGGACCGGTGGCGGAGGCGGCTGTTGGCCCGGAGGCAATGCCACGCACTTGTTGCCCGTGCAGGTATAGTTCACCGGGCAGTCCGTGTCCTTCACGCATTCCGGAGGCATGCAAGCCGCGGTGGTGCTGAGCGACTCTGTCAGCGTGGGCGGGGCGTTATAGCAGGTGTTGCCTGAGCCGGATTTCTGGACGTATATGTCAACGTCGCCGTCCAGGGCAATGAAATAGAACTTGCCGCTTGAGTCCGTGCTGCCTGATGCTATGGTGGAGCCGCCCTTGACCACCCTGACTGAGGCGCCCTCAAGCGCGCCGCCTGAAGTGACTGTTACAGTGTTCCTGTCGCATCCTGCAGAGAAGCTCACGTCGATATCATAGTAGCTGCATGCAGGAGGGGCGGGCGAGGGGGGAGATGGGATTGGGTAA
>Ga0209777_10008407_pt1 | contig 11299 bp, 4 predicted proteins | sample FrelakmetHBP12HB_FD_187147 | JGI IMG/M metagenome (GOLD analysis project Ga0209777, IMG submission 187147) | Freshwater lake sediment microbial communities from the University of Notre Dame, USA, for methane emissions studies -HBP12 HB (SPAdes)... | ecosystem: Environmental > Aquatic >...
TATACTAATCGCTTCTTGTTTTTGCTCATCGGTTGTAAGGTCTTTTCTACTAGGCCAATTAATGTTTGCAACGGTTGCAATCCAAGCTCCGCGGAACTCTCGTTCTGCCTTAGGAATATTTGGCAATGTTTTTTCGGATTGATCAAGTTGCAATGTAGCACAACCGGAAATAACTATTAATAAGACAATAACAATTTTAATAATTCTTTTATTTACCATAATAATTCCACATAATATTTTATGTTAACGGTAAAGTTATTTCACAAAATGTTCTTCGTTTTTTTTTGACAGCAAGAAAAATTTTTAAGCATAATTTATTAATTATACGTTTCTCGTATTAAGTATTCTTAATTCTACACAAAATATTAGTATCAACTAATTTGGAAGATAATTAAGACAAGATAATTCCGACTACATAATTGGGTGGTTTTTATATGTGATCAAATATTAACTATCCTGTGCTGATCTGATCATTGGTAATTATTGTATTGCTCTTTTTTATAAGAAATGTATATTATTTATTAGCATAGAAACATTTTATTTTTAAGCAGTCTTTTAAATGATTAAATACCAAATAGAAACCTGTGAATAAACTTTTATCACAATCATATTTTTATGGTTATCAGACATAAGAAAATATTGCTAATTACAGGTTTACTTTGTCTTACATTTTTTAATGTAAACTTTGCTCAATATCAAAAAATTACATTTGACCGAATCGAAAGAGAACAAGGCCTTGTCCCGGGAAACGTAAATGATATTTTGCAGGATAGTATTGGTTTTATTTGGATGGCAACAGAGAACGGGTTATGCAGGTATGACGGATATAATTTCGTTTATTATAAAAACGAAGTTAATGATGCCAAAAGTCTCAGCCACAATCATGTGTTTAGTCTATTAGAAGATAAAAACGGAATAATCTGGGTTGGTACATTAGGCGGCGGCCTCAATAAATTTGACAGTAAGACAGGAAAATTTAAAAGGTATGTTTACGATCCTAGTAATCCAAAATCAATAAGCAGCAATATTGTTTTTAAGGTTTTCAGAGACTCTAAAAAGAGAATCTGGATTTCAACCTTAGGAGGTGGGTTAAATCTTTTTGATCCAGTTAATGAAAGCTTCATTCACTTCACCCATTCGAAAGAAGATACAAATTCAATCAGTAGTAATATGGTAAGTGCTTTATATGAAGATAAAGCTCATAATTTTTGGGTGGGAACGTTTGACGGAGGAATGAATTTATTTATTGAAGCTGAAAAGAAATTCATACATTATAAAAATAATCCCTTAGATAAATTCAGCTTAAGTCATAACCAGGTAATGGAATTTCTTGAAGATGATAGAGGACGTTTTTGGGTAGCGACTTTTGGCGGTGGGGTTGATCTCTTCGATAGAGTAACGAAGAAATTCCACAGCACTAAAAGTGACTCACATTTTCAAATTAAACCGGATAATATAAATGTCAGGAAATTATTTGAAGATGAAGAATCTATTTGGGTTGGAACTTACAGCGGCTTATTCAAATTTGATAAAAACACTTTCACTAAAACCGATATATATTTTAATCCTAACGATCCCAAAACGATTAATGATAATAAAATAAGATCAATTTACAAAGACAAGACAGGTGTTATTTGGGTCGGAACTATTGCCGGTGTAAACAAATATGATTCGATGAAGAAAAAATTCCAGGTGATAAATTTCAACGCGAACTATAAAACCTTACTTGACAATCTTTTTGCTATATCTTCAAAATATATAACGGAAAAAATACTTTGGGCAGGCCCCGGCGAATTTACCATTTACAAAAGTAAAAACAGAAAAATAAAATTTTTTGGTCGAGTTGATTCAAAAAACAGCTTTCACACATTTCTTTCATCAAATTTTTATTTAGACGAGAAAAATTATTTATGGGTCGGCAGTTATAATGGAATTCATTATTACGATGTCAAGAAAAATGAATTTTATAATGTCCAGTATTTTGATGATGGAACTCCTTCGCAAGGGAATAATTTTGTCAAATGGTTTTACATAGATAGGAAAAATCATTTTTGGGCGGGAACAATGGCAGGGGGCCTTACTTTTTATGACCCGGGGAATAACATATTTAAAAGGTATAATCATTCAGAAGAAAACATTAAATCACTCGGCGATTCTAGAGTTGCCTCCGTTTTTGAAGACAGCTATAAAATATTATGGGTTGCTACTTACGGTGGACTAGATGTTTTTAATGAAAAGGATGAAACATTTCAGCACTTTCGTGTTACTCCCAACGACAGTACTTGTATTTCGAATGATAGGATTTACGATATATATGAATCAAAATCCGGAGACTTGTGGATCGGTACTTATCAAGGATTAAATAAGTACAACAGGGGAAAAAATAATTTTGAGCAATATACAACTAATCAAGGTTTAGGAGATAACACAGTTTATAGTATTCAAGAAGATGAAAAAGGAAATTTATGGATTAGAACAAACGATGGTATAAGTAAATTCGATCCGGTGAAAAAAATATTCAAAAATTATAATTCCAGAGACGGATTACCCGGCATGGAGTTAAATGGTAATATCTATTTGAAAAATAAAGATGGAAAAATGTTTTTCGGATTCTCAAACGGCTTGATTTCTTTTTATCCTGATGACATAAAAGACAATTCCTACAAACCTCAGGTTGCGTTTACTAAACTGACATTAATGGACCAAGAAGTTAAGGTTGGGGAAAATTCACTTTTAACAAAACCGCTCAACGAATTAGATGAAGTTGTTCTTTCTTATAAAGATAAAGTAATTAGTTTTGAATTTTCCGCTCTTCATTATGCAATTCCTTCTAAAAATAAATATGCTTACAAACTTGAAGGGTTCTTAGATAAATGGGTTTTTGTTGATGCGAATAATAGAACCGCGAAATTTACAAATTTGAATCCCGGTAAATATATCTTAAAAGTAATGGCTTCAAATAATGATGGGATTTGGAGTGACGCCGAGCGCTCAATAGCAATTATTATTACGCCTCCGTATTGGGAAACTTGGTGGTTCAGGATAATTGTCTTCCTATTATTTTTGTTTGTGATTTTTTTGGTTTATGAAACCCGCTTAAACAGACTACTCGGGATTGAACGCACTAGAGCAAAAATTGCCCGTAATCTTCATGACGAAGTGGGAGGTACACTTTCCAGTATTCAGTACTTTGTTCGCGCTATAGAGAAAGAAATGAATATTAATAATTCCGATACTCCCAAATATTTGAAGCTAATTCTACAAAGTTCAGCAGATGCTCAAGAGAAAATTAAAGATTTAATTTGGACTGTAAATCCTGAAGAAGACGGACTTGGAAAATTTCTAATAAAGTTTAACAGGTACTCATCTGATTTGTTAGATGCGAAGGAAATAAATTATAATATTGAATTACCCAATGAAAGTTTTAATAAATCAATTTCGATGGAAAAGAGACAGCATTTATGGTGTATATGTAAGGAAGTTTTGACAAATATTGTAAGACATTCCCAATGCAAAAATGTTAATATTAGGTTACTCTATAACGGGAAAACATTGGATTTATTGATAGAAGATGATGGAATTGGTTTTGATGAATCGGAAAAAGGTTTTAGCAATGGTTTGGTTAATATTAAAAAACGAGCCGAAATTTTAAAAGCTAATTATAGATTAACGACAACTATAAATCATGGGACAACATGGTTCTTCTCAATCAAAATATGATATTCTACCTTTGTGGGTGGTGCATATAATAATTAGAATATACAATTTTAAAAAAAATATTTATGATAAAAATAATAATTGTAGAAGATAATGTTTTTGCGAGAACCGCGTGGGAATCAGCACTTAATTCGGAAGGAGATTTTGTCGTGTTGGATTCTTTCAGTTCTTGTGAGGAGGCGGTCAGATCCGAATCGTTAAAGAAAAGTGATGTAATATTGCTGGATATTGGGTTGCCCGGAATTTCAGGAATAAAAGGAGCCGAAATATTCAGTAGTATTAACAATAATGCTTTGATAATTATGATCTCAATTCAAGATGATGATAAAAGCATTTTTGGTTCTCTTCAAGCCGGGGCAATAGGATATTTGCATAAATCTGTTTCACCCGAAGAATTAATTGATTCTATCCGATTGGCTGTTAAAGGAGGATCACCGATGACTCCTCAAATTGCCAGAAAAGTTCTGAAATCTTTTCACAAATTCAAACCAAGATTTACCGAAGATAATCTTACAGAAAAAGAAACGACGATTTTAAATTTACTTTCGGAAGGAAAGTCATACAAAAAAATTGCAGAAGAGATATTTCTTTCAGTTGATGGTGTAAAATATCATATTCGAAGTATATATGAAAAACTTCATGTGCATAGTAGAATTGAAGCGGTTAACAAAGGACAAAAGTTGAGAATCCTTCCAAAATTGTAATAGCTTTTTCTATTATAAATATTTTTGTTTTTTCTTTATATGTACTCATTTTGTAAAACTACCCGTTAGTGTAGTGAAAATAAAATTTATTGGTCACAAATTAGCTTTGCGTTTCCTCTTCAAATGATTCTTAAGGTTCTGGTTGCACAATGAGAAGAATAGTTTATTTAATTAACATCATCGTACTTGTGAATTCAACAACTATTCTGCCACAATCTTCAAGTCCCAAAAGAGAATTTAGAGGAGCCTGGATAGCTACAGTGACAAATATTGACTGGCCTACACAGGGAGCTTCAACTGCTTCTCAAAAGCAAGCATTAATAAACATTCTTGATGGTTTAAAGGCTGTAAACATTAATGCAGTTATGTTTCAGATTAGATCTGAGTGTGATGCATTATATAATTCTACCATTGAACCTTGGTCATATTGGTTAACTGGTGTTCAAGGACAAGCCCCCAATCCTTTTTACGATCCGCTCCAGTTTGCAATTGAAGAATCACATAAGAGAGGTATTGAATTACATGCATGGTTTAATCCCTATCGAGTAGAAAGAAGTGTAGGTAATTATCCGACAGCTTCAAACCATATATCAAAGACACACCCTGAATGGACTTTTACAAAAGGGACAGTAAAAATTCTCAATCCAGGTATTCCTCAAGTAAGAGATTATGTTCTATCGGTTATCATGGATGTTGTTAATAGATATGATGTGGACGGAATTAATTTTGATGATTATTTTTATCTTGAGGGTATGGGCACAGAGGATGCGGCAACTTATGCATCGTACAATCCGGGCGGTCTTAGTCTAGCAGATTGGCGTAGAAATAATGTTAACATGTTAGTACAAATGATTCACGATAACATTCAACTTGTGAAGCCTAATGTTAAGTGGGGAATCAGTCCAGCCGGAATATGGCGTTCAGGCTATCCAGCGGGAACCAGCGGTAACGATAATTATAGTGTCATTTATTGTGATGCAATGGCATGGTTACGCGCTAAATCAATTGACTACATTAATCCGGAATTGTATTGGAAATTTACTGGACCTCAAGATTATGGAAAATTGATGCCATGGTGGGCTGACTCTGCTGCTGTTCACGATAGACATATGTACGTGGGACATGCAGTTTATAGAATTGCTTCGGGTACTGGACCTTTCGATGCTGCTGAGGTACCCAAGCAAATTCGGTTAAACCGAACAGATCAAGATTGTCAAGGAAGTGTTTTATATAATACTAACACAACCCTAAGCAATCCTCTTGGTTTTTATGATTCATTAAAAGTTTTATACAAAAATCCTGCTATTCCGCCGGTAATGAGTTGGAAGGATCAAGTGAAACCGAATCCCCCATCAAATGTACGATACGATAAATTAGCAGATGCCAGAGGAGACGGATTATTTTGGAATGCACCTTCAGCTGCTTCCGATGGTGATATTGCTTCCAAGTATGTAGTTTATAAGTTTGCTACTTCAACTGTTCAACCATCGGATCTTGAAAATTCCTCTAACCTGAATAATATTGTTGGTACAACATATGCTGAAATTAAAACAGAAAATGTATCACAGACAATGTATGTGGCAGTCACTTCATTAGATAGAAACAATAATGAAAGTGATCTGAGTGTAGTTATTCCTGTTCAAATTACAATTCCGGTTAACCCGTTAATTATTTCTCCGGCAGATTTAGCTGTTAATCAAAGAGATACAATCAAATTTATTTGGGAAAATACAGCACACTCTAATTATAATAGATTGCAAATTGCTACCGACGAAAATTTTACTAATTTAATTGTTAATCAAAATAGCATTGTGGATACTTTTAAAACTGTAACTAGTTTAAAAGGGCTCACAACTTATTATTGGAGAATTACAGCATCAAATTTAGCCGGAGAAAGTATTCCTTCTGATGCCCGGAGTTTTACTACAGGTTTTCCTGTTCCACCTCAATTACTTTTACCTACAAATCAATCATATCTCTCTACTATAACCACGAAGCTAGTCTGGAAAAAATCAAATACAGCTTTAAGATATAGACTTCAAATAGCAGAAGGCTTAACTATTTTACCTTCAATAACAATACTGGATACAGTTATTACCGACACTTCCCTAATAGTTAATAAATTAAAAGATAAAAAATTCTATACTTGGTCGGTCAAGGCAATTAATGATTTCGGCTCAAGTGCGTTAGCAGACGTATTCAAATTTAACACAGGTACTCCTTCAGGTATAAGAGAAAAGGATGAATCATTGCCAATATCATATTTGTTAAATCAAAATTATCCTAATCCATTTAATCCAACTACAAAAATTTCATTTTCTATTCTCGAAAACGGGTATACAGTTATTAAGATCTACAACCTATTAGGGCAGCAGGTTGAAGAATTAATAAATAAATATTTAGCAGCAGGTTTTTATTTTACAGAATTCAATGCTGAAAAATATCCAAGTGGAATTTATATCTATGTATTACAATCGGGATCACATATTTTAAGTAAAAAAATGATGCTGATTAAGTAGAGTATCGTTTTATAAAAATGATTATTAATAGATGTTGATTTTATTCTATAAAAAATGTAATGTAAATAGTATATTAAGTTAGTTATATCTATTTGAATTTTTTTTCTGAAATTTAGGAGATTTTGAATATGAGAAAATTTTTACTTCTCACAATTCTTACCACGTTTTTTGCTTCTCAACTTATGGCAGGAACAACCGGAAAAATCTCTGGTACAGTTACCGATTCTAAAACTAAAGAGCCTCTTGTTGGTGTAAACGTAGTTCTGCAGGGTACAACTTTAGGTGCCTCTACAGATATAGAGGGTTACTATGTAATTTTAAATGTTCCTCCAGGAACTTATACAGTAAAGGCAAGTTACATAGGATACTCATTAGGTACGATCACTAATGTGAGAATCAATATTGACCAGACGACCAGCCTTGATATAACTTTAAGCGAACAAGCTGTTCTTGTAAATGAAGTTGTTGTGGTTGCCCAACAACCCATTGTTCAAAAAGATGTTTCATCAAGCCGTGTAAATCTTAATGTTGAAGAGATTAAAAACTTACCTGTCGTAGATGTACAAAGTGTTATTGGTTTACAAGCAGGTATTCTAACAGGATCTACAGGACCTATAATAAGAGGGGGCGGGGCTGATCAAACAGCGTTCGTTGTTAATGGTATGACCCTTCGCGATGAAAGAGACAATACCCCCTATACGGGAATTAGTCTTACTTCCGTAAAAGAAATTCAAATACAGACTGGTGGATTTAATGCTGAGTCTGGCAATGCCCGATCTGGATTAGTAAATGTTGTAACTAAAGAAGGCGATAAACAAAAGTATTCTTTTTCATTTCTCAGTAGATACAAAGGTGCTGCAAGAAAACAATTTGGAGATGCTATTAACTCTCCAAATTCCTATTGGATTAGACCATACATTGATGATGCTGTTGCATGGACAGGAACTAGTAATGGTGCTTGGGATGATTATACAAAGGGACAGTACCAACCGTTTATAGGCTGGAATAAAATATCACAACAATTAGCAGCAGATAACGATCCTACAAATGATCTTACGCCGGAAGCCGCACAAAGATTATTTTTGTGGCAGCATAGAAAACAGTTGGATATTGTAAAACCAGATTACGATATAGATGCTAGTTTTAGTGGCCCTGTTCCATTTGTCAGCGAAACATTAGGAGGTCTTGCTTTTATTATTTCTTATAGGTCTACTCAAGAAATGTACTTAATACCATTATCAACAGATGGTTATCGAGATTATAACTTACAATTTAAATTGACTTCAGATTTAAAATCCGGAATGAAATTATCTGTTGAAGGTTTATCGGCTAAACAATGGGGTACGACAAGTTCACGGAGTGGAAATGCAGGAATATTTAATTCTTCAGGCGACATTGCTAGTCAACTAGATAATAGATCTGGTGCAAGCTATCTCGATTCCAGAGTTTATGCAACTGATTATTGGGACCCATCTCAGAAGTTTATCTCAGGTTTTGGACTTAAGTTTACACATGTACTAAGCTCAAGTACGTATTATGATGTTACATTAAATCAATTTGGTACGCGATATGACACTAACCCGGGTGCTTCAAGAAACACTGCAAGGACAAATCAATTCGGAGGACTATTAGTTGATGAAGCTCCATTTGGTTATTACAGCGGTACAAGTAGTGGAATTGGTTCATCAATGAATATGGGGCTAGGTTTTAGCAATTCAAGAGACAGCAGTAAAGTGAGCACTTGGTCAGCAAGAGTAGATTTTTCAAGCCAACTTGATAAGTATAATAGCGTTAAAGCTGGTTTAGAATTTATTTATACTGATAACGCAGTAAATTATGCTTTAATAGAACCGGCACTTCCAAGTAGTAACACTCAATCTAAATGGCATACTTTTCCTATGAGAGGGGCTTTTTACTTTCAGGATAAATTAGAATTCGAAGGAATGATTGCCAATTTAGGTTTAAGAGTAGAATATAGCAATCCCAATGGTGACTGGTATGTAATAGATAATCCATATGATAAAGCATTATCCGGAGCTTTATCTTTAGGAATTGATACTCTTTTAGCCAAAGTTGCAACTAAAGCATATGTTGATTTTAGTCCAAGGCTAGGTATTGCATTCCCAATTACGGTAGATAGTAAATTATATTTCAATTATGGTCATTTTAGATCAATGCCAATACCCGAAGATCTTTATTTGTTAAGAAGAAGTACAGTTACTCAAGCTGTAACAAGACTCGCTAATCCTAACATTCCGCTTCCCAAAACTATTGCTTATGAATTAGGTTATGAACATAATTTATTTGATGAGTATTTAGTTCGAGTTGCCGGTTATTATAAAGATATTTCTGACCAACCCAGACTTGTAACTTATACAAGCAGAGATAACTCAGTTAGTTATACCATTCCGGAACCGGATAGTTATGAAGATATTAGAGGATTTGAAGCAACCATTACCAAAAACCGAGGTGATTGGGTAAGAGGATTTATTAATTATACATACCAAGTATCAACAAGCGGAAATTTCGGATTGGCTAGTAATTCAGAAAATCCGGCTATTCAAAGAGAGAATGCAAGAAACAAAGCATTTTTTGAACAGAACAAACCAATTCCAAAACCGTGGGCAAATGCTAATATTGACCTTTTCACTCCACTTAATTGGGGACCGGAAATATTTGGAATAAAACCCTTTGAAGATTTGAGATTAAATTTACTCGCTTTTTGGCGGGCGGGTACATATTTCTCTTGGACTGGTCCGGGTGGTGTTGCACCGGGATATGAAAATAATATTCAGTGGAAAGACAGTTACAGTTTTAACCTTAGAGTCTCCAAAGCATTTAATATTGGTTCTCTAAATCTCGAATTCTTTGCTGATATATATAATGTATTAAATCTTCAGCAAATGGATTATCAAGCAGGTTTTGTTGATCTAAATGATTATGATAGTTACATGAAGTCACTTCATTTACCTGAATCCTATAGACAATTCGGTAACAGTTATAATTTTATAGCTGGTAATGATAAACCTGGCGATTATAGAACCGGTCCTTATATTCCTTGGGATGATAACGCAAGCGCGTCTCAAAAAGATGAATGGAGAAAAAATAAATCTTATATAGATATGCCTAATTTAGGATATACTGCATTCTTAAACCCAAGATCAATTTTTTGGGGAATTAGAATTAATTACGATTTAAATTAAAATTCATAAGAAATTTTTGAGGATATAATGAACTCAGTTTTTTACAGAATAAAAAGTTGCCTTCCGCTTCTAATAATTTTATCGGTTGGAACCCAATTTATTACCTATGGACAATTTAAAAATGTTTGGATGTCTGCAGGTTCTTTACACAATTGGTATTCTGAAATCGGTTCGGAATTAGAAGAAGCCGGATTTATTAAAACCCAACAGGATGGAATGCAATGGCCTGCTATTTATTCTTATCAGGATATGCAGGCAGCCAGAGGAATGTGGATTGGGGCAAAAGATTTTACAGATGAAAACGGCGTAAATTTTCCATACAAAGTTTGTACTGTTGGTCCCAGATCACCCCAATTCTATCCTGTCTATCCTATCAAAATGGAAATGACAGCAAAATTTGCCCCTACAAACGTTTATGTAAATGGAAATTTATCATTTCAAAAAAATGTTGATATTGATAAAATTGATAGCTCAATACCTTATGATAGAGTTATAGAAAATGTAGTTAACACCCAGCTCGGGATTACGGTAAAAAGAAAAATCTTTCAGTTTGCTCAACAGTATAACGACAACTACATTGTTTATGAATATACTTTTACCAATACAGGCAATACCGATGCAGATCCTGCAATTGAACTTCCGAATAATACTATTACGGGCGCGTATTTTTGGTTCACTTATAGAAATGCAGTAAATAAAGCTGTTCGATATGTTGTTACAGTTAATGAAGCAGGTTGGGGTATTAATACTATGAACGACTCTCGTGGAGATGGTGTAAAAACCGATCCAGTAAATGAAAAGTATAGAGCACAGTTTTCCTGGCACGGATACTGGCCCGGTAAAAGTGTAAGCTATGATAACATCGGTGGGCCAATTTGGGCTATTAATAGTCTCTCAAAACCATTTAATGATCCAGCAGACACAGTTGGAAGATTAGGCGGCTCACAATTTCTTGGTACAGTAACTTTATACGCTGATAAAACTGCAAGGACGCTTAGTGGAACTGTTCCGTTTGATAATGATGATATAGCTCAGCCAACAACTACAGACTATATTAATTCAGATGATGACTTATTATTAGGCGGGCGTGACAATGCATTAAATAAGGATAGAATGACTCAACAATATGCACTGATGACTGTTGGACATAAAGCAA
>Ga0209777_10008408_pt1 | contig 11298 bp, 8 predicted proteins | sample FrelakmetHBP12HB_FD_187147 | JGI IMG/M metagenome (GOLD analysis project Ga0209777, IMG submission 187147) | Freshwater lake sediment microbial communities from the University of Notre Dame, USA, for methane emissions studies -HBP12 HB (SPAdes)... | ecosystem: Environmental > Aquatic >...
TTGGCTATCTTACGGGGTCGATCGTAAAATAGCCAATCATGAAAGCAGTGAGGTTCTGAAAAAAATGCGAGCCCTGTGACGGAGTAACGGCAAAGTCCTTGAATCCCGTTTCAACGATAGCTTTCGCTCCGGAAATCTGGTCCCATGTTACCGGTATCCCGAGCCAGGGGTCGAGCGTTCCCCACCGACCGACACCAATCAGGAGATACGGCCGTCCTTCACTCAACAGGCGTGCATTGAGCTGACCGACTTCCATCGCAACTTCGTGACTCTTCGCCCTGTCAAAACGATGCACATCCACAACCACGATGTCGTAAATATCCTGGATGATGCCGTTGCCCAACACTTGCGGGCTTTCACAGATCATTTTTTTTGTATCGATTTTCTCCAGCCGTAATTCCTCAAATTCGCGACTGATAACGAGCGGACGCATCTGAAGTAGTCCGAACTCTTTTTGCCTGTCCGGCGGCAGGGACATATTCACCGCGAACTCAATTTCGACAGAGGTCCCCATGCCCCAGCTTCCCATTTCCAGCAACTCCTCCAGGATCTCTGAGAAGGGAAGCAGTTTGTTTTTCAGAACCGGCGAAAACGTGACAAGCCGCATTCCTTTCCGCGAGATGCCGTCATACACGGCGTCGTTTTCATGCGAATACGTCGATCCGACGTAGCCGAGCGTCCCATCCCTTTCCGCCACGTCCAATTCATAGAGTTTTGTGTGAGTGTCGTGTGTGTGGGTCCCCTCCCCAAGCGATTCACTCATATCCAGGGCAAAGAACTGATGCTGATTGTTCGCGAGCGTGCTCTCGATGGTCGAAAGCTGGGGAAGATGATTGGGATATTTCGGAGAAAATTTCACCGAGACTCCTCCATCAACGACCATCTTGCCGAGTCCTAACGCGACCGAAACAATGCCGTCCGCAGAAGTCTGCGGAGGTGCAGGATAGAAATTGTACGATTTCGCGACACCGGCAAAATCGGGATAGAAACGCTGTTCATGCCGTGAACCCACGAGCTTCTGAACAATCACTGCCATTTTTTCTTCTTCGAGCCGGTATGACGTCATTTTGATGTAGTTTTTTGCTCGTTGGTAGAAGTTCGAGGCATACACACGCTTGATCGTGGTGAGAAGTTCACGAAGCCGGACGGCCGGGTCGGGATTGCTGTTGGGAATCATGTATGTTTCGTACACTCCGGCAAACGGCTGATACTGAGAGTCTTCCAGGAGACTTGACGACCGCACCGCCAGCGGCTCACCAATAACATCGAGGAATGCTGAAAGGTCGTCGAGAATTTCCGGGGGCAGTTTTTCCGCCTCCACAAATCTCTTTGTAATCGCTTCATCGTCTGTGGAACTGATCGCAAACGAGCGCAGGTCATTCTCATCGAGAAACTGGTCGAACACGTCGGTCCCGATCACCACGCTGGAAGGAACGTAGATATGAACACCGTCGAATCTGTCGCGAACATTGTACCTATTTATGAGAAGGTTCAGAAATCCCAGCCCGCGGGCTTTCCCCCCCAGCGAGCCGCCCCCGATACGGGTGAAACTGCTGGTTGGGTCGAAGGTCTCCTTCACAAAATCAGCGATGAGACCGCGCTGCTGAAGTTGTCGATACGAGTGGAGATATGAAATCAGCGCCTCGCGCAAGTCATGCAGCGAAGGAAAATCCGAGACTTTTCGGGGCCGCAACTGGTAGGCGAGCCAGAATTCAGTTCGCGCTTTCAACCAATTCGAGAAATGGTTTCGCTCACCATGATACCGAAGACTTTCATCGGGTACTACGTGGAGCTGGTCTTCCAGGGATTTCAAATCCTTCGCTCTTCCTACCTCTTTTCCGTCAGGCATGCGAAAAATAAAATCACCGAAACTCATGTAGGTATTCATGAACCTCTTCACCTGTGTCAGGAGCGTCGGGGAATCCTTGAGAACGAATTGCGCGCGGACCGCCCGGGCCTTTGCTTCATTCTCGCGCATGTTCGACTGCAAGAGAATCGGAATGTCGGAGAGTTCAGCTTTCACGTTCTTCGCGAATTCCAGACCCGCTTCCGGATCCTGTTTGCCGCCGCGCTGAAAATCGACGTCCGAGATGATCCCCAGGATATGGTCCCTGTATTTCTTGAAGAACTCCCATGCTTCTTCGTACGTCGTGCACAGGAGAATTTTGGGGCGCGCCCTCATCCGCAAAAACCGGTGGGAAAGATTGACCCCTTCGGAAATCAGCCTCCGCGAATGCTTCAGCACCTCGGCATAAATCAGCGGAAGAAAAGAAGAATAGAAGCGGATGTTGTCCTCGATAAGAATGATCGACTGAACGCCCGCCTGATTTGAATCATGCTCAACGTTCATGCGGTCTTCAAGATGCTTAATGACCGCAGTGATGAGACGGAAATCACCCTGCCAGATGAATACGCGGTCGAAGATGGACGTGTCGTGATGCGCGAGCAGGTCGGCCAGTTCCCTGTTATCGAACGCCAGGAGGACGATGGGGATACTCAGGCCGGCCTCCCGCACTTCCTGGGCAAGCTGGAGCGGATGCATGTCTTCGATGTGCATCGTGGTGATGATGAGGTCGAAGTGCCTCTCCTCTTTCGCGAGCGTGATTGCCTCGTGTCCGTTGGAAACCCTTGTCAGCTCGGGCGAGTGACTCAAATTCAAATCCGAATATTCATTGCGTATGAGTTCATAGAGCCTCCCGTCCTCTTCGAAGATGTACGAGTCGTACAAGCTTGAGACGAGCAGGACGTCCCGGATCCGGCGTCGCATCAGGTTGTGGAACCCCTGAAAACGTGTTCCGTAGCCGTCTTCAATCCAGAGTTGTTCGGAGAGTTTCATTTTTCGAAGTACCTATGCAGTTTCCACGTTGCGAGAACAAAGTTCACACCCCGTCCATAACGTTGGTATCAGGGCGTTCATCAGTAAGTATACAAAAAAAAATCGGAGTGGAGAAATCCACCCCGATTTCGGCAAGTGCAACTTATTCATTCTTGAGTCCAGTGCCGACCCCACCTTCCGTCCTCCCCTTGGTAAGGGGAGGAGACTTCTCCCCCTTTTTCAAGGGGGAGAATACAAGAGGGGGTCAGACGCAGGGCAGGCGATTCGATTCTAACAGAAGCACTGCCCGTTTTCGTTACTCCGGGCTCCGAGTACTTTACACGAGTCCTTGATCCATCATCGCATCGGCGACTTTCAGGAATCCAGCGATATTCGCACCGTTCACATAATTGCCCGGTGTTCCGAATCGCTCGGCTGTTTCGAAAGCTGCCTTGTGAATGCTCTTCATGATGCCATGCAGACGGCTGTCAACTTCCTCGCGCGTCCACTGGAGTCGCAGACTATTCTGTGACATTTCAAGTCCCGATGTTGCGACGCCGCCGGCGTTCGCGGCTTTGCCGGGTCCGTATAGGATCTTGGCATCCAGGAAGACCTTCACCCCGTCAAGGTTCGTCGGCATATTCGCGCCTTCGGACACGACGTACACGCCATTCTTCACGAGGTTTTGCGCATCCTTGCCGTTGATTTCGTTCTGCGTGGCGCTGGGGAATGCACAATCCGCTTTATGATTCCACAGCGGGTTGTAGTCGTGCTTCGGGTCGATCGGGGTGTAGACACTGCCCTTGAACTTCTCGGCATACTCCTTGATCCTTCCGCGACGGACATTCTTCAGATCCATGACGAACTTTAACTTCTTGTCGTCGATTCCGGCTTCATCGTAAATATATCCGCCTGAATCGGAGAGCGTGAGCACTTTCCCGCCGAGCTGGTTGATCTTCTCGACGGTATACTGTGCGACGTTTCCGCTGCCGGAGACGAGGCAGTTCTTTCCCTTCAGGGTCTGATTTTTTGTTCCGAGCATTTCTGCCGCGAAGTAGACCGCACCGTATCCTGTCGCTTCCGGACGAATCAACGAGCCGCCCCAGTTCAATCCTTTCCCTGTCAGGACGCCGGTGAATTCGTTCTTCAATCTTTTGTATTGCCCGAAGAGAAATCCGATTTCTCTTCCGCCGACTCCGATATCCCCCGCGGGGACGTCGGTATCCGGACCGATGTGGCGATATAATTCGTTCATGAAGCTCTGGCAGAATCGCATGACTTCATTGTCGCTTTTCCCTTTCGGGTCGAAATCCGATCCGCCTTTGCCGCCGCCCATCGGAAGCGTCGTGAGACTGTTCTTCAGAACCTGCTCGAACGCGAGGAACTTCAAAATGCCGAGATTCACCGAGGGATGGAACCGCAATCCGCCCTTGTACGGACCAATCGCGCTGCTCATTTCAATTCTGAAACCACGATTGACCTGGATCTCTCCCCGGTCATCCGTCCACGGAACACGGAACAGGATTACTCTTTCGGGCTCGACCATCCGCTCGAGGATTTTGGCCGCTCGATATTCCGGATACCGTTCCAACACCAGCGATAAAGATTCGACGACTTCTTCCACCGCCTGATGGAATTCCGGTTCGGCCGGATTCTTTGCCTTCACTCGTGCCATGAATTCTGCTGCGTAGCTTGACTTAGACATTTATTTCTCCTTGTGATTGGTGAACATGATTAGTTACTCGTACTTAAACTGACGACAATTGCCACAATGCCCGACTACTTTTGAAACTCATCGAAGAATCATTCTATCGGAATATTTGATCCGTGACTCCTAAAAATTGTCAATATGTATGCCAGATGACCCCCCATCAAATCGAATTTAAAGGTAGGTATTTGAACCGGACCCCCAAAAAGCCTCTCACGGTTGAGAAATCGATAGAAGGGAGTTTTCACCTTTGAGAAGCAATTTTGAGGTATCCTTGCCTATATTTGAATCCATGCTGCCCAAACTGCATCTTTTATTGGCATACTTTTAGAGAGACAATCGGAGAACACAAAGGGTTTATTTTCCATGGCGACAAAGAAAGCGATCGTTAAACAAATCCGGGGAATCACTCTCGCCGCAAAGAGCGATTCGAACCACTGGGTCGTCATGGATGGACCGGAAACATTCGGAGGGAGCAACGCCGGCGCCCGACCGAAAGAACTCCTCCTCTTCGCATTAGGCGGCTGCACGGGAAGCGACGTCATTTCCATTCTGCAGAAAAGGCGAACGCCTTTGCAGGGGTTTGAAATTCATTTGACCGGCGAAGTCCGCGAAGAACATCCGCAGGTCTTCACCGAAATTCACATCGAGTATGTTTTCTATGGAGACGGACTCGACCCGCAGGATGTTGAGCGGGCAATCGAATTGTCCATGACACGATACTGCGCCGTCTCCGCAATGCTGAAAACAAGCGTCAAGATTACCCATTCGTACCGCATCGAAAAATCAAAAGAATCGGAAGCGAGGTAATGCATACTTCTCCCCCTTTTTAAGGGGGAGAATACAAGAGGGAGTTGATTCAAACTGAGCTTGGTTGTAAATCCGACCACGGGGACGCGGTCAGGAGCAAAGCAAATGTTTAGACAATTCATCCTAATACAATCGGGTACACATTTTTTTGAAAAACAATAACCGGGAAAGACTATGGCAATCATCGATTCAAAAACAGGCAAAGTGGTAAAAGATTATTCGGTCAACGAGCTCAAAGAAGCCGCAAACCTGATGCGCGGTTACAACCTCGTGGCACTTTGCGCGGCGGGTTCGGGACATTCCGGCGGAACGCTCTCCATCATGGACCTCACCGCGGCGCTGTACTTGAAAATCGCCAACCATGACCCCAAAAATCCGGACTGGGCTGACCGCGACAGGATCATCTGGTCCACGGGCCACAAAGCTCCGAGTCTCTACCTTGGACTGGCGTTTGCGGGATTCTATAGCCCCGAAGATGTCGTCCTTCTCAGAAAGCTCTGGAGCCCGTTCCAGGGACACCCGCACTGGCTGAAACTCCCGGGCGTGGAAGCGTCGACGGGTTCGCTCGGTCAGGGGCTCAGCGTCGCGGTCGGGCTTGCACTCGCGGCACGACTGGATGGGAAGAACTACAGAGTGTTCAGCATCAACGGCGACGGCGAACAGCAGGAAGGACAAATCTGGGAAGCGGCAATGGAAGCTTCCCACTACAAACTCGATAATCTCATACAAATCATCGACTGCAATCGCCTGCAAATCGATGGAAAAGTCTCCGAGGTGATGAACATCGAGCCGCTCGCCGAGAAGTACAAGAGTTTCGGCTGGGACGTCATCACCATCAACGGACATGATATGAAGCAGATCGTCGAGGCTCTGAGCAAGGCGAGAGCCGGCACCGGAAAACCCGTTGCAATCCTCGCCGAAACGGTCAAAGGCAAAGGCGTCAGCTTTATGGAGAACATCGCAGGCTGGCACGGCAGAACGCCCACCTTCGAGGAACTCATGAAAGCCCTCGAAGAGCTCGGCTTAAAGGACAAGATTCCCTACCAGCGCCTCCTCGACCGGGCGAAGCAGTATCAGGACGACGTTGATAAGAAGCTCGAGGCGAAGATGCCCAAGTTCAAAAAGAACTACTGGTGGAACGTCGGCCAAACAATGAAAGCGAAGATGGAACCGACACGGAAGGGCTTCGGGCTTGCGCTCGCCGAGCACGGCGACGACGAACGCATCGTTTGCCTCGGACTCGACATTTCCGGGTCCATCACCATCAGCGACTTTTACACGAGCAAGCCGGAGCGAAAAAACCGCTGGCTGAGCATGGGTATCGCGGAACAATCCGCAACATCGGTCGCCGCCGGGCTCGCACGGGAGGGAAAAATTCCGGTGCTGGGAACGTACGGAACATTCGCTGCGGCAAGAAACCTCGACCAAATCAGGGTCTCTGTCTGTTACGGAAATTTCAACGTCTTGATCGCCGGCGCCCATGGGGGAATCTCCGTCGGAGCGGACGGGGCGACGCACCAGGCCCTCGAAGACCTGTTCGCAATGTGCGGCCTGCCGAATATGGTCGTCTCGGTTCCAGCCGATTCCATCGAAACGAAAAAGGCGACATCTTATCTTCTCCTGCAGCACACCGGACCAAAATACATCCGGTTTGCGCGTGAAGCCACGCCGGTCGTGAGCACTTTGCAGACACCCTTCGTATTCGGAAAATCCAATACGATCCGCATGCGCCGTGAATCCGAGAACTTCGTCGACGCATTCGACACCATTCTCTCCGGCGAATACAAGAATGAGAAGGAAGACCTTACAATCATCGCGTGCGGTCCGATGGTTCCCGAAGCGATGCGGGCCGCGTACATCCTCAAGAAGGATTTCGGTTATGAGACGCGCGTTGTGAACATGCACACGCTCAAACCGATCGACGAACAGGCGATCGTCAGGGCAGCGAAGGAGACCGGAGTAGTTGTGACAGCTGAGGAGCATCAAATCGGCGCTCTGGCATGGCGCGTCAGCAGCGTCATCACCTGCAGCGAGGAACTTTACAACGTTCCCGTCATCACCGGTTATATTGGTGTGAAGGATCGGTTCGGCGATTCGGGCGCTCCGTGGGAACTCGTCAAAGAGTTCGAATGTAGCGGAGAGCACATTGCCGCGAAAGCTCAGCATCTCGTTGGGCTGAAGAAATCGAGAATTGAGGGATAAAGACTTTATTTTCCTCGAAAAATTTGACTTTGATGAATGGGTTACTTATTATTCAGCAGATTATGGGGTGCGGACAGTTCATTCGAACAGATCTTTCTTCCTTGCGAAAACCTCCAATTCATTACCAGGCAAGGGGTTTTGCCACTGTAATTGTGCCGTTTTGAGTCGTTGCCGTAGATCCCATGCTGCTGATAAATTGAAGCACTAAACCTTGACTATACAAAGGGTACGTTATGCCTGAACCTCAGCTTCCAAACAATAGGAAGATTACAATCAGTTTCAGAAAATCGTCTGATTATCGTATCTATTCTGCCACGGATCTTTGGGGTGGGCCGACTGCTGATGGTGCGGCCGTGTTCTTCCACTTGGCCATAGACCATTTTCCAACACCGAGTTATCAAAGTTTCATTGCGGATGATCAAGGTCGTGTTAACCCGAATGACGTGAAGGAAACAATAACGTCAGGAGATGTTGAAAAAGAACTTTTGTGTGGAATAATGTTTACTCCTGAAGTGGCAAAAAAGATAGGGAGCTGGTTGGTTGCCCGTGGACAGGAATTAATTGACAAAAGAGGTGGATAATGGATACCGTGCTCAGTAGCTCTACGATGACGGGCGCAGTAAATCTCACGTTGCATTGCGCAGCCCGCAAAGCAAAGAATCTTACTCCTGAAAAAGTGTGCGAACCAACCATCATAGTTATTCCAGAGAGTGCAGATAAGACTACGATTTCACTGACCCGGGCTGTTGTTGACACACGAGGTTTTTTATCTACTGAGATCATCAAGTCCCATGAACTCTATTATCAAAGGCTGATCGATTTGTTCGGCGAGCAATTCGTGATTTCACAGGAAGAGAACGAAGTACTGATTTTCCATCGAGATTGGCCTATGTCTGGCCAGGGTTATACCATCGAGGAGGCAATAAGTGATCTCAAAGAAACTCTCCACGACCTTAAAGACCACTACGCTCATACGTCAATAGATCAACTCGATGGACGAGCCATCCTATTCCGTGATTTCATTCTAAACTCTCTTAGTCCGTAGGCTTGGTCTTGTTATGGAAATCGCCCGGGAGGATATTGTCCGGAGTATCCTTGCCAAAGGTTTCAGGCCGGATACGCGACCGCGCGATCATGATTACTACTATCTTCAGTACAAGGGGAAAGAGTCGCACATTTTTGTGAAGATTTCGCGCGGAAAAGAATACCGCGCGTATCGTGAACCTGTACTAAAGATGCAGGCAAAAATATGGGGTGTAGCATTCAGGGATCTAGTGAAGTTTTTTGAGTGTGAGCACCAATATGATGATCTGATATCCATTCTTGTTAGGAATGGAAGATTGGATCCCTGAGGTTTTTCCCTTCCTTTTCGAATTAGGACTTTTCATGAATTGCAATTTATTTTGAAGTTCGGTAGATTACCTGCCGACTGGGTAACCAGGTCAGAAGGAAAAAGTTTGACTTTGGTAAGAGGATTTATTAGGTTTTATTATAGCCTGTTGGGAGTATGATGTAGGCACAGGTCATTGTAATGCTTGTCATTTCAATCGACTTTTCTTATGGTGGTAGATTGAGATTCTTTGAAAACCCGCGTTGTCCCGGTTGTTGGGATGGTGTGGGTTTTTTGCGTTTGTATTGGGACTATAGATATGCAAAGCAAATCATCGGTGCGTGGAGGAGTTTATTGTTCACGCCGACATATTCACGGCGCATAGATGAGATAATCTTATGAATCAGAAGGTTCGGTTGCTCGGTTTGTTGCTTAGCATGTGGATTATTGCACCTCAAGATTCTCTTGCTCAATGGATACAAACCAACGGACCGTATGGAGGGGGCCGAATTTACTCTCTTGCCACTAGTGTCCTGTGTCGGAAATAACTTGACAAAGTCGTTTGATTTTTTCGAGGATTGAGTCGGCTGATGCTGTCCACACGAAAGGATGTGAATGTGAATTATATCGGCGAACGTAGTCCTCGATCATCCTGATTAGATCTTTGACGCTTTTGAACGTTCCGCGTCGGATGGCTCGTTGCGTAATGATGTTGAACCAAATTTCGACTTGATTGAGCCATGACGCGGAAGTTGGGGTGTAGTGAATGTGCCAGCGGGGATGAGTTGCGAGCCATCGTTTTACCTTCGGATACTTGTGGGTGGCGTAGTTGTCAACCACCTCATGTATATCGAGATTCGGAGGAACATTCTGGTCCACAGTCTTGAGAAAGCTAAGATATTCTTGATGACGATGTCGTTGTTTGCATTTGGAGATTATTTTTCCGCTGGCTATGTTCAGCGCGGCAAAAAGCGTTGTCGTGCCGTGCCGCTCATAGTCGTGGGTAACCCCCTGGACGTAACCCAGACCCATGGGAAGCATCGGCTGAGTGCGATCCAGCGCTTGAATTTGGCTTTTCTCATCCACGCAGAGAACGACAGCCTTGTCAGGGGGATTCAAGTAAAGCCCGACAATATCACGGACTTTTTCCACAAAGAACGGATCGCTCGAGAGCTTGAAGTGGCGTTGCCTGTGAGGTTGGAGCCCGAATGCATGCCAGATGCGCCTGACTGTCGAGAAGGAGATCGCTCCTCTTGTCTGCCCGGCAAGTGTGCGAACAGACCATTGGGTAGCGTTCTTTGGCTTGGTGTTGAGTGTTTTGCGTACCACGAGGGCCACTTTTTCGTCAGTAATGGTGCGTGGTCTTCCCGGGCGGAGTTCTTCGTGCAAGCCCTGGATACCCAAGTTCAGATATCGTGCACGCCATTTGCCCACGGAGGGTTTGCTCACGCTTAAGCGTTCAGAAATATCGTTATTAGACATACCTTCAGCGGCTAAAAGGACTATCCGTGCGCGCCGCACGAGGCCATGTGGCAGGCTGCGTGAAGCCGCGATTGCTTTCAATTGGTTTTGCTGGTCTTCGTCAAGTACAACTGGCTGTTTGGGGCGTCCTGTTTTCATGGGTTCCTTTCAATATAAGTGGTAAACCCATGATACGAAAATCCCTAGACATAATAAAGTTATTTATGAAACATTACACTAGCGTTGTCGCTGTAAAATATCCCTTGGAGTAGCTAAAGTACTGAGACGTCACGTTCATCCACGGATTCTGAATGACACTTGTCACGGGAACCGGTTTCCCGATGGTTCCGATCAGGTTCCAGCCCGCTTTCACGCTATCAACCAGCGAGTACAGCAGGCGCCCCGGCATTGCAAAGGAGCCACCGTTCCTGAACTTCAACCAATATCCTACGCCGTTTGCAAGCATCGTATCTTGTTTGTATCCACCATCGTAACTGAACGGATAGAACATCGCTCCCGGGAAGAGATAGGACATGGTGTAGTTATTCCCGGGGGGAATCACCGGCACGGACACCAGACTCCATCCGGAGCCTTCCGTAATACCGGTGGCAGGATACAGACGGACGGCGCGATTGTTTCGGGGAATCATTTCAAGCGGACCGAGGTCGGGGGACTCCCAACGAGAAAGCAGCAGATAACCGGGACTACGTCCCAGGAGTGAATCTCCCTGGAGTCCGACAAGACACACGGAATTTGCATCGAATGCGCCTACGTCATCGTACTGGAATTCAATCGTTCCGTCGGAACGGTTAAGAATCACACGAAACGTCGTGTTGCTTGCCGAAGGAGTGGCTCCCCCGATTCCAATCGAATCATATTCGACAATGAACCGGCAGTTGTCTGCCCGATAGAAAATATGGCCATACTGCCGCGATGGATCCTCCAGAACGAAGTCCCGCCAGTAGTGGGCGA
>Ga0209777_10008409_pt1 | contig 11298 bp, 16 predicted proteins | sample FrelakmetHBP12HB_FD_187147 | JGI IMG/M metagenome (GOLD analysis project Ga0209777, IMG submission 187147) | Freshwater lake sediment microbial communities from the University of Notre Dame, USA, for methane emissions studies -HBP12 HB (SPAdes)... | ecosystem: Environmental > Aquatic >...
CATGCAAAGCTGGATTAAGATTTTGCCTCCCCGCCCCTTATCAATGTCGCACATCGTAGCTTGATCAGGGTGAAGCCGGCCGCATTGGCCGGCTTCTTTTTCACAATAATTCTAAAATTCGCCATTTCCCCTTGACTTTAATGAATTTATTTTGTATATGGATTTATTGATGGACCCGATAACCAAAAACCGAAAAATATAACGCGTTTCCCGAAGGGGGTCCATCCCGGAGGGAAACGCTTTTTTTTAAACCAAAAAACTATGAGAACAGAAATTATGAAATGGGATTATGAATCTCAGGCCATTCGCACAAAAGTGGATGAGGAAGAACAAGTATGGTTCACTGGCATAGATGTTTGCAATATTTTAGGATATGCAAATTCTTACCAGGCAATCATGAAATTGGATGAAGATGAAAGAAAGCTTGACTATGTCCAGGATAGTCAAGGTAAGCAAAAAGAGACCTTGACTATAAATGAGTTTGGTTTGTATAAATTAATTCTATCTTCCAAGAAACCAGAGGCTAAGGCCTTTCAAAGATGGGTAACACATAGTGTTTTACCTTCCATACGAAAAGCTGGACTATATACGTCTGAAGAAGCTCAAACAAAAGAGTTTGAACTTCAGAAAGTTAGTAAAGAAGTCGATGAACTTGATATCAAGATAAATAATTTAAAATCAGAAACTAAGACGTTGACTTCTGAAAAAGAGAAAAAATATGCTGAACTCAGGGAGATCATCCGAAGTAATCCAAATCAATTAAAACTTGAATTGCCAGAAAAGGAAGATTAGCATATTTGAATCTTGAAATTAAAGAATTGGAAGTAAAAGTTTAATTATTAACCTTTTAATAAGATATATTATGGAAAAATATTATACAGATGAAGAACTTCTTTTAAAAATGACGGATGAACTGGAAATAGATCCTGAATTTGGTCCGATGATGTCAGAAAAAAAATTGAAAGAGTTGGCTTTTGATATCAGAACTCCTCCGGAAAAAGCGAAGATATTGGAAGGGTTAGTTAAAAAACTTTCAAAATTCAAACTTGAAAATGGCATAGGAAAACCAAAATGATGTACCTAAATTAGCGTCTTCGCATCTTTGCGGTAAAGAAAAGCCTGCCCACCGGTGGGCTTTTTCTTTTTACCGGTCACCAGTCACCGATCACCGATCACCCTTTTCTCTGTCCTTTATTTTTCCCACCGCTCGAATTATGTTTGCGGCATGATCACCATCACCAAAAAGCCACCCTTGATGAATTTTGCCGGCAATCCGGTGATCTATGATGTGAATTCTAATGCAGCGGTCATAGCGGCTGGCGCTTTCGCCGTCTTTTTACTTACGGTTGATGCTGCTGACACGACCGTGGATCATGCTTTCACTTTGAATTTCGCGGGGAAATCCATCACTTTCACACTTTCGGCAAGCGATGACGGTACCGGAACAATCATTCCTCCTGCAGGCGGTGGAATGAGCACTGCCGATTGGGCTACTCAAATTTATAATGTATTCATGACCAACTATGAATTGTTCATGAATTATTCCATGGTGAAGACGCTGAATAAGATCGAACTTACGGCCAGGGTTAAAGGATCAGCCTATACCATGTCAATCACCGATAATACAGTAACTGACCTGATCGGCGCTCCAACTACCAATGGCAGTGATCAAACCTTCGAGGCAAATTTTGGGATCCTGGCAACCCTGGTTGATGATAATATCAACATTATAGGCCAGGATTTTAAACCAGTTGATCTTTCAGGAAATGCCAGGTTTGATATTTCTGAATACCTGAAAAGCAAACTTGCGCTGGATACTTCCCTGAAAATGACTTTCCCTGAAGATTCCCACTTCAGTCATATCTGGACAAATATTATCCTGCCTTTTTCCATTGCATTTTCCGAGAAAAAAGCAGATGAGATCTTTAAACTGGTACCTGATGATGTGAAATATGCCATCGGTGGCGGCCTTAACCGCGAAACGCTGGTTTATTACAATAAAAAAGAGATTGATTATTTTTCATCGATCGGTTATGGGATCGTAGCACCCAGTGATTATATTTCACGGTTTCTTACCTGGCAGCCGGCATCAAAGAAAACCGGTAAAACTGTCAGTGAAAAATTGTATTTCCTGGTTCCTGAACAAACATCAGCACATACTGCACGGATTTATGTAAGGACTTATTTCACGGATGGATCTGCTGAAAATGTGAGTCCTTTTGGCGATGCTATTGATCTTCATACTTTCCAGGTCATTGAGTGTTCAGTGGGTTATGATCATTTAGGATTTGCTTCCATGTTCTCAAATAAAACAGTTAAAGCCTGGGAAGTTTTTATTGTCCAGGATGAAGTTCTTCCGATCAGTGAGGTCCGCAGGTTTGAACCGGATATGAAACATCATTCAAACGAAAGGGTTTTTTATTATAAGAACAGCTTTTCGACATTCGATACCATCAGGTTTACCGGGATCCAGGAGAATAATAATGAATATGAGCAAATAAACGGCGCCGTGATCCTGGAGGAAGAATATTCCGAAACAAATGCTCCGCTCAGGCAGTTCCAGAATACGGAAAGTCAGAAATTCAAGATCAGTTCGGGTTGGTTAAAAAAAGAATGGAAGGATGCGCTCAGGGATCTATTGCTTTCGACAGAAATATACGAGGTTTTAGGCGACCGGTTGGCCCGGATCATGAATGATACCAAAAAGGTGAAGATGTTCAGAGATAAAGAATACAATTATTCCCTTGATTTTGAATATGAATATGCAAATACTGATGAATTCTATAGCCGTGTGCCTTCACAGGCAAAAAAAGTTAGTGGCGATGATATTACGGCAGATTCAACACAGTTTACAGCAGATTCGACTGAAATCAGTGCAGATATGACTCATTATTAAAAGTTATTCATTGTTATTCAATAGTTATTCAGTAGAAAGAAAATGAAATGGGAATAAATCTGATTTTTTACGGGACCATCCCTGATGATCATACCGGCGATAAGAACAGGACCTGCTGGACGAAAGCTGATGCAATGTTTTCAGAGCTTTATAATGCAATTGGCGCTGTATCGCCTGTTGCGGGTAGTAAATATTTGGTTTTCCGAAATGCTGTAAAACATTTCATGATCAGCGAACAGAATCTGAATGATCTTTTTTATATCTCCAAGATCGTTTGCGGGACTTCAGCCGGTACAGGCTTGTATAATTATGAAGTTGATATAAAATTGGTTCACAATTTAACTGCAGCCGGTGACTTGATATTAAAATACCAGGTTATTTTGAATCATATCGTATCTGATCCGGGGGTAATCTATCTTGCCCCTGTATCTCCTTGTGTACTTAATAGTTTTATGGTCATTGATTTTTCAGTATTAACCACCGGTGAAACATATACCTGTGATAATTGGATTGAGGGCGGACTTATGAATCCTGCAATGGCAAAGGCTACGATTGGCGGAGGTCCTGACCCGGATCCTCATCCGATAGGTGAATTTAATGACAGTTTTACGGCTGATGGCTCATTGCCTATCTACCTGGTTAATTCAGATGAACCGGTTACCTGTACTCTCGTCGCGATAGGTAATGTTGTAGGGGATATCAGGATCAAGAATAAAGGTACCGGTGTTTTAACAGTTGTATCTGTTGATGATCTGCAGATCGATGGCAGTTCATCCATTCAATTAGCACAGGGGGAATTCAGCACTATCCTGAAAAATGTAGATAAGTTTGAGGCATTCGGACAATATACCTGTGTGCCGCTTGGCGGTGGATTGCATATGCAGGCATTTACGGCAACGGAAGGACAGACGGAATTCGCTGTAACGGAATTCACACTTACTGATGCTGTTCAGGTGTTCCTTGATGGGAACCTGCAGGAAGATAATTATACCAGGACGGGGAATACTATCACGTTTGCCGGCGGTTTAAGCGAAGGACAGAAGGTGAAGATCTATAACTAATTCAAAATTTAAAATGCAAAATGCAAAAGTCAAAAATATGAAAAAGGTCTTTATTTTTTTGTTTCTCTTATTCATTGTGTTGATCAGCCAGGGACAATTGCTTCCGGTGAAGATCAACATTCTTCAGATGCCGAATAAAACTACTCCGTTTGGGGGTACCGGATATCCTGACAAGCAACGTGTAGAATTGCTTGATTCAACATTATCCTGGAGGCTGAATCACGCAGTGACTTCTACACAGACGATGACAACTGTGTTCAATAATCATTGGTATGTTTTAATAGGAGGATCGAGTACGGGCGTTGTACCTGATTTATGGCAATACGAAGTAACTTCTGATAATCAAAATAATTTCACAGTATCTTTTTCTTTAGCGTCAACATCGGAGGTTTTATACAACGGTTATCCGCTCAGAACTGACCAATGGACAGGCTCAGGTACTTCTACTCTTAATGTTTCACTGTCTACAAAACATTTTGATTTTATAACTGTAATTAAATAAGCGAAAAGATATGAAAATGTTCATCATTTTATCATTATTTCTTTTAGTTGTTGTTTCAACTTATCCGCAAGCAACTCCAACTTTTCAGATACGAGTACCAAATGCCACAACAGCATTTGGAATTGGAGTCCCTATTGGAAGTACAGTTTATAATATAGCGACCAAGCAATATTATACCTGCGATGTGGGTACTGCATCAACCGCAACTCTTACAACGGCATCGGCAAATTTTACACTTGTCGGAGTAATGATTTCTGATTCGTTAGCGTGGATAAAGGGAATTGGAATGATTAAGGCTCGTAATGGTCAAGATACTCTTTATCTGAATTATATAAATAAAATGGAAGGGGGTTATGGTGTTCTGGGGGCATACAAGAATGATAATTTTGATAGTCCTGATAAGTCAGAATTGATTTTATGGTGTAATGGTTATTCGTATTGGAGTTCAAGGTATGATAATACAACCGATACCACAGAAGTAAAAATAAATTTATTACCAAAGACAAAATACATTGATTTTAAGGGATCGGATTCCAAAACAGGTCAAGTCTGGTTTGATTTTGTCATGAATCAATATGGTTTAATGCCTACTTCGACGGGAACTGCTTCTTTAGGGGGAGCATCTAATTATTGGTATGGTTTATATGTAAAAGGTTCTCATGTTTTTATTAGTTCAATGTTAACAGCAACAACTCCTGATTCACTTGTGGTTTATGAAGCAGGACAGGAAAAAGTAAAAGCCACAACTGATGTATTTTCGTCTTATGAAAAGAAACTCATTGTTGAAAGTTTTATTCAGTTACACGACAGTCTTTCAGGACATAATTATATAACTCTTTCTCATACCCCTATTTCCGGTACGATTCAAGTTATAATGAATGGAAGACCACTTATTCCATCACAAGAATATACAACAGCAACCACAAAAGCTAATATATTATTACCTTCTTATCATTTCGATCAATTTTCGATCAGTTATTCCTATTAATTTAATAAAATATGAAAAGGTTATTTGTGTTTTTATTCTTAATTATTAGTTGGAATGCCTTATCTCAGATTACTCCAAAATATGATTGTTCAGTAACTAATGCGACAACTGCATTTGGTGTGGGTATTTCTTCGGGAATGAAGATTTATGATCAAAATACATCTGTCTGGTATTATTGCATAACGGCAACTGGAGGGTCATCTACATTGACGACGGCATCTGGCAATTTCAGAGTATTTGTTGATACGGTAAATAAAATTGATACAAGGTTTCATATTTCTCAAACCTATGAGCCAAAATTACCTTCATCAACTGATACAATGAAATATTTATGGTATAACCATACATTTCATTATATTTATTATCAAAATATTCTTGGAGCGCCATTGATCTGGATTGGTGGTGAAAATAACCTCTGGAACATTTCGCAAGGATTACTAATTACCGGCCAAACAATTTTATTAAACGGATTAAAGGTTCATGGTGATCAATATTACTATGGAATTGCCTCATGGGCAACACCTGATTCAAATTTATCATTATATGGCGGGCAGGTTGTAAAAATGAAATGGTATCTGCCATTATACGCAAAGGATACTAATACACAAAAGAATCCTATTACCTTGAAGTACGGCAATGACCATTATTTAGGACTTCATGCAACGGCAGATGCTGCTACAACGGTGACAAATGGAATGTATAAAACTGATATTCGAAGTATTATGTTAATTCAAGCAGATACTTCAATGTTTTCAGATTCTACTTTTGGAAGAATATTATCAGATGGCTTTGTTATAGATACCATTGACTTTACTATTTATTCAAAAGGTACTGCATCGGTTAAACTTGCAGTTTATTATGGTTCAAATTGGACAGGAACGGGAACACTTGTAATAAATTCACCTTTTACAACCGTAACAGTACAAGGGGTACAGACAGATATATATACTTTTAATAGTGCAACAATCGCAAAAGGGAATTATGTCTGGGTGAAACTTAAAGGCTCTACTTTAGTTTGTAAGTTCTTTTCAGTTCAAATTAAGGGGCATTATATATGAGAAAGTATTTAATCATATTATTTTTTCTTGCTTTTTTGACTGCAAATAGTCAAATGTTGGAATCATTGTATAGAGTTAGGGCAACTACTGGTATATATTGTACGGGAGGAGATACTGTAAAGACAGTTGGAATCTATCGGGTACATATTTTTACAAATACAGGAACATTGACAGTTGTAAGAGGGGGTATTGTTGATGTTCTTGTGGTTGGTGGTGGTGGTGGTCGTGGGTATGTATATTCTTCCGCTGCCGTAGGCGGTGGTGGTGCTGGTGGATATATTTATAATACAGGTTTTGCTATAACTGCCGGAACAATAACAGTAACAATTGGTGCTGCGGGTACTCAGGATGCAAATGGTGGAGCATCTATATTTAGTACAATTTCAGCAGCAGGTGGTGGTGCAGGAGGAGGTAACTATACTTCCAATCCAGCAGATTATGGCGACGCTGGTGGTTCTGGAGGCGGAGCAGGTGGAGGACAATCTGGTAATCCTGCATATGGAGCTGGTAATACTCCTTCTGTTAGTCCATCTCAAGGGAATCATGGAGGATATGGTTATGCTTCTGGTTCAGGAGCAGTACATAGAGGAGGAGGAGGTGGTGGTGGTGCAGGACATATAGGTTATGATGGTTATCATTATTATGGAGGAAATGGTGGGGACGGAGTGCAAAATAGTATAAGTGGTTATAATATTTATTATGCCGGAGGAGGTGCTGGATGTGGTGGAACTTATACTGGTGTTAATGGTCTTGGTAATAGTATAGGTGGCGGTGCAGCAGCGTATCAGAATGAAGCATTTAAAGGAAGAGTAATAATAAGATATATTTATCCATAATGGAAACGTTACAAGAAATATGCGATTATTTTGAACAGAAGTTTCCAAACATTCAAGGAATGGATGTTAATGAAAAAAGGATCATCATTACTTTAAATGACGATAATACCGAAGGTATCCCTGCTGAATTTGAGGGATTGCCAGTAATCATAAAAACTAAAAATAAGGAGGAATTATGAAAAATGCCAATTTTACTTTTTCAGCTCATGTACAACAGATTGACCGTTATAATAGTAAAGACGGTGAAGCACATGTTAATATTACGGGTGGGTATCACGAAGATGCAAATGGTATTCCTACTGGCTCTATAAAAGGAGTTTGTATTGTTGGAGTGCCTCCATTTCATGTAGTTTTAAGCATGGATGGGGTAGAATATGCAATTCAAGATGTTTTGTTACCGGGAATTATGACAGATATTAATGGAGTACAAAATGTTATCCCAAATGATACCTTATATCATGCAGACTTTTACAATTTACCTACAGGTCTTGCTTCTGTAGAAATTACAGATGCAACTATACCAAATCCTCAATTTCTTGATGCAAATATTAATATTATAATTAGTCCTCCTTTTGCAACATTGAATGGGGTTGTACATACTGGGAAAAAAGATACTACCTGGCATTTTGAATTAGGCCCTGCATCAAATCCACCTGTCTATGGAACTGTATTTTCTGGAGGAACAGTATCTGGTTCGGTAGATAATCAGGCAGTATCTATGAAACTTAATGTTAATAATTTATTACCTGGAACAACCTACGATTTCAGGTTAGTTCAAACAGCAGCTGATGGAGAAGAAAGTAAAAGTGAAAATTCACAATTTACGACTCCAGATTATTTTTATGCTGAAATTAAAAAGGCTACAGAAATAAGCTAATTATTTAAAAATAAATATTATGAAAACTTCATTTTGGACGTTTACCTGGATATCCTCATTTTTCCAATGGATGGCAGGAATTTTTGAAGATCAAAAAGGCATGGCTTCAGGTAAAAGGGTTGCCGGATTTATTGGCTTATGGATGATCTTTGGGATGGTTAAACGGGGGTTTCTTTATCCATCCGAGAAGGATATCTCAGTAAATATGAATATGTTTTATGCTGTTCTGGGATTTGTTTCACTTTGTTTCGGCCTGGCCATGCTGGAGTGGTTTGCAATGATAAAAGAGAAAAAGGATGCTCTTCTTGCGGATGTTCAAAAGCCAGAATCAGTAAAACTTGCAGAAGTTAAAGTTCAACAAACAATTGCCGAAAAATCCCCTGATCAGGAAAATCGAACAACATCTCCATAATTTATATCTCCGGAAATTTATCCTCTTTTCTGATTTTATTCTTTAATTTTACTTCGTCGCACATCGTAGTATGATCACAGCTAAGGCCTCCCCGGTACAGGTAAGGGAGAGCCTTACTACATAATAGCTGCGAAGCTACGATGTGCGACAGTACCGGGGTTTTTAAAATCAGAAATATGTCGCACATCGAAAATGGAGAATTCAATAAAATCTTCCTAAAATTCACCCAGAAATTCCCTCCAGCCGATAACCTCCAAGAGGCTGTAATAAGACTCACTACCACTGATATTTCAGAAATGATCTATGAGTTCAATCCGGATGAAATGATCACTCCGCAACTTGTATTTGAAGCATTGAAGGAAGCCGGATACAAATATGAGCCGGTGGAATATAATGAGAAGGTTACTTTTTATTGGCTATTCAAGAAATCTAAAGAGGCGGAAAGTTTTTAACCAAGTCATCACTTACGGTCCTTGAGAATTTGTCAAGATAAATCTGAGTCATTTCCAGGGAATGATGCCGTTTATGGAGTTGGATATCCCGTGAAGATATTCCTGAGCGAGTCGCCCTGCCCGCGCCGGTATTTACCAGACTATAAATATTCTTTTCAATACCGAATATATTTGCCCATTTGCGCCAGGCTTCGGCTATTCTTGTGGGAGCGATCGGCGTGGATCCGCGCCTGAGTCTTTTTGAGAAAAGATAAAATTCACCCGGGTATTCCATATCAAAATTTCGCAGATCCTTCATGAAGGGATCCGGGATCATGATCGTCTGATTCTTTTTATTCTTCGAAATTTCACCGGTGATCAGGATGATCTACTCATCCAGGAAGATGTTTTTTACTTTCATCCGGACGATTTCCTGCGGTCTCAGGAAACAATAATAAATCAGCTGTGCGATGATGAAGAGATTGAAATCATATCCGGGAAGGTTTTCATTGACGATTTTAGTTTCATTGTAACCGAAAGCTGTTAAAGCAGCTTCCTGCTCAGGCAACATTTTAATACCGGTAAAAGAATTCACCTGGAGCATCTGATTATTCCTGGCCATTAATCCATTCGAAAGGATCCTCATGGATTCAAGGATATTATTATAAGTCCGGGGATTCCGGATCCCATCCTTCAACACCCAATCCATGAATGCCTGAGCATGATTGATGTTGAAAAATTCAGAGGGAAGATCTATCAACTTATTTTTTTCCAGAAAGTCAGTGAAAAGACGTACCACATAACGGTATGTCGAAATTGTGCGGGCTCTGCAATAAGAAGATTTTATATTAAGAATATGATTGAATGCCTGGCTGACAGTCACGGATTTAGTTTCATCTGAAAAAGGATTGAATCCCTGCTGAAGTTTCAGATTTATCTGTTTAATCAGTGTTCGTGCCTGGAGGTACCGGTCAGCCCGTGAGGATGCCCGGGAAGTCAGATATTTTTTAAACCTGTGGAATTTTCCAGTTTCCGGATCCAGGTAAGAATAAAAAACGAACCAACGCTCGTTTAAATCACCTTCGGCGTCGTATAAATGTGCTGGTTTGAAATTTCCCATTACGATAAATTTTTGCCTCCCCAGGCATAATCGCAAGAGAATGTTCTTCCAACTTTGTCTCAATTTGTCTCAAACAGGTTTTTTATATCCACCTAAGTGGTTGATCTGTTTGTAAATAATTGAGCTTTGTAGCGGGGAGAGGACTATCTCCTACGCAAATCGTTATTGATATTCAATCATTTAAAAATTCATTATTGGTCATTTTTACCTCAAAAACCATGGTTTTGTCTCAGTTTTTGTCTCAGTTTTTCGATATATTATCCTGAGGATCTCTGTCCCTTTTTTTGTTCACAGAAGTCAAGTTTAGCTTTCAGTTCCATGATATGATCATTAAGATTATCAATGGTTTTATTTCTTCTGCTCAATTCCTCTTTTAGTTTCAAATTTTCTTTTTGCAGTTTTTTTGTTTCATAAGAAATTGATGGTTCAAGTGCGATCAGATCAGCTTCCTCTTCCCACCAAAAAGCCATTGGAAGCTTTAATGCTGTAGTAATCTTTTCAAGATCACGAACCTTTAAAGTCTTCCGTTTTAATGCCTGCTTGAATCCTTGAATGGTCAAACCTGTCACCTTCGGAATGAAAAATACCAATTGAAAATTCTTTTCAATGATGGTTTTCGCTATCTTATTAAAATCCACTTATTTATATTTAGAAAGAAAATAAATTGTTATTTATTAGAAAATTTAATATACATAATTAGAAAAACAGGTATATATTTGTCAACAATTAACAAACAAACATAATACTTAAATTCATTTTACGCAATACTAATAAATCGTTATGGCACTTAATAGAAGAAGTTTAAAAAAATTAAGAGATGGCTTACCATCCAGATATGGAGTTATTCTTAAGGAGAGGCTTGAGAAACGCCATCATATTACATTTACTTTAAGTTATATCTATGCTTGCCTGGATCCCGACAACCTTAGATATCATAAGACTGTAATTAATGAAGCTGTTGAACTTCTCCGTGAAACAAAAGAAGAAGATAAAGCCGCCGAGGATCTTATCACCGCATTATCTGAAGCATAATTCAAAAAAGAAAATCATGGAAGCAGTTAAAACAACTATTCCACCCGGGCTTGCCGATGACAAAATCGAATTTTTTGTCCTGAAC